>Ga0256407_10010933_pt1 | contig 12658 bp, 10 predicted proteins | sample RumenRJG_04DNA_FD_193489 | JGI IMG/M metagenome (GOLD analysis project Ga0256407, IMG submission 193489) | Bovine rumen microbial communities from Lethbridge, Alberta, Canada - RJG_04 | ecosystem: Host-associated > Mammals > Digestive system > Stomach > Rumen | place: Canada: Alberta... | reverse complement strand
AGACGGTCATTTTGAAGATTTGTTTGATTTCTGCGCCCGTGTTGATCTGTCCAAGATTAACAAAAAACTTCTGGAAACGCTGATCTGGGTAGGTGCCATGGATAAACTCGGTCCGCATCGTGCGGCTTTGATTGATGCTCTCGGGGATGCCATGGAATATGCAATGCAGCGCAGCAAGGATCTGCAGAGCGGACAGTATGACATGTTTGCCGACTCCGAGGAAGGTGATATTTTCAGACCTAAATTCAGAGATGTTCCGGTATTCCCTGATTCCGTATGGCTGCAGAAGGAAAAGGATTATCTCGGTCTGTACCTGACCGGTCACCCGATCGATCAGTACAGGGATGAGCTGCCGAATTACTATCATACCAGTATCTCCAGTCTTGTACCGAACAGCAATGCCGATCGTTCCGCAACTTCGACTATCATAGGATATGTTCTTGAAGCCAAGGTGTTTACCACCAAAAAGGGAAAACGCATGGCGGTAATGAAACTTGACGATCGTACCTCGCGTATTGATGTAGTTGTATTCGGTGAAACTGTTGAAAAGTATGAGCATCTTATTCGTACTGATCAGCTGCTGATGGTCAGAGGCATGCCGAAAACGGATTATCAGGGAAATCTGTCGGTAACGGCGGTGGAGCTTACCGATATCACCCAGGCCCGTATAGATTACGCCAAGTATGTACTGATCAGAATCAGAGAGAATGTACTGAATGAAGAAATAACCGAACAGATCATGAATATATTAGAAAAACACAGATCTAACGATTTTTCAGTTAAAATGTGTTACTATAGTAGCAAGTGTTGTGTCATGATGAATACTCCTCAGACGTACGGTGTTCTGCCGTCAGACGAGTTTCTCGATGATTTGCGTATGGTGATTGGAAAAGACAACGTTAGTATCCAATTTTAGTAACCGATGTAGACAGAATGAAGTAATTATTATGGATATGAATTTTTTAGATTTTGAGCAAAAAATTGCTGAATTAATTGCCCAGACCAATGAGCTGAAAAGAGTCAGCAACGGAGAGGGCGGTATAGATTTAACCGCATCAATTACCGCACTGGAAAAGGAAACCAACGAGCTGACAAAGAAAATCTTTTCCAACCTTGGCGACTGGCAGGTTTCAAGATTATCACGTCATCCTATGAGACCATATACAAAGGATTATATTTCCAGAATCTTTACGGAATTTGATGAATTGAGCGGTGACCGCAACTTTGCGGAAGATCAGGCGATTATAGGCGGCACTGCCAGAATTGACGGAAAACCATGCATGGTGATCGGTCATCAGAAGGGCAGAGATACCCAGGAGAAGATCAGGCGTAATTTTGGTATGCCGCGTCCTGAGGGTTATCGCAAGGCTTTGAGACTTATGCGCCTTGCTGAGAGATTCCATATGCCTATTTTTACTTTCATTGATACTCCTGGTGCATATCCAGGTGTAGGCGCCGAGGAGCGCGGACAGGCTGAAGCGATAGCCAAAAATCTTAAGGTTATGAGTTCTCTCAAGACTCCGATTATCTGCACGGTAATAGGTGAAGGCGGTTCCGGCGGTGCTCTTGCAATCGGTGTCGGCGATCGCGTAAATATGATGCAGTATTCCACCTATTCGGTAATTTCTCCTGAAGGATGCGCTTCCATTCTGTGGAAGAGTGCGGAAAAAGCTCCGCAGGCTGCTGAGGCAATGAATATTACCGCCAGCAAACTGCAGTCTCTGAAACTTATTGACAGTGTAGTGGAGGAACCTCTGGGCGGCGCTCACAGAGATTATGACCTGGCAGCTGAAAATCTTCGTGCCCAGCTGATAAGTGATTTGGAACAGTTGTCCGGCTGCTCAACCGAAGAACTGCTTGCTAACAGATACGAAAGACTGATGTCCTACGGTTACTGTTAACAGGTTATTATTATCATCAAAATTGCTAAGTGATTAAAAATGAGTTCAAAATCTCTGACAGAATCATTTAGAAATCAATGCAGTTTACTGCCGGGATCAATCACCGGAATAGTGGTTGGTCTCAGCGGCGGAGTCGATTCGGTAACGCTGCTTCATTTAATACACAGTTTTAGAAATCAGATCCTGGGCAGATGTACTGTTCAGGCTGTGTATGTTCATCACGGATTAAACAGTCAGGCTGATAAATGGTCCGAATTCTGTGCCTGTTTGTGCGCGGATCTGCAGATTCCTTTCTTTGAAGAGCGAGTTCATCTCGATGCGAAAGATCACAATATTGAAGCACAGGCCAGAGAGAAGCGTTATCAGGCGCTGGCAAAACACCTGGACAGCAGCAGTGTTCTGGCAACAGCTCATCATTTGAACGACGTTGCTGAGACATTCTTCATAGCATTGAAACGCGGAGCCGGTCTTCCCGGACTGTCAACAATGGGAGTGCTGCAACCTTTCGGTGAAAGTCATATCTGGCGTCCCCTGCTTGAGATTTCAAGACCTCAGATTGAACAGTATGCCACAGAACATAATCTGTCACACATAACTGATGATTCCAATTTTGACACCCGTTATGATCGTAATTTTTTCCGTCATGAGATTATTCCGAAGATTGTGGAGCATTTTCCTGAATTTCTTGATTCAGTGAAAAAGTCCTCGTCATATATTTATGAATCCCAGCTTATTGTCAGAAATGTTGCCCTGCAGGATTTGTGTGAACTGGAAGATCGAAATGGAACTCTGGATCTGTCAGGGTACCGGTTGCTTCCTGCCGAACGGCAGCATAATGCACTGAGAACTTTTATCCACAGGAAAATTAAAAAATATCCGTCTGCTCAGTTGATCAATCAGTTTGAAAGGGATTTTCTGTCGGCACGTGACGATGCAAATCCTATTTTAAAAATTGATGAATGGGAATTGCGGAAGTTCAAAGATCACCTGTATGCAGTAAGAGACTGTGATTTGAATCGCGGATATGCAGGAGCGGTAAAACCTATGCAGATAGTGGAAATTTTAAATAACCGCTATCAGCTGGTCAGATCTGCAGGAAGCGGCTTCAGACTGCCCGAAGGCAGTATTCTGACGTTGAGCTATGACTATTCGTTTTCTCTGAAAATTCATCCTCAGGATCGCAGACACGGCAGAGAACTGAAGAAACTGTTCATGGAATATGAAATACCACAGTGGCAGAGAAAGATTACTCCGATTGTAGAAATAGACGGAAAGGCTGCCGGATTGTTTCCAGATCATATAGATCGTCAATTTTTTGCTGAAAGGGACGGCTATGTGTTCAAAAAACTGGAAAACTGACATCAGTTTTTAATAAATTTTTAATCGGTTGCGTTTGTTGAATGAGAAAAAAGGAATATAAAAGGGCGGTCACTGCTGTGGACTGCCCTTTCTCGTAAATTTTTTGCAGATGACTGTTAACCGCCAAGCAGATTCATGGCAATGGAATTTTTCTGGTTCGCCTGACTCAGCATTGAGGTGGATGCCTGCTGAAGGATCTGCTGCTGTGCCATTTTTGCTGTTTCTGCCGCGTAGTCTACATCTCTGATCCTTGAACGTGCATCGTTAACATTTTCTATAATATTTTCCTGGTTTGAAATTGTTGATTCCAGACGGTTCTGTGCAGCACCAAGAGCTGCTCGGAAAGAGTCTACATTTTTTATCATGTTGTCAATATTGTCGATTGCCGACTGTGACGTAGAAATTGTATCGATTTTAATAACGTCACCTGCCTGTAAATTTGCAATTGTTGACGAGTTTGTGTTAAGCAGTGAAGACATTGATTTGAATTCAATAGAGATAACCTGATTTGAATTAGCTCCCACTTGAAAATTAACTTTATTATTAGTGTCTCCGTTTACTTTTACTAATGAGTCACTGTTACCTGAAGCACCAAATATTTTTATTGTTCCGCCGAATGATGTATCAGTTCCGATTCGCGCAATTTCTGCCTGAAGCTCTTTAACTTCGTCATTCAATGCGGTTCTTTCTTCAGAACTGTTTGTGCCGTTTGCCGACTGAATTGCGAGTGTTCTCATTCGCTGCAGCATATTGGTTACTTCGTCCAGTGCGCCTTCTGCAACCTGGGCAAGAGAAATTCCGTCATTGGCATTCCGGTTACCCTGTGTAAGTCCGTTGATCTGGGATGTCATTCGGTTTGAAATCTGCAAACCTGCGGCATCATCCTTTGCAGAGTTGATACGGAAACCGGAGGCCAGTTTGGTGTACGAACTCGATAAACTGCTGGTTGATTTACTCAAATTCCTTTGAGAATTTATCGAACTGGTATTGGTATTTACGTATAGAGCCATAATAAATTCCTTCTTTTGTAAACTCTTAAAATTTAACTTTATATTAAATAAAACAAGGAACAGTTTTCCTTAACAGTTTATAAAGCATAATGTGTGCCAATTTGCAGATTCTATTTCACCGCCACATGTCTGCATGCAGGTGATTACAGTTTGAATAACGGAATTTACAGCTGACAGATCCCGGTTTTCTGACGATTGATTTTTATCAGGACTGTTGATTTTCTGACAAAAAAAAGCGATTCCGCAGAATCGCTTTCTCAATAAAAAAACTGAAGAAAACTGAACTATTTTTTAATAAGTTTAGTTAATTCGCTGATTAAATCAGTAGCAGGAAGAACTGATTTTTCTCCGGTTATACGGTTTTTGAATTCAACGGTGTTATTTGCTAAATTCTTGGCACCGATTACCACCTGATACGGCACACCGATTAGTTCGGCATCAGCGAACATAACTCCCGGACGTTCATTACGATCGTCATAATAAACATCAAAATTCTGTTTTTCCAGATCTGCATAAAGCTGTTCGCAGAATTCCTTAATTTCAGGGGACTTGTGCATATTCATCGGTATAACTGCAAGATCGTACGGAGCGATTTGCGGAGGAAGGGCAATACCGTATTCATCATGATGCTGTTCTATTGCCGCTGCAACCACGCGGGTTACACCTATACCGTAGCATCCCATTTCCAGTATTACGTTTTTACCTTCATCATTAAGCACGGTGCAGTTCATTGCTTCTGAATATTTTCTGCCCAGCTGGAAGATATGACCTACCTCGATGCCTCTTTTCAGGATAATCGTTCCTTTTCCGTCAGGTGACGGATCTCCAGCTTCAACATTGCGAAGATCGGCTACTTCATAATCAGGAACATCTCTCTTCCAGTTTGTTCCTGTATAATGTGTACCGTCCTCATTTCCTCCGGAAATAAAGTCGCTCAGGTATTCTGCGGTGCGATCCACAATGATGCGACCTTTGAATCCTACAGGTCCGAGCGAGCCTGTATGACATCCTACGTACTTGACAATCTGTTCATCGGTGGCGAAAGTCAGAGGTTTTGCAATTCCCGGAATCTTTTCCGCCTTGACTTCATTCAGTTCATGATTTCCGCGCAGAACCAGAGCGATTAATGGAGTTTCCTCCTGCTCTGTTTTTTCTCCCACAACCAGGAGTGTCTTGGCAACCTTTTCCGCCGGCTGTTTAAAGAATGCGGCAACCTCGTCAACGGTATGGCATCCCGGAGTCTGAATCTTTTGCAGTTCTGCGGTTCCTTCTGGTTTTTCCCCTGTCGGAGCCAGCGCTTCTGTCAGCTCTATGTTTGCCGCAAAATTTGATTCGGTTGAAAATGCTATCAAATCCTCTCCGCTGTCGGCCAGTACCTGGAATTCATGGGAAGATGAACCTCCTATGGAGCCTGTATCAGCCTGAACAGGTCTGAAATCCAGTCCCATGCGGGTGAAGGCATTGCAGTATGCCTGATACATATCCTGATATGTCTTGTCCAGAGATTCACGATCGGTATGGAATGAGTATGCATCTTTCATGATGAATTCCCTGCCGCGCATTACCCCGAAACGAGGTCTTATTTCATCACGGAACTTGGTCTGGATCTGATACAGGTTGATCGGCAACTGCTTGTAGCTGCTGATTTCATTTTTTACCAGATTGGTGATAATTTCCTCGTGTGTTGGTCCCAGTACGAAATCAACATTGTGGCGATCCTTAAAACGGCATAATTCCGGACCGTAATGCTCCCATCTGCCGGATTCCTGCCACAGTTCGGCAGGCTGCACCACCGGCATAACGAGTTCAATGGCGCCTGCTTTGTTCATCTCTTCACGGATAATCGCGGTTACCTTGTTCAACACCTTCAGACCGGTAGGCAGCCATGTGAACAGACCGTTGGCTAATTTTCTGATATAGCCTGCTCGAAGCATTAATTTATGACTTTCAACAACTGCTTCCGCAGGTGTTTCCTTTAGGGTACTTAGTAAATATTTACTTGTTCTCATACAAATATTCCAAAATTAAAAAATTTTAGGAATTATATCACAATTAGATGTTTTTCTCGCTTTAATGACGATTTTTTATTGGCGTTTTTATGAACTGCAATGAGTGCGGAAACAGAATGTGACAACCGTAAAATTCGGTTTGATGCAACGGCTTTTTTTATCAACTTTATTGCTAGAAGGAGTTATTTTAACTATAATTACAACATAGATCTTAACGTCTAATATCTAAAAAGATTTTCTCTTATTTGTGTAGAAAATATACAAATATTTAAACAAGTTAAAGGTTGATTAACAAAATGACTATCAAAACTAGATTTGCGCCTAGTCCGACAGGTTTTTTGCACGTCGGCGGTGCCAGAACTGCATTATATTCATGGTTATACGCAAAGCATAACGGCGGACAGTTTGTTTTAAGAATCGAGGATACCGATCGTGAACGTTCAACCCAGGAAGCCATTGATGCAATAATTGAATCCATGAAGTGGCTGAATTTGAGCTGGGATGAGGGTCCGTATTATCAGACCAAAAGATTCGACCGCTATAATCAGCTGATAGATGAAATGCTTGCTGATGGTCGTGCCTATAAATGCTACTGTACCAAGGAACGTCTGGAACAGCTTCGTGAAGAGCAGATGAAACGCGGAGAGAAACCATGCTACGACGGTCACTGCCGCTGCTCGCAGGAGCATCATTCTCCGGATGAACCTTACTGTGTAAGATTTAAAAATCCGACTGAAGGTACAGTCAAGTTCCACGATCACATTCGCGGAGATGTTGAAATCAGCAACAGGGAACTTGATGATCTGGTTATCAGAAGAACTGACGGTACTCCTACCTACAATTTCTGTGTGGTTGTTGATGACTATGATATGGGCATTACCCATGTTGTGAGAGGCGAAGATCATGTTAACAACACCCCTCGTCAGATTAATATATACAAGGCTCTGAATGCAAAGGTTCCTGAATTTGCTCATGTGTCCATGATTCTTGGATCCGACGGAGCAAAACTGTCAAAGCGTCATGGAGCTGTAAGTGTAATGCAGTATCGCGATGACGGTTTCCTGCCGGAGGCTCTGCTTAACTATCTGGTAAGACTGGGATGGGGCCACGGAGATCAGGAACTGTTCAGTGTTCAGGAAATGATTGAGTTGTTTGATCTGGATTCCGTAAGCAAATCAGCTTCAGCGTTCGATTTGAACAAACTCAAATGGATGAACAACCATTACATCAAGACACTTGATCCTGAATATGTTGCAACTCATCTTGAGTGGCACATGAAGGATCAGAAGATCGATTATTCGAAGGGTCCTAAGCTGTCGGCAATTGTGAAGGCATATGCTGAACGCTGCAACACCCTGAAGGAAATGGCTGATCAGTGCCGTTATGTGTATGAGGACTTTACAGATCTGGATGAGGCTGCCTCTAAAAAATGGTTCAAGTCCAATACTCCGGAAGCTTTGACCAGATGTCTTGAAAAGTTTGCTGATTTATCTGAAAGCGAATGGAAAGCCGAAAATATTCATCCGATTGTTGAAGCGGTAGCCCAGGAAATGGAAATCGGCATGGGTAAGGTCGGCATGCCTTTAAGAATTGCTGTTACAGGACGGGGACAGTCTCCTGGAATCGATGTAACCATGGAACTTATCGGCAGAGAAAAGAGTCTTGAGCGAATTGCAAAAGTTCGTGATATGCTGGCTGCAAAGGCGTAGGTTGTTTTTTATTGGAATAGTTAATTTAATAAGGTGTAGAGAGTAATACATGGCTGTTATTATTAATAGTAATCGTGTAAAGTTTGTTATCAGAGCACTGGTTGCTGCCGGATTATGCGGTGTTGATGTTAGTGAACTTGGTCAGGTTGAATCCTTTATGGAAAATCATAAGGATCTGCTGAAAACGCTTTTTGATATGCGTATCTACCCTAATCCGAAAGTGGATGAATATAGAAATCTGCTGATTTCAATGCATCCTTATGCTCTTTTATATAATTTGGGCAGTACTGAAAAAATGTCTCCGGTTTGCCCTGCAATGGCCCGCGAAAAGAAGGTGTTTGAAAAAAGCGCCCGTCATGAGCTGGCTTATGAAGGCTCTAAATACTATTCCATTTACGTTGCTGATACTGCTGTTAATCCGGTTATTCCGAAAGGAGATTTTGTTGAAATCAAAACACGTGAAAACAGGGTTAGCGGCAAACTGATGAACATGCTGTTTGTTAATCCGAACAGCGTTATCGTGTTTGATGCAAGCGACTGTGCAAAGACCATCTTCACTGTAATAGAGGAATTCAAATCGAAGTACTGCGCCTACTGGAATTTTGACTTTGATGTCAGCATGAATACCGACTTCCCGAATAAGCGCAGAATCATCAGCAAGGCCTACACGCATTCAAGCAAGGAATTTGTTCCTAATCCTTCCATAGGTGTTATCCCGTACACATTTTCCAAGGATGATTTCTGGCATCTGCCTAACATGTTCCAGGATGCACAGTACCTGGCAGATATTGATTTTACATATTTCTACCGTGATATTATCGGCAAGTCGAAGAGTACGCCTTCCGCTCCTAAGACTGCTCACAAGAATATGATTTCAAATCTGGAGTTTTCCAATATGGATCCTATCGACGGTATAAGAAATTATATTGCGTACCACTGGTTCTTCAGTGAACTGCCTGATGCAACCATGGATATTTTTACCAACCTGAATGAGTCTGTGGTGGGTGAGGAGGAATTCCTGAATTTGAATCTCGGAATCCTGAAGTATTATATTTCCTCGATTCATGCATTGAATATGGCAACCATTAAAAAGAATCCGGAAATTGAAGAAACAGTTGAAAGAAATGTTCAGTCGCTGCAGCAGTATACTCTGGAACATCCGGAATTTCTGTATGAATTGCTGAGCAATACGGATGATAATTATCAGTATCTGATTGATAATAATCCAGTTGAGAAATTATTTTCAGGTTTATAGTTTTTATAATTTGCAAAAATGCGTAACTTTTGATACTATAGGTCTGCGTTTGGGGTCATAGCTCAGTTGGGAGAGCGTTTGAATGGCATTCAAAAGGTCGGCGGTTCGATCCCGCCTGGCTCCACCAATGCGGTCTTATAGTTATTTTCTTAATATCATTTCCACATATTCATTTTGTTTCAGCTTTTTGTTATGAAAAATAGATATTTTATTCTTTGTTCACTGGTTTGTTTGACCGGATGCAGCTGGTTCAGTTTCAGCACTAATGTGGATCCTGAAAACTTTACCGAGTATTATAAATCAAGTCTGGTTAAACAGTATCACAAGGAAGACCTGCAGACTTTGGAGAATTATGAAGATCTGGGTCCGGTTGAAGGAATAAGCTGTCAGGCTGCACCGGAGGAAGCTGAACCAAAGGAAAAACTGGCAATGAAATATATGCTGGAATCCGCATACGATATTGGCGCCAATGCGGTTGTTACAGGAAAATGCATTGAACTTGAGGCAACATTGCATTGTATAAAGGAATATACCTGCTACGGTCAGGCTTTAAAGGTTAAATAACTGCGCTCATGATTGAAAAAACTGTCAGTGCCATTGGAATAGTTCATTCGCCGTTCAAGGAAAAATTTGCAGTGCCGCGTCAGGCCAAGCTGGTTGCCGATATTGAATCCCGGATAGAACTTTTTCCTCCGTATGACGATCTTAACTGTTTTCGCGGAATCGAAAATTTTTCTCATCTGTGGCTTATTTTTGATTTTAATTTAATTGAAGATCATTCCTTCAGAGCTCTAGTTCGTCCGCCCCGTCTTGGCGGCAATAAAAAGATGGGCGTTTTTGCAACAAGATCTCCGTACCGTCCGAACAATCTGGGTTTGTCATCGGTTGTCAACAGAGGCGTCGAACGTCGAAATAACAAAACATATCTGCTTATTGCCGGAGCCGATTTGGTCGAGGGAACACCGGTAATCGACATTAAACCGTATATAAAATTCACTGATGCAATAGAGCATGCCGACAGTGCGTATGCAAGGATTCCTCCTCCTGAAATGAATGTTGAATTTTCAGATGAGGCAGAAACCTTTATTGAAAATCTGGATTTAGGCAAATACCCCAGTCTGGTGGAAATAATAAAGGAAATTGTTTCCTATGATCCGCGTCCTGCATACAGAACGGATTCTGATGAGCATGAATACGGATTTAAATTCTATGAATTTGATATAAAATTCAGAGTTATGCAGAGATGTATTATGATTACATCGATCGTTTATGTATAAAAAAGCGGGTGTTTGCTGTCAGTAAAGATCTTCGTCTTTTTGTTTATTTAAAATGTCGTCAAGAGCCTCGTCCAGATCCGGATGTTTAAACTTGAAACCATCCTCTGTCAGACGCTTCGGGCATGCGCACTGTGACGATGTTATAAGTTCGGATCTTCCTCCCATAAACAGTTTGATTACCCAGTTCGGAATGGTCAGAAAGTTTATGCGGTGAAGTGTTTTGGAAAGTGCTTTGCAGAAGTCTTTATTGGTGCTTGGATTTGGTGTGCAGACATTGTACACGCCGGTACATTTTTCGTTATTGATGATATAAAGCAGTGCACTGGTAACGTCGTCAAGATGAACCCAGGGAACATACTGATCCCCTTTTCCTATTTTCCCTCCGATGTTCCATTTGAAAAAAGGCAGAATACTTGCGAGTAATCCGTATTTTTTTACCAGAACAATGCCGATCCTTACCACACAGTGACGATTTACTATATTGGAAATTTTCTTGCTGTTGTTTTCAACCTGGTCGGTAACACTCTGCAGAAATGATGTCGGTGACACGACTGTTTCTTCGGTCACTTCCTCTGAACCGCAGTTGCCGTAATAACCGGTAGCGGAAAATGTTATCCACAGTTTCGGTTTGATTTTATTCTGCAGACAGCGTATATAAATATAGTCTGTACTGAGCAAACGGCTGTTGATGATTTTCTTTTTCTGATTTTTGGTCCATGGCTTTGATGCTATCGGCGTTCCTGCAAGGTTAAGAATTATATCAATCTTGTCTTCTTTCCAGCCTTTCTTGTAATCAGTGAAGGTTATGTTTTTGTTCTGAAGGGGAAGCCTGTTTTTGGCCTGTTCTTCATTGCGGGTCAAAATGATAATATAATTGGTTTTATCCTTTAACAGTTCGTTAACTATCTGCTGACCGATAAGACCTGTTGCCCCTGCAATTAGAAAATTCACCGTAAACTCCTAATTTGTTATTGTTTTCTGAGTGAAATTATACCGGATTATAAAATAACACGTGAAATTTAAGTTTGATTGTTTTCACGTATTTGTTTAAAGCCGACATGTGCTTCCGCTGATTGCAGAGTTTTATGAATCTGAAGATCTGATACGGTTATTCATGTATTAGCAGATTCCAGGGTCGGCGTAAACACTGAGACAGATTGCACCGGTAATAATCGAGATGATCGGTATTTTTCAGAAGAGTGTATCCAATGATTTGATGACGGTTATCTTTCCCCTTCCGAGTTTTATAATTCCACGATGTTTAAAATCCTTTAAAATTCTTGATACAACCTCACGTGTTGAGTTGATCTCTCTGGCGATCTGCTCGTGAGTGATCCGTATGCTGCTGTCACCGCTGTTTTTAAGTTTATTTGTCAGCATGTCTGCAATGCGATGATCTACGCGTGCAAACAAAATCAGCTGCATCTGGCACATAACGTTTGAAAATCTTTCTCCCAGTTTTTCATACAGAAAACATCGGATGTGGAGGTTATGTTCCTTAAAATTGACCAGGTGAAAGGCCGGTATTACAAGAAGTGTGCAGTCGGTCTGCGCAATCATGTGCGTTCTGAATGAAATCCTGTTCAGAACGCATGACGCTGAGAGAACGTCGCAGTCTCCTGCAGAAACCTGATAAAGCTGTATTTCACGTCCTTCCTCGGAGAGCATGAAAGTCCGCAGAGAACCTGAAATAACGGCTATCAGACCAAGGCATTCCTGCTCCCGTGAGTAGATAAGACTTCCCTGTTTATAGTTTCTGATCAAGGCTGCATCAATGAGTTCAGTCTGCTCTTTTTTCGTAAGATTTGACCAGAAACCAAAGGAAGCAAGATGCTTTACGAGATCAGATGAAGAGGTTGACATCGGAATTCTCCGCATCGCCAAGATAAGTGCCGACTCCGCCGATTTCAACACCGTCTATGAGTTCCTCCTTTCGTATTCCCATTACATCCATACTCATGGAACAGGCAACAATTTTAACGCCGTTATCAATGGCCTTTTTCATTAAATCCTCAAGACTGTCGATATTTTTGTCCTTCATGATTCCCTTCATCATCGCGGTTCCAATACCTCCCATATTCATTTTGGACAGTTTCAGTCTGCCTGCTCCCCTTGGCAGCATGGCTCCGAACATTTTT
>Ga0256407_10010927_pt1 | contig 12660 bp, 14 predicted proteins | sample RumenRJG_04DNA_FD_193489 | JGI IMG/M metagenome (GOLD analysis project Ga0256407, IMG submission 193489) | Bovine rumen microbial communities from Lethbridge, Alberta, Canada - RJG_04 | ecosystem: Host-associated > Mammals > Digestive system > Stomach > Rumen | place: Canada: Alberta... | reverse complement strand
TGAACTGCAACATTCTGTGTCATTTTGGGGCAAAGTTTTGCAATGCACAATATCATTGTTTCTTGGCTGTTAGAAATTTATATCAATTTCTTAAAATTGACGCATAATGAGGGCTGTTTAAATTTGACAAATAGCCTTTTTTATTGTTTTATTGGTAGCGTAGTAGTGTTTGCAATAAAATGACACAGAATGTTGCAGTTCATAATGGGGCAAAAGCTCTTTTCGTAATTAGAGTTCAAAGTTTTTGTAACTTAAATCTATTTCATCTTGATCAACACCTATATACATAAGTGTAATTCTTTGGCTTGAGTGATTAAATATTTTTTGAAGAATAACAGCATCTTTATACTGCTGATAATGGTGATAACCAAAAGTTTTTCTCATAGTATGAGTTGATGCTTGTATCTTTATACCGCAAGCATAACAAGACTTTTTAATAAATCTGTAAACTTGCGAACGATCTAATCTTTTTCCCTGTTTACCTAGAAATAGAGGTTCATTTAAATTTCTGCCCTTGGTAAAGGTTTTTAGGACTCGTTTTAGTTTATCGTTTATATAAAATGATTTCCGTTTTTGTGTTTTCTTTTCAATAATTGTGATATGAGTTTTATCCACAACATCTGAAACATTTAACCCGACAATATCAGATACTCTTAATCCTGAATTAAGTCCTAAAATCCAAATGACATAATCTCTGTAGTTGTATTCTTTTAGATATCGTTCAACAGCTTGGATATCTTTTTTATTTTTAATAGGATCTGCAACATGTTTTCTCATCTTTAAATCTCCTTTAAAATTTTGCACCATAGTGTTTTGAGTGTTCTATTTTAATTAAAAAATTGGTTGGAGATTTTTAGAAATTCAATTTTATTTTGCGTCACAATGTAACGATTTTGGCATTGGGGTCCTGTGGTTTTAGGGTAAATGCGTTAAACTGTCTCAAGAGTTGAAAAAGTGTATCATGAGGCAATATTATGAATAATTTTGAAGGAAGAAAATTTTTGGATTATATAGAAAAACTTCTACCATATACCGACACAAACGATTACAATTTTGATAGTGTTTTTGACTTTTTTTGTGAAGAGTTTAAGGTAGACAGAAAGCCTTATCCAATAGACAAAGATAACTGTTTGAATGTTGATACCCGTAAGAAGCAAGAGCGTTTTGCAAAACTTTTGAAAAAAGAGGTTATTAGATTAAAGGAAAAAATTAAACCTCAAAATACCCTTTTAGAAAAACAACTTTTAACTATAAAAAATATTTACCGTCTAAATAATGACGAATACGAGATTCTGCTATACCTTGCCCTAAAAGAATTTAACAAAGTCTTTAAAAAGTATTTTGACTGTTTGTATGAAAATTCTTTTGCAACATTTACAAGAGTGTATCTGAATATGAGATACAACCGTAAAGATAGGGCAATGTGCAGCCTTTATATGAAAAATGTTATAGAAAATAAGCATAGTGAAACAATCAACCCAGATTTACTTAAAATTCTCGATAACCCAAAATGCAATACCTCTGAAAAAATGATGAATATTGTAATCGGGAAACCTGAAAAATCTGAACTTTCTCTAAGAGATTACAAACATCTTGAAAAAGAGATAGACAGGGTTACAAAGATTTTATCCTGTGCTGTTGAACAAAAACGTAAAGGGGTAAATATTCTGCTTTACGGTAGTGTCGGACAAGGAAAATCTCAACTGTCAAAATTGATTTCTAATATTACTAAAATTCCTATGTACTCTGTTATTACACAAAAGGAAGGGTTCCAAGAAGCATACCGAGAAGACAGGCTTGTTGATTTGTTTTCTAAACAGCATATTTTATCTAATTCCGACAGGGCTTGTATTTTGTTTGATGAAGCAGAAGATGTTTTTAATCATGGCTTTAGCGGTTTTGGTTCTGCATCAAAGGGGTATTTGAATAATCTTTTAGAAACTACTTCTGTTCCAATTATTTGGACGACTAACGATATTTATGGAGTTGATCCTGCATTCCTTAGGAGAATGACTTACTGTATAGAGTTTAAGGCACTTTCAGAAGATAAAAGGCTGAATATTTGGAAACGGGTTTTGAAGAAGAATAATTTTGAAGTGAGCAAAGAAAAGATTGAGGAACTGAACCGTAATTATGATGTTCCTGCATCGTTGATTGCTAATGCAGTGCAGACTGCAAAAATGATAGGCGGAGATGAAAATGATTTTGAAGAACTTATTGAAAATGTTGCCAAGGTTGTTTCTAAAAAAGAAGAAGTTAAAAAGCAAGAGAAGAAACCCAATAGCAGTAATTATTCGATAGATTTAGTCAATGCAGATATGGATATGGCTGATTTAACGGAGAAAATAAAGCAATCGGGAAAGATGAATTTTTCTTTGTGCTTGTATGGCTTTCCAGGTACAGGCAAAAGTGCGTTTTGCAGGCATTTAGCGGAGATTTTAGGGATAGAAGTTATTTTAAAACGAGCATCTGACCTTATAAGTCCGTATGTTGGTGAAACAGAACAAAATATTGCCAATGCGTTTGCCGAGGCGAAATCACAAAAAGCAATGCTTATATTTGATGAGGCAGATACATTTTTGCAAGATAGAAACAATGCTGTTCGTTCTTGGGAAATTGCACAAGTTAATGAAATGCTGACACAGATGGAATCGGCAGAGTACCCGTTTGCTTGCACCACAAACTTGCTTGATACGTTAGATGAGGCAAGTTTAAGACGATTTACTTTTAAAATTAAATTTAACTTTATGACAAATGAGCAGGCAAATAAGGCAATGGAGCATTTCTTCGGAATAAAAGATGCTAACTTGAATATTAAAGGACTTACGGCAGGAGATTTTGCAACGGTAAAGAAGAAGGCTGAGTTTTTGAATATTACAGATTTAACCGAATTAACAAAAATGCTAAAAGACGAAGTGCAGATAAAGAAGATTCCTGAACTGAATAAAAATACAATCGGGTTCTAAATTTAAAGACCTCACTTGAGGTCTAAATGGATACATGATTTTTGTTAAAACTGCCCCTAAAGGACATTAGGAGCAGTTTTTATATCGAAAAGCCGATGTAGTTAATTTTTAATCAACACTTTATTTATCTTAGGCTCTGTATCAAACAGCTTTATCTTAACAGTGGTATTTGTTGCATTGTCATCCATTACAAGAGCAGTTTTAGAATACAAATGATCATTTATTTGGCAAACTATATCGTAAATACCCCTGAATAAATGAATCCCATTGTATAAATCGTCTGAAAACGTTGTACATTCTATTGTCAGCCATTTAGTATTTTCTTTATGATTTGTAAGCATTGTTTTTAGTTTTTCAACAACTTCATCTGTAATTTCGTACTGAAATTCTAATTCATCTAATTTCATCGGCTTTTCTCCTCTTTTACTAATCTAATTCATCCCTATAATTTAATTAAAAAATTCATCGGAGAAATTTTAAAATTCAAATTTCCTGAATTTTAAAGAAAAAACAGTTCAAAAAAGAGAAAATTCTGTTTTTATTCGTAATTCGATACTAAAACTCTAACCGATAATTGTTTTGGTTAAAAAGAGTTTTTGCACAAATTCTTTTACTATACTGCCATTTTTAATCTAAAATTTTTATGATTTTAAAGAATCCCGACAAAGAAATTCGCTATTTTTTCAAATTTTTCTTATTTGACTCTTTGGAAGAATATTTTAGGACTTTATTTGTACCTTTTATCTATCAAAGTTATCTGTTTGTTTTAAATATTCTAAAAAAAATCACACATTTCATATATGAAGCGTCCTAATTTATTAGTGAAACTTCGCCTGTATTATGGTCAAAGTGGCATTTGGCTATATATAGTTTATCAGAATTTACTGCGTCTTTTATAATTTCAGAATTATTCAGCAAATATTCTTCAACCCACAAGGTATGCTTACGGGCAAATTCGTTGTTACAGTCAAATTTCCCAACACCGTCAATCACAGGATAAACGGATTTTAAAATGGACTGAAAATGCTCAGGCATATTAGGGTATTGCTCGTTTGCATATTTCATTACACCGCAATCATCGTGTCCTAAAAGGATTAGGAGCGGTACATGTAACTTTTTAACGGCATATTCAATACTTTCTTTGACATTCGGGCCGACAGCAATCCCTGCAACACGAACGACAAAGAGTTCACCAATACCACAGTCAAAAATAATTTCAGGTACTACTCTTGAATCAGAACAACTCAACACACAGGCATAAGGTTCCTGATACAATGCCAAACTTTGGAGTGTTTTTAAACACATGTTCTTCGCAGTAGGCTTTCCTGCAATAAAGTTTTTGTTACCTTCTAATAGTTTAGTTAATTCTTTTTGAGCAATTTCAGGTATGTTATTCATTATTCACTCCGATTAAAACATTGAACCGTTCCAACCCCATAAATCAACAGGGTGATAAGTTACATATACATTTGAACCATCTATACCATAATCGTTAGCCAAAATACTGCAAATACTTTGAGTTAATGTTTGGCAAGCGGGTTTACTTGCTGAACCAAGCATTTTTATTGATATATATGCACCTTTGTCTAACTTATTTTCTGCCATATAAAGTGATTTTCCATCTTCAATTTCAGTCATTATGTAGGCTTTTGGTTTTGATAGAGCAGATGAAGTTGCATCTGTCAGTTTTTTCTGTAAATCATCTTTTTGTGTTTCATCTAACTTGATAGTTAATCTTGCTTGAATATATGGCATAATTTTCTCTCCTTATTTTACATCTGTATTTTAACATAAAATATTTGTCCCGCCCCACACGAGGGACGTCGAACGAAAATGGGTTCCGACATTATTCAATACTTCAACCAACTAAAACTCCCCTTAAAATCCGCGTGAGCGGTGACAGGTTGAATGTTTGTATTATATCAATATATGCCATTTTATGATATAATCATTCTGTGATGTACGAGAATAGATTTTCAGACAACGATACATATAAAGTAAAAATTAATGCACATAGACCTTTGAATGAATATACTATTAAGCAAATTCAGGAGTATTACAGAATTGGTTTAACATATTCTTCTAATGCTTTAGAGGGAAATACTCTTGATTTAGCCGAAACAAAAGTTGTTTTGGAAGATGGTTTGACTATTAACGGAAAACCAATGAAAGATCATCTTGAAACACTTGGACATTCTGATGCTTTTTATGAATTAATAAAACTTGCTAATTCGGATACGATTACTGAAGAAAATATTAAATATCTGCACAAATTATTTTACAAACGTATTGATGAAGAAAATGCAGGTCAATATAGAAAAAAAAGTATTATTGTAACGGGTTCAGATTTTGAATTTCCGAAACCTGAAGTCTTGCAAGATAAAATGGCAGATTTTGCGCAAAGTATTCCTGATATGAGAAAAAATCTTCATCCTGTCGAATTTGCAGCAATGTTACATGCAAAGTTTGTAAATATTCACCCATTTATTGATGGCAACGGCAGAGTTGCAAGGCTATTAATGAATTTGGCATTACTACAAACTGATTATAATATAACTATTATCCCCCCTGTTGTAAGAGCTGATTACATACGAGCAATTCAAGATACTAATCATAAAAGATTTACACCATTTGTTAATTTCGTGTCCGAAATGGTATTAGAATCTCAAAAAGAATATTTGAGGATAATTGAAAGATTACAGTAGAGGTATTTATGGTTTTAGAAAATAAACTTGGTCTAACAAATTCAGCAGATTTAGCACGAGAAGAAGAACGTATAAGCAAAACTAAAGCCATACAGATGTTTGAAACAGGATTTTTGGATGAACTTGAAGCAGGGAAATTTGATTCTTTAGCTAAAATTCATAAATACCTATTTGATGATATTTACCCATTTGCAGGTGAAATACGTACCGAAAACATTGCAAAAGGTAATTTCCGTTTTGCACCCGTGATGTATCTTAAAGCATCTTTAGAACACATTGATTCTATGCCCCAATCAAACTTAGATGAGATTGTGGAAAAGTATGTTGAGATGAATGTTGCACATCCCTTCATAGAAGGAAACGGCAGGAGTACAAGAATTTGGTTGGATTTAATACTGAAAAAGGAAATCGGCAATGTTGTTGATTGGAGCAAAGTAGATAAAGAAGACTATTTGATTGCTATGGAAAGAAGTCCGATTAAAACAGTTGAAATAAAAGAACTGTTAAAAAATGCTTTAACTTCTGATATCAACAACAGAGAAGTTTATATTAAAGGAATCGACGCAAGCTATCATTATGAGGGTTATAATATTTTTAAATCTCATGATTTGAAATAATTAAAAATTATCCACCAAAAAGGTTCTAAAAAAGGTTCCAAATTATTCAGAATACACAAATTATACAAAAATGAGATTCAGCTTAAAAAGCTTATAAATCAAGTATTTTGAAAAATATACAAAATTCTAAAAACAGGCAAAAAAAGCCTAATTATTGCTGTCACGCATGAGGTCGCGAGTTCGAGCCTCGTCGTTCCCGCCATTAAAAAGAGAGTCCGTCAGGGCTCTTTTTTTAATGGCTGAAATGATAGTGGTGAGAATCGCCTATGCGAGTTCGGCGGATTTTGGCAAGGCTGAAGTGAACGATAGTGAACGGAACGCCGTCCAAGTGAGGAAACTGTAATGAGTGGTTATTTCTCGTAAGAGAAATAAAACGAATGAAAGTTTACGAACTGCCAATAATCCAAGACAGCCTCGTCGTTCCCGCCATTTACAAAAAATAAAGTCCGCTTGGTCGGACTTTTTTTTGTTTATTATCAGGGATTTTGACATAAAGTATCGCGAGTTTGACATGCAAGTCGGAAGTTAGGTCAAAATTAATTTTATTTACCCCTTGCAAAATTTTTATAAATTTCCCATTTGTTGCAATTTTTCTAATCCTGATACAAAATAAATAGTTTGCTCTATATTTTGCGCATTTAGTGTTGTTTTGGTTGCCAAAAATTCCCTAAATTCTTGTTCAAATGTTTTTTCGTCTTTTTCTACATATGTTGGGTCAGAAAATAATGGCTTAAATGTAAATGCCATATCGGATTATTTATTAGGAATGTTTAATGATTATAAAAGTATTGAGGATCCTCTAAATGCTGCAGCATACACATTAGGTTGCTTTTTGACCAATTATATAGAGATGAAAGATGCAGATACCCATGGCGCTGATAAATATTTTCACGCTAGAGCTAATTACAATGCAGCTCAACAAGGTATTGTAGGAAGTGTTATTGCAAAAATGATAAGTGATTTAAGAGAATGGACTGATAATTATCGTAATATTAATGAAAAAGGTTATGATTCTGCATTTAGTTTAAAAGATATAAATGAAGATCAACAAGCCAATGAAGAAGGTCGGGAGCTTGGTCGGAGATTCCCAACATCATCAGCTTACGAAAAATTAAAATATCTTATGCCTAAAGGATTCCCTGAAAGATATAAACGGAAATAATTGTGGTAAAATAAAAATATGAAAGAAAAAAAACTTATAAAAATTAGTATAATATTTTTTAGCATTATTATTGTTATTCTAATAATTTTGGCTTTAATGTTGTTTAAAAGTATTTACAACTCTGATATAGATTCTTGTCTTGATAAAGGATATTGTTGGGATTATATTAGAAATCGTTGTGAAGAAAAAAAACAGGGTTTTTGTGTCAGAGATGAGCAAGATTGTACAAATAGACATGGTAAATGGTTAGAAGATAAAAAATATTGTTCATTACAATAAAGTTCTTGTTGTGACATAAATCATTTAAATGAATTATTGGTATTCCTACTGTTAATACAAATATTATTATTAACGATATAAAAAACATTTATCTACTCTATTAGACATATATGTATTATAGCATTAATTTAGGTTTATTGCCTGATTATAAAAAATAACGTTATATTAAAACAAAACCAAACAAGCAAGAGAAAAATAGACATATTTTAACACATATACAAGAAAACACTTGATATTCTTTCAATAGAGAGTTAAATTGTGAATATAATGCAAGCAAAAGAGGGGTATGAATGATGGAAGATGTGTTAGATAGTGTTGAAGTAAAAAAGTTACCTGAACCAAATGCCAAGCAAAAAGAATGTATTTATAATACAAAGTTAGGCAAATACCTTGTTATAGCAGGCCCGGGAACAGGAAAAACTTTTACTGTTACCCGAAAGATTAAACACATGATAGAAGATGACGGAGTGGAGCCTGAAAAAATCCTCTGTCTGACATTTTCCAACACTGCCGCCCGAGAGATGAAAACAAAAATCGGTGAAAAATATGATGTCAATGTTTTTACCTACCACGAATTTTGTTTAAACATTATGGAAGAATTCCCTGAACAATTTGACATCGAAAACTCAAATATTATCTCTGATTCTCACAAACGTAACCTCATAAAAGAATGTATTGATGAACTTTGTCCTGTTGCTTACAATAACGAGAAAAACAACCCTTATCAATATTCTCAGGATATTTTAGACGGGATTGAAGAAATTAAAAAATACCGAATGACAAAAAGTGAATTTTTCACGAACTTAAAAGAAAATCCGATGTGGGAAAAGCATCTTGCCCAAATATTAAATGACCAAGCAGATAAGCCAACTAAAAAAAGAAAAGATGAGATTGAAAGTTTAACAAATAAAATTGCTCAAATGAAAGAGCTATGGGGATTTTACGAACTCTACACTCAAAAAATGCGAGAACTAAACTATATCGACTTTCACGATATGATAAATATGGTACTTGAAAAATTTGAGGATGAAAATTCTTCACTCTTAGAAGAAATCGCCTACAAATATGAGTATATTTTGGTTGACGAGTACCAGGATACAAACAAGGCTCAAAACGATATTGTTTTTGCCCTGTCGAAATTCTGCCCGAATATTTTTGTTGTGGGGGACGATGATCAGATTATTTATACGTTTCAGGGTGCAAATTTAGACACAATAGAAAACTTTTTGGATAATTTTAAAGATGAAGTTAAAGTTGTTTGCCTGACAGAAAACAACCGTTCGACGCAGAATATTTTGGATGTGTCGCAAGAATTAGCAGAACTGCAAAATAAGTTCAGCACCTTTAGAGCAGAAAAAGCAAAAACAAAACGTGAAAAAGAACTATACACTGCAAATCCGATTGACCTTAGAATCAGTTCAAAGCCAAAGTTTGCAGATTTAAGGATAACAAAGGACTTAGTTTCTCCTGCAACATCACCAGTCCACGATAAAAACAAGCCTGTTGAATATTACAGTTTTGAAAATGAACAGGATGAAAGGGATTTTGTAGTTCAGAGTATAAAAAATATTATTGCAGAAAATACAAGTTTTGGACAAGAAAATCAATCAGTAGATGATTATTCACCCCTTACCCCTACCCTCTCCCGACGGGAGAGGGAGTTAAAACTTTCTGAAATTGCTGTTTTAACTCGTACAAATGAGGAGTTGAAAGGATTTGAGGTTTATTTGAAGGCAAACGGAATACCTGTTGAAATCACAGGCGGTAAAAATATTTTTGACATAAATTCCGTTAATGCAATGATTACTTATATGCAGTTTTTGACAAATCCTGAACTGTATTCGGATAAATTGTTAGGGTATCTTTTGATGCGACCGTTCCATATTGATCCGAGAGATTACAAAACATTATGCGAAAACAAATCTCACCACAGAACTTTGACGGATAATATTTTAAATCTCCTTGAAAAAGGCATAAGCGAAGAAGCGCTAAAATCCCGTCTTACTGGACTTTTGAAATCTCAATCAAACACAATTACAAATGATATTAAAAATATTTTAGATAACAAAAATTTGACAATTTATGACGAAGAAAAATTGAAAGATTTTATCTCGACTTATGAATATTTGAGAAATTATGTTACAAACGAAAATTATGCAAATTCACTCCTTGAAATCGGCAATAAAACAGGGATTTTCAAGCACTATCTTAATGACGATATCAATAAATTAGAGAATGTAAAAGGGATTAAAAAGCTTTTGGATGAAGCTGATGCGTATTTTGCAATTCACACGAATCAAGAAAATTCGTTCTCTCATTTTGTTGATTATTTAACAAAGATGCTCGAAAGCGGAATAAAAATAAATTTGGATAAAGAGGATAAACCTCTGAATGCTATCCAATTATCAACCTATCACGCATCAAAAGGGAGAGAATTTGAATATGTCTTTATGCCGTTTTTGACAAGTAAAAAATGGGAAAGCTCATCATCAAGTTACAAGGACAAAATCCCTATGGCGACAGATTTCACAATGTTTGAAGAATGTGAAGAAAAGCATGCGCAAAGCAAATTCTTAGATAACATTAAACTCCTATATGTCGGTATGACAAGGGCAAAACACTCTTTGTATTTGACTTGTGTAGATATAGGGACAAAAGACGGCAAGCCAAGCTGGTTTATTGAACAATTAAAAAATAAATTTAAAGATAAGCATGAGTATTTGGTGTATCCTGAAAAACCTGAAATACAGGGGCTTGAAAAGCCGACAACGGATTACGATTACAAAAAAGAGTTTGAAGAATTTATTCGTAACCGTTTCCAAAAATCTTACTCTCCAAGTTCGCTGAATAAATACCGAAAATGCCCGAGAGAATATTTTTATAATTACATTTTGGGGTTGAAATCATCTTCAGGCAATAGGGATAATTTAACCTACGGAAATGCCGTTCATAAAGCTTTTCAGTTCACATTAGATTATGCTGTTGATAACAAAAAGTATCCAAGTGCAGATGAGGTTTATAATGTCTTTGCAAAAAGTATTGATGAACAGCCTTGTTCAAATCCTGAAAACTTGAAACAAAGCGGGAAAGAGTATATCTTTGCTGACGGAAAATATTATGCCAAATTTATCTCGATTGCACCTATTGAAACTCTTGAAACAAGGGCCGAATTACCGCTTGATTACACAACCGAGGGCGGAATAAATTTTGTCGGTTCAATAGATAGAATTGACAAAAATCCTGACGGCACTTATTCAATCTATGATTATAAAACAGGCACAGACAATTCTGGAATAACAAAAGCTGGACAGCATTCTGATTATTTCTATCAAATCGGATTTTATAAATATCTGTTTAAAAAGCAATTTAGCACAACGGCTGATATTTCTACAACATTCATTTATCCGCTGTTAGACGAGGAATACCACACCTTGAAAGAAATGTCTGATGAGGTTTGTGAAGAAATTGCACAAGAATTTATTGAAATTGTGGGCAAAATCAATAACCTTGAATTTGACCGACCGTCAAAATGCCCGAACGAAAAATTCTGCGACTACAAAAACTTATGCAAAATGAATGCGATATAGAGGGATTAGTACAAATATTACTCATAATTCTCAAATTCTGACAAAAATTTTGCAGGTGTAGTTTCAAATCCATTAGCTATTTTAACTAAAATACCCATTTTTATATCTTGTTTTAAATTTTCTATTCTACTAAGTATCGCGGGGGCTATCTCATTGTTAATCGCAAACTTATTTAATGAAATACCCATCAATTTTCTTCTATGCTTTATATAAATACCAAGTTTATTGTATTACTTTATCTCAATTATTAAATATAATAAGATTAATTTCATTGAGAAATAACAATGGTTTTAGGAGAATATGATGAAAACAATATTAATAGATTTAGATGGTGTATTAAATACCTATACAGGCAATTATCAAGCAGATTACATTTCGCCAATCAAGGAGGGTGCGTATGATTTACTTAAAAAACTATCTTACGAATATGATGTAAAAATTTTTACAACAAGAAACCAAGACTTAACCAAAGAATGGTTGATAAATAATGATATATATAAATATACCAGTGAAATTACAAACAAAAAAATTCCCGCATGGTTGATAATTGATGATAGATGTATCACATTTTCTGGAGATTACGAAGATTTGATGAATAAAATAGAAAAATTTAGGTAACATTGTATATAGTTACCTAAATTAATTTGTTAAATTCTTTTGAATATTGCTATTCTTTGCATAAGTATCGGTTTTTAGTTTGGAGTTTAAACTCATAAGTTTGCATTTGTGAACTCGTCCTAAATCGTTCCCTATTGTATTTTTATACAGGGATTTTGTATATACTTCCAATGGCAATGTCAATTTAATTATTTTCATAATTTTATTCTATTTATTTATTGAAATTCGTAAATCATACTTATGATGTAAATTTTGCTTTATTGGGAATATTTTTGATAATTATTTAAGAAAATATTTTATGCTATAATTTTTGCATGGCTACAATATTAGACGGTAAAAAATTAAGAGATAAAATTCTTGATGAGTTGGCAAAAAAAATCAGCAGTTTTTCTGTTAAACCAAAACTTGTTGTTATCCTTGTCGGAGAAGATTCTGCAAGTAAAATTTATGTTGCAAATAAACAGAAATGTGCTCAAAAAATCGGTATAACTTCAGAAGTCATAAATTATCCGTCTGATGTAAAGGAACAGGTTTTAATTGATAAAATAAATGAATTAAATAGTGATAAATTTGTTCATGCTATTTTAGTTCAACTTCCTTTGCCTGAGCATATTTCAAAAACAAATATTATAAATGCTATTGCCCCTCAAAAAGATGTGGATGGATTTACTCCGTACAATTTTGGCAAACTTTTTTCAGGCGAAAAACCTTATGTTTATCCTTGTA
>Ga0256407_10010925_pt1 | contig 12662 bp, 17 predicted proteins | sample RumenRJG_04DNA_FD_193489 | JGI IMG/M metagenome (GOLD analysis project Ga0256407, IMG submission 193489) | Bovine rumen microbial communities from Lethbridge, Alberta, Canada - RJG_04 | ecosystem: Host-associated > Mammals > Digestive system > Stomach > Rumen | place: Canada: Alberta... | reverse complement strand
TATAATGCTTTCATGTGAATTACTCCCTTTCAGGTTACAAACGGTTCGTTTGGTCACTTACCATTTTACACCTTTTCGGAGAGTAATTCACTCTTTTATTTTTTCAAAACTTGGAAACTGCTGTATTTGTTATAAATAACTATTTTTTCAAAATATCACAGATATGAAAGGCACGATTATGATACGATTTTTTATACATTTTCTCTTGTATGAAATGATAAAGTATGCTAAAATAAAGCGTATATAAACCGGACATTTTACTTTAACTCAATAATCTTTTTCTTTTGAAAGGAATGTATCATAAATGTATAAAATTGTAAGAAAATTATCCCTGAACCCTACTGTTTCCCTTATGGAAATAGAAGCTCCTCTGATAGCCAAAAAGGCTGAGCCGGGACAGTTCATTATTTTCAGAGCCAAGGAGGACAGTGAGCGTGTTCCTCTTACTATCGCTGACTTTGACCGTGAAAAAGGTACGGTAACTATTATATATCAGATCGTCGGCGCTTCAACCATGGAGCTTGATTCTCTTAACGAAGGTGACTGCCTGCATGACTTTGTTGGTCCTTTAGGCTGTCCGAGTGAAACAGACGGTCTTAAAAAAGTTGCCGTCATAGGCGGCGGCGTTGGCTGTGCCATTGCATATCCTATAGCTAAAAAACTCCATAACCTCGGCTGTGAAGTACACAGCATTGCCGGTTTCCGCAACAAAGATCTCGTTATCCTTGAAGATGAATTCCGTTCCGTAAGCGATATTTTAAAAATAATGACAGATGACGGAAGCTACGGTGAAAAAGGTCTTGTAACAAACGCTCTCGAACAGCTTATAAAAGACGGCAACCAATACGATGAAGTCATAGCAATAGGTCCGCTTATAATGATGAAATTCGTTTGCCGGCTCACCAAAAAATATGATATTAAAACTATAGTAAGCATGAACCCTATAATGATAGACGGAACAGGTATGTGCGGCGGCTGTCGTCTTACAGTAGGCGGTAAAACAAAGTTTGCATGTGTTGACGGTCCCGATTTTGACGGTCATCTTGTAGATTTTGACGAGGCTATGCACAGAGGCACTATCTACAAGGATTTTGAAGTTCATGCCCGTGAAGCGTCATGCAACCTTTTCAAGCAGGAGGAAAAATAATAATGTCTGTACAGAGAAATAACGATCCTAAAAAATGTCCGATGCCCGTTCAGGAGCCTGACATCAGAAAACGCAACTTTGACGAGGTAGCTCTCGGCTATACATACGAAATGGCTGTAAACGAGGCAAAAAGATGCCTTAACTGCAAGCACAAGCCTTGTACTACTGCCTGTCCCGTTTCAATAAATATCCCCGCATTTATAGAAAAAGTCGCTAATGAGGATATGGAGGGTGCTTATCAGATAATCTCTCAGTCAAGTTCTCTCCCTGCTGTATGCGGCAGAGTATGCCCGCAGGAAAAACAGTGTGAAAGCAAATGTGTAAGAGGAATAAAGGGCGAAAGCGTCGGTATAGGCAGACTTGAACGCTTTGTCGCAGACTACCACAGGGAACACTGCAAGGATGCGCCCGAAATGCCCATTCCTAACGGTCATAAAGTTGCAATAATCGGCGCAGGTCCGAGCGGTCTTACAGCGGCAGGCGATCTTGCAAAACTCGGCTATAAAGTCACTGTTTACGAAGCACTTCACCTTGCAGGCGGTGTTCTCGTTTACGGTATTCCCGAATTCAGACTCCCAAAAATAATCGTTCAGAAAGAAATTGAGAACCTCAAGGCTATCGGCGTTGACATAGAAACAAATATGGTTATCGGAAAGATACTCACCGTTGACGAGCTTTTTGACATGGGCAACGAGGCAGTATATATCGGCAGCGGCGCAGGATTGCCAAGATTTATGAACATACCCGGTGAGAGCCTTAAAGGTGTATATTCCGCAAACGAATATCTTACAAGAATAAACCTTATGAAAGCCTACAAAGAAAACAGCAAAACGCCTATCGGTCACGGCAAAAAGGTAGCCGTTGTCGGCGGCGGAAATGTTGCTATGGACTCCGCAAGGTCTGCAATGAGAATGGGCGCTGATGAAGTTTACATCGTTTACCGCAGAGGTATGGATGAACTTCCGGCACGTAAGGAAGAAGTCGAACATGCTGTTGAAGAAGGAATCATATTCAAGACACTTACAAATCCCGTTGAAGTTCTCGGAGATCAGGACGGCAAGGTATGCGGCATAAAGTGCATTGAAATGGAGCTTGGCGAGCCAGATGCAAGCGGCAGAAGAAAGCCCATTGAAAAGCCTGACAGTGAATTTGTAATAGACGTTGACACAATGATAATGGCTATCGGCACAAGCCCGAATCCGCTCATAAGAAAAACCACTCCGGGACTTGAAGTAAACGCAAAGGGCTGTATTGTAACGGACGGTGAAAACGGTCTTACGAGCCGTGAAGGCGTATATGCCGGCGGCGATGCAGTTACAGGTGCAGCAACAGTCATACTTGCAATGGGTGCAGGAAAGGCTGCCGCAAAGGCGATACACAAGTATATTTCCGAAAAAGCTTAAAGCACAAAAAACAGGTACAGTAAACTTATCATAGCAATTACTGTACCTATTTTTATTTTTATCCTGCTGCCTGATAGAATCATTTACATATCTGATTTCATACACTTATTCCCATATACTCAAGAAGCTTATCCCAGTCTTTATAATTTATAACCTTATTATATTCATCCATCCAGACCTCAAATTTCTTCTCCTCTTTGATACACCCTTTATCATATAATTCAGCATAAAATGTAAAAAAGCCTTTTCCTGGTATACTTGTTTCTTTATTGACAACAAGTGCAGACAGCATAGGCGCTCCTATTTCACAGCACCAAAATGAAATATCTCCTATATAATCGGAAATTTGTCTGTAACCTACTGCATCACCAAGCAGATGGCAAAGATCGCTGTAAAAAATCACTGCATCTTTATGTTTTTTTCTTATTCTGTCCACCAATATTTTCGCAGCATCTTCGTGAATATTAGTAACTTCATAGCCTTCCATAGTTTTTCGCTCCTTTTTATATTTTTATCAAATATTATCACATATATTAAAATCTGTCAAATAGCACGAAAACATTTCCTCATATAACAAAATCCGCCGCAGAATTGATCTGCGGCGGTTGTTTTTGTATGGAATCAGCTATAAGCCGATACGTAATCAGACTGCTCTTGTAACCTTACCTGAACGAAGGCAACGGGTGCAGACATTAACGCGTTTTGGGCTGCCGTTTACGATTGCTTTAACCTTAACGACGTTTGGCTTCCATGTTCTGTTTGAGCGTCTGTGTGAGTGAGAAACTTTGATACCAAATGTTACTCCCTTACCGCAAATTTCACATTTTGCCATTTTTTTGCACCTCCTTATGGTGTTAAAGTGAATATACCTTCACTGTTGTTTGTTGAATAAAAGTATGTTCAAGTAATAAGATTACTTAATCTCTACTTCAGCACCAACCTCAGCAAGCTTAGCCTTGATTGCTTCTGCATCGTCCTTGCTTACTGCTTCCTTAACAGGCTTCGGAGCCTCATCTACGAGAGCCTTAGCTTCCTTAAGTCCAAGACCTGTGATCTCTCTTACTACCTTTATAACCTTGATCTTCTCAGCGCCTGCAGCCTTGAGGATTACATCGAACTCTGTCTGCTCAGCGGCAGCAGCAGCACCCTCTACAGGAGCAGAAACTGCAACTGCAGCAGCTGCGGATACGCCAAACTCTTCTTCTACAGCGTGTACGAGCTCTGAAAGCTCAAGAACTGTAAGACCCTTTAATTCTTCAACAATAGCTGTTACTTTCTCTGATGCCATTTTTATTTACCTCCAGATTTTGAGATTTGTGTTTTTTATTATGCTTCAGCAGCTTCTGCCGGAGCTTCCTCGCCGTTCTTATCAACAATAGCCTGTACAGCTCTTGCGAAAGATGCGATAGGTGCCTGAAAAGCACCAAGTACATTTGCAAGCAAAACTTCTCTTGAAGGAAGCTTTGCAAGGCTCTTGATCTTCTCAAGGCTTATTACCTCGTTATCAAGATAACCTGTTTTTACTGTAAAGTTTTCATGCTTATCTGCAAACTTCTGAAGAATACGAGCTGCTGCTACATAGTCCTCATCACTTGTTGCGATAGCGGAAGTACCGTTAAGTACATCATCAATACCGTTAAGCTCTGCCTGTTCTGCTGCACGCTTGATGAGTGTATTCTTTATAACGGTGTACTTAACGCCGCTTTCACGGAGCTCCTTACGAAGCTTAGTATCGTCCTCAACAGTGATACCCTTGTAATCAACGATAACACCGGCAACAGAATTACGGATTCTTTCTGCGAGCTCAGCAACAGCCTGCTGCTTCTGCTCTAAAACCTTCTGACTTGGCAAAACGACTCACCTCCCTTGAATATTAACGCAAAAAGCGCCTTCCCGTTTATGTGAGGAAGGCGCCGAAAATTACACAAATAAAATTCATTTACGCACTACCTCGGCAGGCGGGAGACCCATTATGCATAATGCACCTGCTGTCTTTGGTAAACAGCAATTAGAAGTATAACACACAAAAGTGTATTTGTCAATAACTTTTTAAAAAATCAGACTGCACCGCTGATCTTTGAGGGGTTGATCCTTACGGACGGGCCCATTGTTGTTGTTACAGCACATGACTTGATGTACTGACCTTTTGCAGCAGCAGGCTTAGCCTTGATGATAGCAGCTACAAGAGCATCGAAGTTCTCTGCGATCTTGTCTGTACCGAAGGAAACCTTGCCGATGGGGCAGTGAATGATATTTGTTTTGTCAAGACGATACTCAATCTTACCTGCTTTAGCCTCTTTAACAGCTCTTGCTATATCAGGTGTTACAGTACCGGCCTTGGGGTTAGGCATAAGACCTCTCGGACCGAGGATCTTACCAAGACGACCTACAAGTCCCATCATATCGGGTGTTGTGATGAGTACATCGAAATCCATCCAGCCTTCGCTCTGGATCTTCTGAGTGAACTCCTCAGCACCTACGTATTCAGCTCCTGCTTCCTGAGCCTTCTGAACGTTGTCGCCCTTGCATATTGCAAGAACTCTTACCTGCTTACCTGTTCCGTTAGGAAGAACGATAGCGCCTCTTACCTGCTGATCAGCATGACGTGAGTCAACGCCGAGCTTTACATGAAGCTCTACTGTTTCGTCAAACTTAGCAGTTGCTGTTTTAAGGCAAACATCAATTGCTTCCTTGGAATCATAAGCCTTTGTTTTATCGATAAGCTTTACAGCATCGACATATTTCTTACCATGTTTCATTATTGGTTTTCCTCCCTATTCAGTGGTAAAATCGGAGTTTATTTCCTCCCACTCGGGTCCTGTCAATCTACTACTTCAATACCCATGCTTCTTGCTGTACCTGCGATCATGCTGCATGCTGCTTCAATGCTTGCTGCATTGAGGTCGGGCATTTTCTGTTCAGCGATCTTCTGTACCTGTTCACGGGTGATCTTAGCAACCTTTTTCTTGTTAGGTTCGCCAGAAGCCGATTCGATTCCGCAAGCCTTCTTGATAAGAACTGCTGCCGGCGGAGTCTTGGTAACAAAGGTAAATGAACGGTCTGCGTAAACTGTGATAACAACAGGGATTATAAGACCTATGTCATTCTTTGTACGCTCGTTGAATTCCTTTGTAAAAGCCATAATGTTGACACCGTGCTGTCCAAGTGCAGGACCTACAGGCGGTGCCGGGGTTGCCTTTCCGGCAGGTATCTGAAGCTTTATAAAGCCTGTTACCTTCTGAGCCATTTTAAATTGCACCTCCAAAATTCGTGGTAAAATGCGGAGCGAATATTGATACTATATATTTTCGCTTCCTCCCACGAGGGATAAATCCCTCAATAACAACGGACATTCATCCGTTATCAGCATGTTTTTTACTCCAGCGGCTCGACCTGACTAAGTTCAAGCTCTACGGGGGTTTCACGTCCGAACATGTGGATGATCACACGGACGCTGTTATTCTGCAGGTCGATATTATCGACTATACCTATCGAATCCTCGAAAGGACTGTCGGTTATGCGGACGGAATCGCCCACCTCATAATTGACCTCGACAGACTTTGTTTCAACGCCAAGTCTTTCGACCTCCTCATCGGAGAGCGGAACGGGCTTGGAGCTGGGGCCGACAAAACCGGTACATCCTCGGATATTACGAACGACATACCATGAATCGTCATTCATCACCATTTTTACAATGACATATCCGGGGAAAATCTTTCTTTCCACCTCTTTAGGCTTATTATCCTTTATTTCCGTGACCTTTTCTACAGGCACACGTACTTCCTGGATAAGATCCTTCATACCTCTGTTTTCAACAGTAGTTTCAAGAGTGGATTTTACCTTATTTTCATAACCGGAATACGTATGGACTACGTACCATTTTGCTTCATTCTCCGGCATAAGTATCTCCTCCGAATGTTATTGTCTTAATTTCCGGCAAGATCCATTACCAGACCGAACAGCCAGTGCAGTCCGGAATCAAGTCCGAAAATTACCAGACCTACAATAAGCATTGATACAAGCACGATGCCTGTATTTCTGAAAGTTGCTTTTGGTGCAGGCCAGACGATCTTTTTGATCTCGCTGATGATATCACGGAAGTAGTTGCCGATGCGCTGAAAAATGCTCGGCTTTTTCTTAGGCGATTTTTCTTTTGCCATAATTTACCTCCGTTCTTACTTTGTTTCCTTGTGCAGAGTATGCTTCTTGCAGAATCTGCAGTACTTGTTCATCTCGAGCCTGTCGGGATCGTTCTTCTTGTTTTTCATTGTGTTGTAGTTGCGCTGTTTGCATTCTGTGCAGGCTAGTGTTATTTTTACTCTCATGACGGCACCTCCCGGTATTTCGGAATAATTTAGCCTCCCTCATAAAAAGGCATAAAAAAATAACCTCTGATGAGGTAATATAAATATACCACATCACAGGTTATTTGTCAAGAGAATTTTTGATATTTTTCGCCTGTTTTCAGGGTTTTGTCAGCGTCTTCCGTTGCTGATCTCGTTGAGTGTGTCGGTCATATATTTCTTGGGCTTTTTCGGCTTTTCGGGCTTTATATTTTTTCCCCTGAGATTTCTTGATGCACGGGCGACCTTTTTGAGTTCGGGAGTAAATCCGGCGATTATTTCCTCAAACTTTTCATCGCTGTCTATCGAGTCAAGGAGGATATATGTGATTATGCCCTTGACATCAAGATCACCTGCCTCATAAAGCTCATTAAGGCTCTTTGAAAGCTTTTCAATGTCCCTTTTGTTTGCAGTCTTGATATAATCCGTGAATTTCGGAAGTATTTTTTCATCCGCAAATGTTATCCCCCTGAAGCTTGCGTAGTGTGCTTTTTCGTAGGCTATCTCGTCCTTGAGTGCGGGAAAATATGCTATCATTCTGTTTGAGAAGAACAGCGGATCATTTATTATATCACCGTTTTCATCTCTTACCTTTTTCTTTTTCTGAACAGCGACCTGTTTGGGACCTATTATCGTTTCGGCAAAATCATCACCTATATTCACAGCCTCTCTCTGACCGTCAACATCTTCGTCAAAGAGCCATGTAGCGATAGTTTTCCATGCGTTGTCGGGTTCATCGCCGTCCATAGCACATGAACGGAGAACGATTCTTTTCTTATCGTAGTAATAAACTATGCTGTAAGCGACAGAACCTGTATAAAGCACTGTCTTTTCGTTAGCTGTATCCGGTACACTGTGTTTCTGAAAGCTTTTCGGCAGAAGTACTGCCTCTACCCTGCTTGATATTATCTCAAAAGCCTTATTTATTTCCATTTTAATTCCTCCGCCTTTATTGAATGTGGAATGTTGAAAGTGGAAAGTGGAATTAATTCATAATTCATAATTTTTTGAATTACGTCAGTCTTATTTATTTCCACCTTAATTTCTCCGCTGTACTGTATGTCAGTTAAGTATAACATTTCTTTATCAAAAATTCAACAGCCTGAAAGGATTTTTTATTTAGATTGAAATTCTGTTAACGATTATAGACAATAAATATTTTTAGTGATATAATATCATTAACAAAATAATTTTCAAGGAGGACAAAAAATGAAAAGCAGTTTGTTAAAAAAGCTCTGTGCAATCAGTCTTGCGGCATTTATGCTTGCCGGTACAGGTGCAGTGGAAATCGGTTCTTTTGTCGGTGCGAGTGTTTCCGTAAGTGCGGCGGAAGTTACTCCTGCCTCAAGCTTTGAGTATGCGGAAAATGACGACGGCGGTATTACCATCAAAAAATTTACCGGCAGTGAAAAAGATGTCATTATACCTGATACCATCAACGGTAAAAAGGTTACAAATATAGGAGATAGTGCTTTTGAAAACTGTTCAAACATTAAATCAATAATTATTTCCAAAAATATTACGAGTATAGGAGATTGGGCATTTTACCAGTGCATAGCTATTGATTCAATAACTATTCCGAATAGTGTTACAAGTATAGGAAACTGGGCTTTTTGCGACTGCTTTTCTATTACATCAATAACTATTTCCGACAATGTTATTAGCATAGGAGATTATGCATTTTCATACTGTAAAAATCTGATGTCAATAAATGTAAATAAAAACAACCCTGTTTATTCTTCAGAAGATGGAGTATTATATGATAAGTCTGAAAAAAATCTTATTGCATGTCCTGGAGGAAAAAAATTCTTAACAATCCCAGAAAATGTTACATGTATAAAAGATCGTGCTTTTTATGGCTGTACAAGCCTTACATCATTAACTATTCCCGATAGCGTTTCAAATATAGGGAACGAAGCATTTTCCAAATGTATAAATCTCTCATCATTAAATATTCCTGACAGTATCACTTATATAGGAAATGAGACTTTTTACGGTTGCTCAAGTCTTGAATCAATAACTCTACCTGAAAATATTACGAGCATAGGAATTTCTGCATTTTATAAATGTTCAAGTCTTACATCAATTGATATTCCCAACAATGTTACAAGTATAGGAATGAGTGCATTTGAAGAATGTTCAGGTCTTACATCAATAAGCATTCCAAACAGCGTTACTAATATAGAATACGGAGTGTTTAAAAATTGTTCAAACCTTACATCAATTACTATCCCCGGCAGCGTTACAAGTATAGGAAAAGATGCATTTAAAAAATGTTCAAACCTTACATCAATTACTATCCCTGACAGTGTTACAAGTATAGGAGATTGTGCATTTGGATATTGTACAAATCTTACATCAATAAATATTCCCAATCATATTACAAGTATAGAAAAATATACATTTTATAACTGTTCGAATCTTAAATCAATAAATATCCCAGATAATATTACAATTATAGAGAATTTTGCATTTGGATGGTGTAACAGCCTTGAATCAATAGTTATTCCAGACAGCATTATGAGTATAGAATTTGGAGCATTTTACTACTGTGAAAACCTTAAATCAATAAACATTCCAAACAATATTACAAGTATAGAATATTGGTCATTCAGCCACTGTACAAGCCTTGAATCAATAGTTATTCCAAACAATATTACAAGTATAGGAAAAGAAGCTTTTGACGAATGTACAAGTCTCTCATTAATAAGTATCTCAGACAATGTTACGAGTATAGGAAGCAATGCATTTAATGGATGTAATAACCTTACAATTTACTGTAAAAGCGGAAGTTATGTAGAAGAATATGCAGCTGGAAACAATATTGATTTTTGTACCATCTATTCAAATATGTCAAAGATATCTTCAAAAGAGATAGTATATAGTGATACCGTAAATGTAATCTGTGAATCATTTTGCGGAAAAGAACCTTATACCTATGCTGTTTATTATAAACAGTCAACAGCAACAAAATGGACAACCGCACAGAAATATTCCGAAAATACAGAAGTAAGCTTCAAACCTAAGCACAAAGGTTTATACAATGTATCCGTAAATGCAAAGGATGCAACAGGCAAGGTCAAGAAAGTGAAGTTTGACATAACTGTCAATCCGACACTCAAAAATACATCAACCGTTTCCGCAAACAGCATAAAGCTTGGTAAAACAGTGAATGTAACAGCCGCATCAACAGGCGGTCTTGGCGAAAAGGTTTACGAAGTTTACTACAAGAACTCCACACAGACAAAGTGGACAAAATCACAAAGCTATTCTTCAAACACTTCTCTCACTATAAAGCCTAAGCACACAGGTACATATACAATTTGTGTAAAGGCTAAAGACGAGCGTGGAAAGGTAGTAAAGAAAAATCTCACAGTAACCGTCAAAAAATAATATCCCATAACATTAAAAACAGGTGCGTTCCTTTATGGACCGCACCTGTTTTTGAACATTGAACATTGTTAATTTGTAAATATGCCGTGCATACTGTCGAGTATGTCCTCGACTGCATCAATAGCCTTTGACGCTTTCTTCTTGTTCTTTTTGTCATCCTTCATCATTACAGAGCTTGCAAGTCCGAAAAGTATTCCTGCCGCAAGTCCTGCCCCTACTCCCTTTATTACATTCGTCGTATTCTTTGCCATAATATATAACCTCCGAAGTTTTAAAGCAATTATTATATAATTCATATCATGCCTCGCTTTTTGTTTTACCTACGTCATATATTATCCCTTTATAAAACCATTTTATCCGCTTTTCTCCGCCTGATATCACAATTATTGTTTTGGTAATTTTTGATAATATTGTTTCTTTTAAATTGTCTTGTTTGTACATGTAACCGTTTTTTTGCACGTATAGGTAAAAAATCAAGTTTTTATTTGACAAATGCGGGAATTACGGTTATAATTCAATTAAAGTACTGAGTAAGCATGTGTACTTTCGACATATTAATGTTAATATTTTTTGAAAGAGGTAATGTTATTATGGCAACAAAGAAAACTGCAGAAAAAGAAACTAAGACAACAGCTGCTAAGACAACTAAGACAACTAAGGCTAAGGCTAAGGAGCCCGTTGTAAATGTTACTCTCCAGTTCCAGGGTAAGGACACTTCTGTAAACGAGATCATCAATACTGTTAAGAATGCTTATAAGGATCAGGCTATCGAGAAAGTTGATATATATGTACAGCCTGAGAAAAACTGTGCTTACTTTGTTGTAGACGGTGTTGCAGGCAACGAGCCGGTCGTATTCTGATCAAAATTAAAAAATAATCTTTGAAAACTCCGCTGTATTATGTACAGCGGAGTTTTTTTCTGTTATGTGAATATCATAATTTTCTTTGATAAAAAACATGGCTGTCCGAACAATTTTTTATTAAAAATTACAATTTGTTATTGATAAAAATACTTTGCTGTGATAAAATTAATATAAATAAAAATAGGTAAATATGCAATCTTGTGTATTTTTACGAAATTTTTATAAAAAACTTGATTTCGGGAGGAAAGTCAAATGGTCAAACATATAGTCATGTGGAAAATCAAAGATACCGATGACAAACAGCAGAACATAGACCGTATGATAAATATGCTGACTTCACTCGTCGGCAAAATCAACGGACTTGTATCTATGGAAATGGGTCATAATTTCAACAACTCATCCGAGTATGACGTTGTGCTCTATGCAACCTTCAAAAATGTAAACGCTTTAAAGTACTACCAGAACCACCCTGAGCATGTTAAATGCAAAGAATTTATTTCAGGTATTCAGACAGGCAGAGTCGCAGCAGATTATTTTTTTGAAGATGATATAACAAAATCGAAGCCTTTTAACGAAGTACCTGACGCTCCCGAGCCGATCAAAAAAGCTCCAAAAGTTCAGGAAACTGTAAAGACTGCTCCAAAGTCTCCTGCTGCCGAAAAGACAAGTGCTCCTGCCGTTAATGCAACCATCATAAACAAAAAGAAACCTGTTCAGAAACCCGAAAAGAAAACCTATATAAATGTATCGGCAGAACCTGTTACAGTACCTAAAGCCCCTGTAGCAGATACCAAAAAAACGGAAGTCAAAGCTCCAGAAATAGAAGTCAAAAAACCGGAAGTTAAAGCTCCTGAAATAGAAGTCAAAAAACCGGAAGTTAAAGCTCCTGAAATAGAAGTCAAAAAACCGGAAGTTAAAGCTCCAGAAATAGAAATTAAAAAACCGGAAGTTAAAGTTCCCGAAATAGAAGTTAAAAAGCCGGAAGTTAAAGTTCCCGAAATAGAAGTTAAAAAGCCGGAAGTTAAAGTTTCTGAAGCAGAAGTCACAAAGTCCGAACCTGATCCGTTTGATTTCAGTGATGATATTCCGGCGGCTCCTATGAAATTTGACAGAACCCCTCCGGCTTCCATGAAGTTTGACAGAGAGCCTGCTACTCAGCCCAAACCACAGCCGAAACCTCAGACCACTCCTCAGAAAATGCCTGTCAATGCTCAGGTCAACCCTGTTTCTACTGAGCATTCAAAGATTAAGGAAACAACTAATGTATTCGGCAAGAAAAAGATTGATGTGGACGTAACTCCGCTCGAACAGCGTTCTGATACATGGACTTGTCCCAACTGCGGTAAGATTATGCCTAACTATGTTGGCACTTGCGGATGCGGCGAGATAAAGCCTTTCGATTTCGGTGATGATGATATTCCGGCGGCTCCCATGAAGTTTGACAGAGAGCCTGCTCCACAGCCTAAACCACAGCCGAAACCTCAGACCGCTCCTCAGAAAATGCCTGTCAATG
>Ga0256407_10010924_pt1 | contig 12663 bp, 9 predicted proteins | sample RumenRJG_04DNA_FD_193489 | JGI IMG/M metagenome (GOLD analysis project Ga0256407, IMG submission 193489) | Bovine rumen microbial communities from Lethbridge, Alberta, Canada - RJG_04 | ecosystem: Host-associated > Mammals > Digestive system > Stomach > Rumen | place: Canada: Alberta | collected... | reverse complement strand
TTTTTCTTTTTCTTCTATTTTTTTTTTTTTTTTTTCTTTTTCTATTTCTTCATTTTTTTCTATCATTTTTGCTATTTGTTCAAACTTTTGATAATTTGTATTTCCTATTTTTCTTTTTGGGTCATTTAATTCTGAACTTAATAAATTTTTGGAATTGTTATTATCTGAATTTTTTTCTTCTTTTGATATGTCTTTTTCATAGTATATTTTTAGGATTCTTTGAGCAAAGTCATATGCTTTTGATTCTAAGAACATTTTTTTTATTTAGGTTTATTATTAAATTTTTATATTAAATTTTTTTTCAATTTTTTTATATTATTTTTTGTAAATATTTTCTTTTTGAATTTTTATTTTTAAAAACAAAATTTTGAATTTATTTAAAATATGAATAATTATTTTTAATATTTTAAAATGATAATAATTTATAATAATAAGTTTGAAATAAAAAATTTATAACAGTAAAAAAAAATATTATTAATGATAAATAAGGAAAATGAAAAATTATTATATATAAATTATTAATAAAAATTTTGTAAAAATTAATAAATATTAAATAAATAAATTGTTGGGAAAATTGCTTTTTTTACAATTTAAATTATATAATCTTTTGAATTAACTAATCAAAAATGTTATTTTAATTTTAAAAATTAATATTACAAAAAAATTAAAAAATTTATTATTGTTTATACATATTCATAAAAAAATTAATAACACAAACCCATTGATTCACAATTTTTTCTTCTTTTGAAAATAGAATATAAAATTTACCATTTTGTTCTTTTTTAACAATTTTATAAACTTCATCATCATCATCATTATATTCTTGATTAAATTCATCTTTCATATTTAGATACATATAATAAAATCCATATAAATAATGAATTTTTAATAAAGAAAAATCTAGTCTTCCACAATTTTCTATTTCATTTAAACTAATTTTTCTTTGTGGATTTTTCATAAGAAGAAAATTTTCTTTATTTTGAAAAATGATAAAATCTTGTTTAGTTATAATACAAAATTTTTGAATATTCATTGAATTATTTTTGAAAAGATTTGAAATTATTAATCTATTAATAAAACCATTAAACATTATTTCATCTAAATTTATTGAATTTACTTTATGTTTTGATATTATTGAAGTGATATCAATATTTTTCCAAATTATATTTATTTTATTATTATGCTTATTTATTTGATTTATAAATATATCATTTAATTTATATATCCCATTGATTATGATACTATGATTTAATTGATAACTTTCATTTAAATTTATTTGACTTTTTGAACGATTGTGATTAGGAATAATAATTTTTTTTTTAGAATTTTTATTATTATTCTGAATTGATGATTTATTTAATGAAATATTAAAAAGTTTCAATGTACTTTTTTTAATTGGTTTATTATTATTATTTAAAGAATTTGGAATATATATTTCATTATCTATTTCAGAATTTATTTTATCCTCATTTCGATTATTTATTATATTATGATTATAATTATTATTATTAATATGATTTGCATTATTGTAATTTTCATTATCATTTATGTTATAATAATCATCTTTTTCATAATTTGAAAAATTATTTTCATTATCATGATTAAGTGAGTTGAAATATTCATCTTTATTAATAATTGAATTATAATTTTCATTATGATGAGCATTGCTATTATTATTTTTAAAATTTGTATTATCATAAATATTATTATTATCATTATTATTAAAATTAGAATTATAATTTTGATTATTATTATTATTTGGATTATAATTAGGATTTGTGTTATTATAATTTGAATTATAAATTGAATTATAATTAGTAGTAGATTTTGAATTATTATTTAGATTATTGTTTTGTTTTGAAATATTATTAGAATTATCATTTGATTTATTACTTAAATTATAATTATTATTTTTTTGATTAATATTATAAGGATCATAATTCAAATTTTCAATAATAGGTTCATCTAAATCATAAAACATTTCTTCATTTTGTCTTTTATTATTTGAAATATCATTTTCTTTTTCATCTTTTCCATTATTATTTCTATAAATATTAGAATAAATTTCTTTTCCTTTATATTTTTTATTTTTTGAATTTTTACAATTACTATTACTTTTAATAATTTCATTTTCATCTTTAAATTGTTCTTGAGTACATTTACAATTACATCCATTAGTAATTGCATTCCCCATATTTAATTAATATTCATATTTTTAATATACTTTATTTAAATTAAAACAAACCAAAAAAAAGTAGTTTATCTGAAAATGAAAAAAATAAATAATGATTTGAAAATATTAATATAAAATAAGGAAAAAAATAAAAAAAGTAAAAAACAAAAACAAAAAATTTAATAAAAAAACCCCATTTAATGAAAATAAAAAAAAATACCCATTCAAACTATATAAAAAAACTATATAAAACCTAAAAAAAACAAAAAACTTAATTATATGTATACTTCCTTCTTTTTTTAAACCCATATCTTTCTGCATTTCTCAATGAACTTTTATCTTGCATACTTTGTTTATTATCTTTAAAGAAAATTAAATTTTTTTCCAAACCCAAAACTTTTTTAAATTTCTCACTTAAACCATCTTTAATTTGATCATAACCAAAATAATTAAACCATAATTGAATAATAGTTTCTTTACCTCTAATAGATAAAACAGAACCTAAAATATTTGCTTCATTAAATTGTTCTCCAATTAAAGAAAATAAAATTTTTTCCCATAGATAATTAATATCTTTTTCTTCTCCTTCATTAAATCTATGAAATAAATATCCTGAATCAGGACAATTTTCCCATAAAGGTAAATATCCTTTTTTAAATAATGATATATCTGCATTTCTTGGTATTTCATTTACTTTTTTTATGTAAATGTATGTTTCTAAAAATGATTTTAATGTTGAAAATGTTGATATTTCTGTTAAACGATTTTCATATGGAATGTGATGATCTTTTTCTTTACGAGATGCATACCAAAATGTCCATTCACTGTTTAATTTTGGAGAGTCTAGTTGCATTTTTTTTTGATGTTTTTTTTATTTTTTTTTATATTTTTGTTTATTATGTTGGGATGTTTTTTTTTTTAGTATATATTAGAAATTGATATATTATTGTATTTATTTTTAAAAAATATTTTATATTAAATCAAAATGATTATAATCATTTTTTATTTTAATAATTTAGTCATCAAATTAAAAATTTTTTGATTCTCATCTCAAAAAATGTAATTTCATATTTCTTAATTATTCTTCTATTTTAATTATTTTTTTTTTTTATTAATATAATCTAATTATATGATCGAATGATTATTATTAATTTTAAGATTTAAAAGATTATAATCTGATTTTTTTTAAGTTATAATTTTATTTGATTTATTGTTTTTAGGAAAAAAACTTGTGTAATAATTTTCTTTTATAATTTTCATTTTTTTGAATTTTGCAATTACTATTACTTTTAATAATTTCATTTTCATCTTTAAATTGTTCTTGAGTACATTTACAATTACATCCATTAATAATTGCATTCCCCATATTTAATTAATATTCATATTTTTAATATACTTTATTTAAATTAAAACAAAACAAAAACATATGAAAAAAATATCAAAATGTCCATTCAACGTTTAATTAAGGAGAATCTAATTTTATTTTTTAAATATTTTTATATTATTTTTTTTAATTCTTTTTTGTTGTGATGTTTATTTTTTTGATATAATATATCATAAATTTGAATGTTATTGATATATTAAAATTTGTATATTATTCTTTTTATAAAAAATCTTATATTTTTAATTTCTATATTAAAACAAAATGATATAAATTATTTTTTATTTTAATAAACTTAAAATAAAATTATAATGTCATCTTTCCATGATTTTTTTATTCTTTATGGAATAAGACCATCTTTTTATGTGAAAGGTTCAAAACTATATCATACAATATTAAGTGAATTAATGTCATATATTTCAATATTTATAATATTATTCTTTGTAATATTTTATGGACTTCAATTATTCAAAAGGAAAAATGTTTCTATTGTAAGAACAATATATTCAGATCAATTTCCAACTCCAATTAATTTATCACATAATTTTTTTTTTCCATTTTCTCTTCAATATCAAAATTATACAAATTACGTTAATGAAAGTATTTATTATGTAACAGCGAATTATATTAATGTAAAATATGATGATAATGGAAATGAAATATTAAATACAACTCCTATTCCAATAATTACTTGTGATAAAATAAATTTTACAATATTAAAAGATGATTATAAAGCATTACCTTTAAATCAATTATATTGTTTAGATAATCCAAAAGATTTAATTTTACAAGGAGATTATGGAAGAAAATATTGGGATTATTTATCATTTAATTTTAATTTTTGTGATGAAAGTAAAAATAAAAATATAAAATGTGAAAATAAAGATACAATAATTGAATTATTAAGAGGAGGATATTTCGGAATGTTTATAAGTGATACAATAATTCAACCTTTAGATTTAAAAAAACCAGTAATTTTAAATGTTTTAAATCAATTTACAACAATAAGTTCAGTTATATATAAAGATTATTGGGTTTATTTTAGAACAAATGAAATAAAAACAGATTCAAATTTATTTTTTGATTTTATTAAAAAAGAATCTCATATTGGATTTGATAAAACCTCAGAACATAGTGATATGAGACAAATTGATTCTAATTTTATGTCTATGTTAATTAGAGCCAGTTCAGAAAGATATGTTTATACTAGAAAATATATGAAATTTGCAAGTGTCGCTGCTGATATTTCTGGAATTATTAAACTACTTTACTTTTTAGGTGATTTTTTAGTTTATTGTTTTGAAAATATTTATTATAAATTTTATTTGATGTCTTTTTTTGATATTAATTTTAATGAAAAAAAATTGAAAATTCCTAAAAAATTTAATTCTAATATTAATATTAATTTTTCCCCTGTTGCAAAAGATAAAAATAATAGTGTAGAAATTTCTAGTGTAAATAATGCTTATAATAGTAAAAATAAACATTGTAATGCTGGTATGAATATGGTTTTCAAAAATAAAAATATCATTTCAGATTATTCTGAAAATAAATTAAATATTGATTTTGAGAATAAAAGTAGTAAAATAATTGGAAAAGTTGGATTAATTTTTTCAAATTTTAAATTTCAAAAAAGAATTGATTATTCAACTAAATTAAATTTTGCAACTATTTTGTCAATCATGATTTGCAAAAATAAAAAAAAAATTATAAATAGAGATATTGAAAATATATATAATAATATAATAATTTATTTTGAGATTATTAGGTTTTTTAAACTTTATAATGATGTTGAACAAATTAAAAAAGAGATTTTAAATTATCAAGATTTTAATAAAATGGAAATTAATTATTTATTTACTTTAAATAGTGATAAAACTTCTAATATTTTTAATTGCAATTTTCAAAATATTTTTAATAAAAAATATCATTTTGCATCTCAAACTTCTAATAATTCTGTTCAAGGTTTAACATAATTTTAATAAGTTTAGTATTATAGATTTAAAATCATTTTTTATTTTTTGTAATAAGAAATTTAAATCCATAACATAATAAGTAAAATTATATAAAATCATTTAATTAATATATTTATTAAAATGAATATATTTATAAACAATATTAAATCCTTTATCAAAAAAAAATAAAAATTTAATAAAATAAAATTGTTGAATTCTTAATGTTATTGAATACAAATGTTATTTATATAATAAATAATTTTCATATTAATAAATTAATTAAATATAATATTCAGAATATTAAAAAATATTGATTAATTTAATCATTTAAATCTCATATTTTTAATAAATCATTTTCATTTTAATTTTTTTTAATTTTGTAATAAATGAAGATAAACAATTTAATATATTATATATTATTATTTATTGATTAAGATTTAATGAAAATAAAATATTGATAGCACAAATTTTTTTTTTATACAGAATAATTATTTAAATCTATTATAAAATATTGTCTAAATATTTATGAATTAAAACACTTTGTCCTCAATTTAAAAAATGTTTATTTACAGTATATACAACTTTCATTTAAAAAATTTATTTAAAATATTTTCCTAAATTTCTTCGATAATTATTTATGAAATTTAAAAAAGTATTAAAAAAAATGAAATTCAATTTATATTTAATATTTTTATTAATCAATATTTATTGTAATATTGTTAAGATTTCTTTTAAAATGCAATATACAAATATAAATAAAGATATTTCATTTTATGATTATTTAATTAATAATAAACCTATAACATATATTTCAATAGGGACGCCTTTACAAGAAATCCCTTTAAAAATATATTTTCAAGGCCATCCTTTAATAATTTCAGGAAAAAATACAAATGGAATTTATAATAAAGAAGAATCATCTACATATAAATCAATTAAAGAAAATATATTATATGGAGAAGAATATTCAAAATTTATTGAATCAGAAGAAACAATTTCAATTAATAATAAAAATATTGATAATTTCAAATTTGTTTACCCATTAATTTCAGAAAAAGGAAAAAATGAATCTTATTTTGGTTTAGTTTATAATAATTATGATATTTCTGATAACTATTTTGTTATTCAACTTCAAGAAAGAAATATTATTAAATCTCATATTTATAGTTTTGATTTTGTAAATGAAAATGAAGGATATTTAATATTAGGTGATTATTTTCATAATTTTAATAATTTTTATTTAAAAGAAAATTTTATTCAAATTAACAATGAAATTACTTTTTTAACTTTTTCTTGGAATTTAAAATTTGAGAAAATTAAATATGATGAAATTGAAATAAATCAAAATGAAATTTGTTATTTTGATCCTACATTTAATGGTATTATTTTATATGAAGATTTTTTTAATAAAGTTAAAAAAGCATATTTTGATTATCAAATTAATATAAAAAAATGTGATAATAAAACAATAAATAATATTTCTTATTTTGAATGTGAACAATTTATAAATATTAAAGATTTTAAAAGTCTAAGCTTATATCATAAAGATTTAAATTATACTTTTTTTTTAGATTATTCTGATTTATTCTTTATCAAAAATAATAAAATGTATTTTAAAATAGTTTTAAATAAAAAAAATCCATCTCAATGTTTATTAGGAATTCCATTAATTCAGAAATATAAAATTAATTTTGATCATGGAAGAAAGACAATGGGTTTATATGTTAAAGTAAATAAAACACATAATTTTTGGAATTGGATTATTATTTTTGTTTTATTTATATTTTGTTTATTTCTAATTATAATAATTTTTAAAATAATGAAAAATAAAAGAAAAAGAAGAAAAAATGAAATTGAAGAAATATATGATTATTTACCTGAAAATTCTTAATAATTAATCTATATTCAGTAATTTATTTAATATTAATTATTAAATTATTATATAATAAAATATTTTTTATAAAATGAGTTCTTTAATTTTGAGTAATATATTCAAAATTATCTTCTAATTCATTTGCTCTAATTTTCCTAGATTTAAATATTTTATTATTATACAAAATATATATTAATCCAATACAAATAATAAGTAAAAAAATAATTATTATATATAGTATAGAAAAAAAAAAAGATTTTTTAATAAATTTTTCATAAAATCCAAAAATTTTTCTATCTTGATTAAAAGTAAATAGATATTTTTGTAAAAATGTTTGTCCTAATTGCCACATTATATTATTTTTAACATTAAATAAAATTTTAAAATACAATTTTCTATTTTTTCTAATAAATAAATCATCACTATTAAAAACAAAACTATAATTTAATTCCTTATGCATAAAGTTCAAAAATGAAAACTTTTCTAAATTAATATAATCATCACAAATATAAAATTTATATTCACTATTATTTGAAAAATATTCAGAACAAGAATTATTATTTAAATAAATATTAAAAAATGTTTCTTTTAAAATATTATCAAATATTGAATTTGATAAAATACCATTTAAAGTAGCATTAAAAAAGCATGTTTTTGATAAAGCAATTAATTTATTTCCAAAAGATATATTTTCAAATTTAATATCCCAAGAAAAAGCCATACTAATCATTCCTGGATAATAATATTTAAAATAATTTTGTTCATATGTTTTATTAAAAACATGTAAATAATTTCCTATATATAATTTACCATTTAATTCATTTTCATATTCTAAAGTAAATATATATGAATTTATTTTATTTAATGTTTTAAGTTGAGTTATAAAATTTATATTTTTTATTAACGATATTTCTTTATAATATAAGCCAATTGTGGCTTTTTCTAATTTTTTATTTTCTTCTTTTGGAATTAAAAATTGAAGATTTTCTATTTTTATTTCTTTATTATATTCATTTGAAAAAAGAAATGTTTCATTTGATAAAATTGCATGTTTAAATTTAAAAATCTCATTAATTAATGAAATCTCATTTATTTTTTTATATGAAAATGATATATTTTCATCATAATCTCCATTTTGATTTTTATTTTTTATATAATAATATCCTTCATCAAATTTAATTGAAGTTTTAATTTTTTGATTAGGATTTCCCATATTAATATATGTAATCATATTATTATTCATTAAAAAATTATAAAATGATTCAGGATTCTCATTTTTAATATCAGAAATTTCTCTTTTAAATGGAATTATTATGACTGATGTAATATCAATCCAAAAAGAAATTAATACAACAAAATAAAATTTAATCATTATTAAAAATATTTTCCAATGATATAAACTTAAATTATATTTTTTAATTATTTTATGATAACATATAATAAAAAATTATAATAATATTATTATAAAATAAAAAAATGTCATTTTCTCATATAAATTGGAATGATATTTTTTCAAAAGAAGAATTGAATTTTTATGATAAAAAAATAGAAGAAGCAGAAAAAATGAATTCACAAAATGATTTAGATTTAAATTATTTTATGAATGTTGAAAAAAATGGATTGAAATATATTGAAGAAAATATTTCAAATGAAAAAAAAAAAAAAAAACATAGAAATAATTTATATAAATATCTCAAATATAAATTCTTATCAAATAAATTTGAAAAAAGAAAAAAATTACTATTTCAAATTCTATATGAATTTTATTTGTTTTTAAATAATATAAAATCAATGAATGATTTAAATATAATATCTCAAGCAAAAATAACTTTTCCATATTCACCAATTAATAAATCATTAAATGATTATAGTTATTTATCAAAAAAATTAAAAGATTTAAAACAATTAATTTGGAAAAAATGTGGGAATTATATTTTAGAAAAAAGAAAAGATATAATAACATTACTTCAACTTCCTAATTTTATTCTTCATAATGAAAAAAAAATTCTATCTTCGAAAATAGAAAAAATTATTACTATTGAAAATGAAATTCCAATTTTAGAAATTAAAGAAGGAAATAATATAATATATAAATATTTATTAAAATCATTTAATGATTTTTATGATAATAAAATTGAACTTTTTAATAATAATTTATATACTATTGAAGAGATAAAAAATATTTTAAAATTAATTATTTATTCAAATAAAGACTATTTATCTTATCAAAATATTAAAGAAGTTTTTATTAATAATTTAAAAAAATATGTTGATTTAATGAATATTCCAAATGAATTTGATAATATAAAAGATGAAATTGAAAAAAATTCTTTTGAAGAAAATCTAATTGAAAAATTAAATCAATCAATTAATATAAGTAATCCTTTAAATGATAATAAAATAAATGAAAAATTTTTTTTAATGTTAATGGGAATTTGTTTAATAATGAAAGGATTATTAATGTATAAAGATAATAAATATATTTTTGTTGATAATTTACAATGTATATCACAAGAAAAACAATTTTTAAATAATTTTTTTAATTATATTGATAATTATATTTATTCCAAATCAAATTTAGAAAAAATTTGTTATAAAACTGATTTTATTTTAGAAAATTTAATATTTTCAAATCTTATAAAATCATACACTAAAGTATTATATGATGAAAATAACAAAGGAAAAAAAATAATTACATTTGAACAAATATATGAATTATTAAATATATCAAAATTACTTAAACAAACTAATCAAATAGAAAAAATAAATATATCAAATAATAATGAAATAAATACATCAAATATAATTTTTTTTGATTCATATTCAAAAGAAGATAGTAAAAAATTAGAAAATCTATTTTCAAATTTTATAAATCATAATTCTTCATTATTTATTTTTTCAACTCAAAAAGAATCATTTCTTCCTTCAATAGAAAATTCAATTAAAATAACAACATATAAATCATCAATTCAAAACGAAAATAAAAATATTATAAAAGATTTTAAATTTGGTTCTTTTTTTTCTAAAATAAAAAATACTTTTTCTTCAATTGGACATAAAATAATATCAACAGATAATTATTTAGATAATTTAACTTTGAATAATTTAACAATTCAGCCACATGAACCATTCAATTCATATATAAATCTTTGTATATGTATTTCTGGTTTTTTTCTTCCTGAAAATAAAAATTTCGAAAATATTTTTGAAAATATTCTTTTAACTAAAAAAAATATAGACTATTATTATTATAATTGGCAAGATGATGATAATTTTTATAAGACTGGAATAGCAAAAAATACTATTGGTTATTTACAAAATTTTTTTTCTCAAAATTCTTCTCAAAAAGCATATTCTGATATTAATGATGAAAATATTCATAAAATGGTAAAAATAAATAAAAAAATATCAAAATTATATGGTAAATTTTTAGCTTATATTATTTCTTCTAAAATGATTTTTAAATTTCAAACTATATCTTTAATTGGTTTTTCTCTTGGTTGTAATGTTATTAAATTTTGTTTAAAGGAATTAAATAAAATTAGAAATTCTGGTATAAATAATATAAATAATATTATTAATAATATTATTTTTATAGGTGGAGGATGTAAATTTTCAGAAAATGAAAAACATAAAGAAATGTTTTCATTAATTTCAGGAAAAGTTATTAATGTTTATTGTGATAATGATGAATTAATTAAAAAATATTATTCTGAGAAAAGTATTGGTATAAGAAAAATTTTAGATATTGAGAATAAAGATAAGAAAATTTATTATCCTAAAATTGAAAATGTTAATTTAAGTTTTTATAAAATAAGAGAACAAGATTATAAATTTGAAATTCCTAAATTAATTTATGAATTAATTGAAAGTTAAATAGTAAAATATTATTTCTTTATAATTATTATTTACTTAATTTAATTTAAAAAATAACAGGTTAAAAATATAAAAAAGGTTAAAAAACAAATTAATTTTTTTTATTTTTTATTTTGAATAATTATTTTATAGAATTAATAGGAGTATAATCAATTTCTTCACTAATTTCATTTACTCTTATTTTTCTTGTTTTTTTAAAAATATATTTATAAATAATGTATAATAAAACTCCAATTATTATTAATAATAAAAAAATATAAAATATTGTATTTGTAAAAAAACTTTTTCTTTCTTTTAATTTTTTATAAAATCCAACTAATTTTTTATCTTGATCAATAGTAATAGGATATTTACTTATAAAAGGTTGTCCAAAATACCAATTTCCAAAATTTTCAGGTTCAAAAATAATTTTAAAATATTTTTTTCCATTAATATTTATAAATAAATCTTGATAATTAAGAACAAAAGTAAAATTAGTATCTCTATGATAAAATTTTAAATCTGGAAAATCAGAAACATCTAAATCAATATTACAATAAAAATATTCATAATAATAATTTGGAAAAAATTTACAATTTTTTTGAAAAAAATAATCTTTCGCAAGATTTAAAAAAAGTCTATTTCCAATTATACCACCAAAAGTATTATTAATATTAAAATAAATATTATCTCTACCATCAGAAGTATAATTTCCAAAACTAAATGTTTTGAAATAACTACCAAAATTAAATGAACTAGTTTTGATAGAATAAAAATCAATTCCATCATAATATGATTTATTATATTCATGTAAATATTCTCCAATTAAAACTTCTCCTTCAGTTTCGCTTAAAAATCTATATGTGTATGCATAATTTTGAATTAATTCTCTTTTTTTAAATTGAATAATAAAATTTAAATTTTTATATTGTGAATATTCTTTATAATATAATCCAATATTTCCATAATTTGATATTGAAGCATTTGGCTCTGTTATATATAAAAATGTTATTTTTTCAATTTTTTTTTTTCCATTTTGAAAATTGACATTTAAAGTATCATTTGCAATGTAACCTTTTTCTATTTCATCTGGAAAATATATTAATGAAAAGTTAGAAATAAATGATTTTGATTCTTTTGAATCAAATAATCCTTGTGATGATGGCTTTGTTAAATAAAATGATTCATAATTATATTTTAATGTTACTGGGATTTTTTGAAAGGGAGTTCCAATTAATATTTCTGTTATTAATTCATTATTTTTTAGATATTGATAATAATTAAATTTTTCATTTATTTCATCAGGTGAATATTTTTTTTTAAAATGTAATTTGATTAATGAATTAGAGAATAAAAACAAATTGAAAGCAATGATCGATAACATAAAATTAAAACTAAAAAAAAATAATAAAAAAAATTAATTATT
>Ga0256407_10010923_pt1 | contig 12665 bp, 16 predicted proteins | sample RumenRJG_04DNA_FD_193489 | JGI IMG/M metagenome (GOLD analysis project Ga0256407, IMG submission 193489) | Bovine rumen microbial communities from Lethbridge, Alberta, Canada - RJG_04 | ecosystem: Host-associated > Mammals > Digestive system > Stomach > Rumen | place: Canada: Alberta... | reverse complement strand
AGGAACAGGAATTTCTCAGCTTTTGGAAAAACAGTGTGATACAATTGTTTCTATTCCGACCTGCGGCAAAATTGACAGTCTGAATGTTTCTGTTGCTGCGGGAATTCTGCTTTTTGAGCGTTACCGAAGAAAAATATAAAAAAAAGCGGGAGGTGATTTTCGCACCTCTTGCATCGCCGCTAATGCGGAGTTTATAAGGAGATTTTATATGCCACACATTACAATTCAAATGTATCCTGGCCGCGATGCCGCTACAAAAAAACGCCTTGCAGATGCAATTCTTGAAACTGCTTCTAAAGAGCTTGCCCGCGAAAAAGAGCATTTTTCTGTAAGCATCGTTGACGTTCCTCAGGATGAATGGAAACAAAAAGTTTACGACAAAGTAAAAACAGATAAAAATACAATCATTCAGCCTGGTTACGAAATGTAGTTTTGAAAGGCGGTCTTTGGCCGCTTTTTTTTCTTTAAAGATGTTTTTTTATGGTTTATGATTATTAATATACGAGGAGATACTAAATGAAAAAACTTTTAGCTTTGGTTGCCGCAGCTGCAGTTTTTGCCGGCTCGGCTTTTGCGTTGAATCTTGGCGATATTAAAGGTACCTGGCAGGATTCAAAATGGAATGCAAACTGGACTTTTTCTGCCGATGGAAAAATCATTCTTACTGATTCTGTAACCGGCGAAGAATATTTTACATTTACTGACAGCAATGTAACTAACTACAAGCTGGATGCATCAACATCTGGAGTAAGCATTTCTTTCTATTGCAAGGAAACAGGCCGCGCTTATAAATTTACAAAGCCTATTACTTTAAATGCTGACCTTGATATGAAAATCAATCCGGACTGGACAGACACAGATTACGATACTTCAATTAAGTTTAAGCGCTAAAATCTGATTTTTTCTGTTTAAGAAAATCTTTTACCGCCTGTAGGAATTTTTAACACCTTCCTGCAGGCGGTATTTTGTTACAGTTCTGCGCGAAATTTTTATACCACGCCCGTTCAAGATTTCTGCAATTTTTTCATCCGAAAGTTTCTGTCCTTCCTTTTCCAAAGTAATTTTTAAAATTTCTGCCTTTATCTGCGTTGACGAAACATTTCCAATTCCCGAAGAAAAAAAGTACGAAGCCGGAAAAAGTCCCCACTCAGTTTGAAAGTATTTACTTCTTTTTTTGCCGGCCATTCTGGAAACTGTAGATTCATTTATTCCAAGTCTTTCTGCAATTTGTCGACGTGTAAGTTTTTTAAGTTCTGCATTTCCTTTTTCAAAAAAATCTTTCTGTGCTTTTACAATTGCGCAGCCTTGCAGCACTAAAGACGATTCTCTGAATTGCACTGCATTTATAATCTGCCTGGCTTTTTCAACGCCTTCTTTGTCCATTTTAAATTCCGGCGAAATTCTTAATTCGGGAATTATATCCGAAGCATATTTTACCTGAAAGAAAAATCCTTTTTGCTCAGATTTTACTTTTCCACTTGCAAAATCATCTGTGGCAATGTTTCCGCTTACCTTTTCAATTTTTAAAACAACATCGGGCTGCTCGTATTCTGAATTTGTATCATAAATGTAGCCTGCTGCCGGGCGTGGATTCAAACTTAAAATAAACGAAAGCGCCTTTTCTACGTCTTCTTCCGAAATGCTCATTCCGTCAATTAAAAGTGCATTTGCAAAACTTTTTTTGTGCCATTCCTTTCTGTATGTCAGAATTTTATTAAGGATTTTATCTGGTTCAGGCGGATTCAAAAATTCAAGATGTCCGTCAAGAATAAATAGTTCCAGATTTCCGGCTTTTCCCGAAATTTTTGCCTGAATAAAAAGGCTTTCTTCGGGGGTTTTGCAGCAGGTTCCCACAGGATCCATTTTCTGAATCCGGTCTATGCAGCGTTCAAGCATGGCTTCGGTTTGCAAAGGGCGTGTTTTATCAAGAAGTGTTTTTGGCGAAATCATTGAACCGTAACAGCCGTTTTTATCAAGATTGTAAATGAGCTTTTTGGAAAGCTCGTATTCATCGGGATGCAGATTCATAGAATTAAGCTGATGCATAAGATGCGACTGGAGCGTTTCGCCGTGTTCTTCTGTGTTTTCAAGTGCAAGCTGGTAGGCGTCAGAATCGGCAGAAGATGATTTTCTGGAAACAATTTCGAGCGCCGGATTTTCACTTGCTGCTTTAAGAATTTCTTCGCGCAAATCGGCAGTGTTCATTTCCAGAAATTTTAAGCCCTGAATTTGAGCCATAGAAAGCTTAAAGCTTTGAACTTGTTTCTGGGTTTGAGACTGCTTAAAACCTGTAATGCCGTTTGCCATATCTGACATTATAGCATAAAAAAAAATGAATCAGTATACTAGCGTTTATGAAAACATTAGAAAATTTTGGATTAAGAGTACCGAAAATTCTTCTTCCTAAAAACATTGATTTGTCTGTATGGTCTGTAATTGCCTGCGACCAGTATACTCAGGATAAAAATTACTGGAAAAAAGTTGAAAACACTGTTGGAAAAAATCCTTCCACTTTGAACCTTATTCTTCCAGAAATTTATTTAAACGATAACAAAGATGAACGCATAAAACAGATTCGCAAAACTATGAGCGAATATATTTCCGAAGGGGTTTTTGCGCCGGAAAAAAACTGTTTTGTTTATCTGGAACGAAAAACTGCTTTTGGAAGAACGCGCAAAGGTCTTGTTGCTCAAATTGATCTGGACACTTATGAATGGAAGCCTTTTTCTAAGGCAAATATCCGTGCAACCGAAGCAACAATCATTGACCGAATCCCTCCCCGAAAAGCAATCAGAAAAGGTGCCCCGCTTGAGCTTCCGCACATTATGCTCCTTGTAAATGATAAAAATGACGTTCTTGTTGGCGGAACAGGAAAGCTTATTAAAGATAAAAAGCCGCTTTATAATGGAAAACTTATGTCAAACGGCGGTGAAATTTGCGGATGGGCAGCCGAAACAGAAGAAGAAATTAAGTACGTAGAAAAAGCTTTGAATCAGGTTGCACAGGAAAATACAGCTGGCGATGGTTCAACTTTCCTTTTTGCAGTTGGCGACGGAAATCATTCGCTTGCAACGGCAAAAGCAGTCTGGGATGAATATAAAGCAGAACAGCTTGCGGCGGGAAAAACAGAAGAATCGCTTAAAGAAGATTCTGTTCGTTTTGCGCTTATTGAAATTGTAAATATTTATGATTGTGGACTTACTTTTGAGCCAATTCACCGCGTCATTTTTGGCATTAATTCTGACAAGCTTATTTCTGCTATTAAAAACGAACTTGGCGGCGAGGTAACTCAGGAAACTTCTGCAGAAGCTTTGGAAAAGGCAGTAAAAAATTCTCATGCAGATTTTGGTTTTGTTTATAAAGATGATTCAGGTGTTCAAAAATTTGTTCGTCTTCATACAGAAATCAAGGAACTTGCCGTTTCGCGCCTTCAGCCTGCAATTGACGAATTCCTGAAAACTGCCGGAGACAAAGCAGAAATTGATTATATTCACGGCTCCGAAGAAGTGTTCCGCCTTGGCTCACAGGAAAATGCAGTTACAATTCTGCTTCCTCCAATTGCCAAAGAAACTTTCTTTGAAACAATTAATTCGCGCGGCCCGCTTCCAAGAAAAAGCTTTAGCATGGGCGAAGCAGACGAAAAGCGCTTTTATCTTGAATGTCGCCGTCTGTTCGCATAGGTTTGTTCATTATAAATTTGTGTTTTGCAAATAGTCGTGTTAATATATTTTTAGTGAGCAAATCACTGACCTGCGTATGCAGGAAAAATTTTCAATTTGAAGTGTACTCAAAAAATCACTTCGGAGGATAACATCATGGAAAAATCAATTAATGCCGTAGGATTTACAATCAATCAAAAGCAGTCCGAAATGATTGAAACAAAACTTAAGCGAGTTAGTTATGCAGAAGATTTGATTATCAGACTTTCGCTTAAAATCAAGCACGAAAAATCATTTTCTTTTGAAACAACTGTAAGTTTCCGCTGGGGAACACAGGCACACGTAACTGGTGAAGATGATGATTTTGCAGCAGCACTTAACAAGATGATGGATGTTCTTGATAACAAAATCAAGAAGGAAAAAGATAAGGTACAGGAAAAGTAATTCTGTAAAAAAAATTAGGGGGAATCCGGCAGTGAAAATTGCCGGATTTTTTTTTACGCAAATTCACAAAAAAAAATGTTGATTTGATTGCCTATAATGTGTATAGTATAAATATGGTGGCAAAAAAATTCACTGTTCTTGATTTACTCGATCTTGAGTTGTCTGGACACGATGCATTAAATTTAAAATGTATCGCTGGACGCAGAGGACTTCCAAGAGCAATCAAAGTTCCGGAAATTAACAGACCTGGTCTTGCGCTTTCAGGCTTTTACGAATCTTTTGCCAGCAACCGTGTTCAGCTTTTTGGACGCGGCGAAGTTGCATATATTCAGAAACTGCATAAAGAAAAAAATATCGACGCAATCAAAAACTTTTTTACAAGCGAAATGCCTTGCTGTGTTTTTTCGTATAATCTTGAACCTACAGAAGATTTTCGCCAGATTGCCGAAGAAAACTGCTGTCCGCTGCTTCAGACAGATTTAAGTTCCACAGAATTTTCTAATCGAATAATCCGCGTTTTTTCAAATACATTTGCTCCGCATCAGACTTTGCACGGCGTTCTTGTAGAAGTTTATGGTATTGGTATTCTTTTGAACGGTCATTCGGGAGTTGGAAAAAGTGAAACTGCTCTTGAACTTATAGAACGCGGTCATCGTCTTGTTGCAGATGATATTATCGAAATTCGCTGTGTAAACGGAAATATTATTCTTGGACGCGGTGCAAATACAATGATCAGTCACCATATGGAAATTCGTGGTCTTGGAATTATAAATATTTCACAGCTTTATGGTGTTGGTGCAATTCGTAATCAAAAAGAAGTTCAGCTTATTGTTCAGCTGGAAGACTGGAGCTCTGATAAGGCTTATGACCGTCTTGGAACCGAACAGAAATATATGGAACTGCTTGGTGTAAAAGTTCCTGTTATTGAAATTCCTGTTCGGCCTGGTCGTAACCTTCCAATTATTATTGAAGCGGCCGCAATGAATGAACGTCTTAAAAATATGGGTTATAATTCGGCAAAAGAGTTTAATCAGAATGTCCTTAAGTGGATAGAAACGGCAGATGTAAAAACTGCTTACAATGGAAACGATGATTCTTATTAATAAAAATAAACAGGCAAAAGCCAAGGAAAAACTAACATGGTTGAAAAAATCTTAACAGTTCAGAACAGAGCAGGAATTCACGCAAGACCTGCTGCAATTATTGCCCAGACTGCAAACAAGTTCGAAAGTGAAATTTCGCTTACCCGCGACGATGCAACTGTAAATGCAAAGTCAATAATGGGTGTTATTGCAATGGGCGCCGGCTACAATACTCAGATTACCCTTACAGTTACAGGCTCTGATGAATCTGAAGCAGCAAGCGTTATTGAGGAATTGTTTAATTCAAAATTCGAAGAAGAATAGGAGCTTTTGATGAAGCAGGTTACAGAAAGACAAAAAGAAGTTCTTTCATTTATTTCAGGCTACGCAGAAGATAACGGTTATCCTCCGACAGTCCGCGAAATAAGCGAGCATTTTGGAATTTCTCTACGTGCTGTACAGGATCATATTATTGCACTTCAGAAAAAAGGCTGCCTTACTCAAAGCCAGAAGCGGTCCCGTTCAATAAGGGTTGTTTCAAATGATTTTGAACGTGAGCCTAAATTATTTGTAGGAAAAGTTCCTTTACTCGGAACTGTTGCTGCAGGGAAACCTCTTTTAAGCGAAGAAAATCTTGATGGTTATGTAAATCTTACAGAGCCGTTTGTTCGTCCTGGAAAAAGTTATTTTGCACTGCGCGTACGTGGTCAAAGTATGATAAATGCAGGAATTCTTGACGGAGATCTTGCTGTTGTAGAGCAGTCTAGTACAGCCGTAGACGGTCAGATTATTGTTGCCGTAATTGATGATGCAATTACATTAAAGCGTTACTACAAGGAAGCTGAACGTATAAGACTTCAGCCGGAAAATCCGGATTTTAAAGCTATTTATTGTACAGATGTTCGCATTGTCGGAATTCTTTCAAACATCGTAAGAACTTACTAACGGTTTGCAATGAACAGGCAGGTTTATCTTTATAATGGACCCGAATTTGGTGAACGAGATGATGCGGTTGCGGCCGTAAAGGATTCGTTCAAAAAGAAATTCGGAGCCGTAGACGAACATTCATTTTATCTTCAGGAAACTCCATTTAGTCAGATAATGACAATTTTGCAGAGCGGTACTTTATTTTCTGATGGCGTGTGCGTTGTCTGCAAAAATGCTGAGCTTTTAAAAAAGAAAGATGAACTTTCGATGCTTTCTGACTGGCTTGGTTCTGAATCTGATGACAAAGCTGTTTTAATTTTTGTTTCTGACGAAATTTCTGTAGACGCAAAACTTGATAAACTTATTCCGCCTGCAAACAAAAAAAAGTTTTATGAAAAATTTGATTCAGATAAAATTCCATGGCTTACAGGCTTTTTCCGTAAAAATGGATATCAGATAAAAAATGATGCGGCAGAACTTGTCCTTGATTTGATAGAAAATAATACGCAGGCTTTAAAAACTGAATGTTCACGCTTTTTTGTACTTTTTCCTAAAGAGCACCAGATTACTGTAGAAGACGTAGAAAAGGTTCTTACGCATTCGCGCGAAGAAAATGCTTTTACGCTGTTTAATCAGATTGCGGAGCCAACGCTGGCCGGAAATGTTCGTTTTGAAAAGGCGCTTGCCATTTTGCAAAGTATACGGCTTTCTAAAGAAAATTCTTCCGTTATGATAATTGCAGGGCTTGCTTCGTGTTTTAGAAAACTTATCTTGTGGCACGAATCTGGAGAAGCAGCTTTTCCTTCAAGACTTATGCAGAATCAATATAGAAAAGCTGCAAGAATCTGGACAAAAGGTCAGTCTTCGGCAATCCTTGCACTTCTTGCTTCAACCGACATGGAAATTCGTTCCGGAGGTTCTGCAATGGAGGATATTTTGCTTTCTAAACTGCTTTTTGAAATTGTCGTAAAAAAAGGTGCAAGTATGGAAACTGCACAGTACGACGTTAATTAATTTCGATAGAGTTAAGCAGATTTTTTAAGGCTGAAAGTTCTTCTTTTGTAAAAGTAGAGCCTTTTCCCATTTTCTGATGATCTGCAGACCAGCTTCTTATGTCGTATTTTGCAGGTCGTCCACCCCAGGAAACAAGATTTAATTCAAGATTCCAGCCGCCTTTTCCTTCGGCAATTGTGCCAATGTTTTTTTCAATTGAAAAAGAAAAATCATCTGCCATAAAAAACCTCACTTATAAAATTGAAAGAAAAATATTATTATTACTATATTATCGTTGTAGTTTTGGAATTTATCCATTAAAATATAATGATATAAAAGGTTAAATTTAAAATTTAACAAAAACGTGAGGTAACTATGAAGAAAGTAGTCGTATCTCTCATTTCTGCGTTTGCTGTTTTATTAATGATTTCTTGTGGCTCAAAACCTGCAGCTGAAACGTCAGAAGTGGAGGCTCCTGTTTTAGAGCAGGAAACAGACGGTCAGGAAGAAGCCGTAGATCCTGATGATATTGAAGGTCAGATTGCTGCAGCAAGAAAAAAGGCTTTGGAAGCTGGTGCAGAAAAAGATGCTGCAGATCAGCTCAAAATGCTTGATGATGCTTATGCAAAAATCAAGGATGATCCGGATGCAATGGCAAAAGACGGAGCAAAAATTGCCCGCGGCTATAAATTGCTTGCAGAATATCTGAAGGCAAAGAATGCAAAAAAAGAAATTGATGATAATGGATTTGCATCACTGCTTCAGAAAAATTATGACGAAGGTGTAAAAAATCTTAATAAGGTTGAAGCTGCTTATGCAAAAGGTGCTGACAGCTTAAACGAATCTACACTTGCTGATGCAGAAGCTGCTTATGCAAACTTTACAGCTGTCCTTGCTGTTGGTTATAAGAAGCTTGCTAAGGCTGAACGCGAAGCTGCTTACGAAGCAAAGAAAAAGGCCGACAGTGTAAAAGCCGGTGTTTCTCAGAAAGACCGCTACAAGGCAGCAACAGATAAGTTTAAGGCCGGAGATTCTTCTTATGCAATGCAGAACGGTAAAAAAGCTTTGGAAAACTACCGTGCCGCTAAGGAAGAATATCTTGCAATGTACGAAGAAATTGCTGAAAAACGTGCTGCTGCACAGAAGGCAATAGAAGAAGCAAAAGCTCGAGTAGCAGAAAGTGAAAGCTTTGCTGAACAGGCAGATAAAGAAGCTCCAATCACAGAAAAGGTAGAAGGTATTGAAGATGAAGATGCAGTTCTTCTCGAAGAAGATACTTTCAAAGATCCTAAAGATGCCGAAATTGACGTGTCTGAAGACCTTACAGTTATGGATCAGGTAAACATCGTTGGCGATGAATTGCAGGGTTCATTAAAGGGAGGTAACTAATTATGAAAAAGTTAATTTCAGTTTTATTTGTTACGTTGCTTACACTTTCAGTTTTTGCAATCAGCTACAAAAACAATACTTATCAGAAGCTTGCAAATGAATATACAAAAAAAGCAGAAGCTGCTCTTGATGCCGGCGAATATGATTTGTCTGTAGAATATGCAAAAAAGGCCGAAGAAAATGCTGAGCTTTCAGAAGCATACATCAGAATGATGATGGCTCGCGGCGAAGCTGAAGATGCAATTAAGCTTGCAAAGAATCAGGTTGCTTATGCAGAAAAAATTGATGCAGAACACAACTTCCCAATGGCATATTCTTCTGCAAAAGAAAATCTTGCAAATGCAGAAACTTCTTTCAATGCAGAGGATTACGAAAAAGCTCTTCAGTACGCAAGACAGTGCCTTGCAGCATTGGACGGAATTCGCGAAGTAACTCCACTTCCAGAATATTATGTTGTTCGTCCTTGGGCAGAAACAAAAGACTGTTACTGGAATATTTCAGGTCGTCCATATATTTACAACAATCCGTTGTTGTGGGAAAATCTGTATCAGGCAAACAAAAACAACATGCCTAAGCCGGAAGATCCAAACCTTATTCATCCTGGTATGAAGATGAAGGTTCCAAGCCTTACAGGTGAGTATCGTTCTGGAGTTTATGATCCTAAAAAGGATTATGAACCATACAGTGCAAAATAAAATATAAAAATGCAGAAAAAAACGGGATATCCAGAGAGGAATCCCGTTTTTTTATTTTAAACGTTTCTTGTGAATCAAAATACGTAAATCAAAAAATGACATTCATTAAATAATTTAATTCTAAATAATTCCTTTTTCTTTAATGTAAAAGCATAGAGCTGTGCTCATAAGGGCGTGCGGAAATTCTTTTGTTCCCATTCCAGCCAGAACCTCTTTTTTAGGAATTTCTATACAGTTTATAAATTCATCCTCGTCAAGATTTTGTTTTCCTGTATTTTGCAATTCCTCTGCCAGAAAAACATGCACGTGGTTACAGAACAATGCCGGATTTGGGTTTGCAATTCCAAGTTTTGTAAGCCGGCCAGCCTTAAATCCTGTTTCTTCTTCAAGTTCTCGAATTGCCGCTTTTTCTGGTTCTTCACCTTTGTCTATTACACCGCCCGGGAATTCAACACTAAGCTGTTTTTCTCCGTGTCGCCATTGTTTGACCATAATAAAATCAGAATCTTTTTCTGCAATCACAATAACCCAGTCCGGTGCGTTCATTACGATATAATCGCCTTCCGTTCCATCGCAGGCTGTATTATGCTGGCTTGTAACTTCAAAAACACAGGTTTTTAAAAGACTTTTAGGGTTTCCGCATTTCCATACCAGGTTTTCATCTTTCTTTGTAAAATAAGATTTCATTTTTTTTCCGACATTTTATTTCAAAATTTTGACAGATTTACAATCTGGCTTTATTATAGATATCAGAAGATTGGTTTTCAATAGAACGCTTTGTGCATTCAAAAAACAATGCGTTTATGCAGCGCCGCTAATGCGGTTTTATTAGGGGGCACATCATGGCAGTAATTACAATTTCAAGACAGGTTGCAGCTTGGGGCGACGAGGTTGCAGAAGAACTTGCACGTAAGTTGAACTACAGGTTTATTACGCGTAAGGATATTGAAAAGCGCATTGTTGAATTTGGCTTCCCGGAAAACAAGATGCCAAAATATGATGAACGAAAACCTGGATTTTTTGCGTCGCTTGCAAAAGATCGCGATGAGTATCTGAATTATGCTCAGATGGCAATTCTTGAAGCTGCAGAGAAGAAAAACGTCATTATCATTGGACGAAGTGCCTTTGCAGTTTTACAGAATGTTCCTAATCATATTTCTATAAGACTTGTTGCAGACGAAAAAACAAGAATTACAAGATTAAAGAAAGAATTTAACTGGAATGAAAAACAGGCTCTCCAGCGAATATCAGAAAGCGATACAAACCGTGCAGGTTTCTGTTCCAGCTTTTATAATCTTGATATAAATGATGTTGGATTATTCCACGCAGTTTTCAATACCGGACTTATGACTGTTTCTGAAACTGCTTCTATAATAGCAGAAATGGTTGAACGAAAAATTACAGTTCAGCAGGAAGAGGACGGAAATAAAATTATAGAGCAGCTTATGCAGGCTCAGCGTGTTGTAAACAAGCTTTCTATGGAACATAAAATCAATATTGAATTTATGCATGCAACAATAGAAGGAAATACTGTTATTCTTCATGGAGTATCTGATTCTCCTGTTGTTGTTGAACAGGCTCTTCAGCTTATAAAACTTGAAATGCCTGGTTACGAAGCAAAGTCTGCCGTAAGCATAATTCACGATTTTAAGGCATTCCAGTAGTTTGTTCACGGTAAAAAACTCCGTAAAACTTGACTTTTATTTTTAGATTAGAGATACTTAACGTATGAAGCTTTCTAACAAATTTACACTATCCAGAATTATTTTATCACCTGTGATTTTTATTATTTATTTTCTTCCAATCTGGACAGGTAAATTTTCTGCTTTGTCTGTTTTTGTAGGAATTCCACTGTTAGGTTTTATGGAGTTTACAGATTTTCTGGATGGTTTTTTTGCCCGCAGAAATAACGAAGTAAGTGATTTTGGAAAGCTGTTTGACCCGTTTGCAGATATAACGGTTCATCTTACAACTTTTTTGTGCTTTATGTTTTCTGTAAGCGGCACCGGTTATATTCCCGCTGTGATTTTCATTTTGATTTTGTACCGCGAAATGACAATGAATTTTATTCGTATGGTTGCTGCAAAAAAAGGTACCGCAATTGCAGCCAGAAAGGGCGGAAAGTTTAAAACAGTAATGTATGTTGTTTCTGAATTCTTTGCTTTGATTGTTGAGTCATTAATAAGACTTGATACTGTTCCAAGCTGTATAGAATCGCTCAGAACAGTATCTCTTGTCCTTTTTATAATCTGCCTTGTTTTATGCTATGCGTCATTTGCAGACTACATAGTTCATTTCGGCAAAATCTTAAAAGAATAGACCTTTTCTTTAGCAGGCTTCAATTGCAATCTTTTTAGCAGATGCAACGGCTTTTTTGTGCATGTTGATTGTAAGAATGCCGTTCTTGAAGTTTGCTGAAATTCCTTCAGAATCAACGTCGGTTGGAAGAGAGAATCTTCGCTTGAAGCTTGTGTAAGCGCGTTCCCTAAGAATGTATTTAGGACCGTTCTTTTTATCTTCTTTGGCTTCTTTCTTTTCTTCTTCCTTAGAAGCAATAGTCAAGTTGTCGTTATCAAGCTCAATTTCGATGTCTTTTTCTGTTTTTCCAGGCAGTTCCATTTCCAAAGTGTAGGAATTTGAGTCTTCCATAACGTCAACCCTAGGACCAGATACAGCAGGCTTATACATAACAGCCGGTGTTCCCAAAACATCATTAAAAAGTGAATCAAAAAGTGAAAGTTCGTTCATAACATCCTCCTTATAAACTTCGCGTTAGTGCTCGCACAGAAGGTGTGAACACCTTCTTATGTGAACGATTTTTTTTATTCACTTAATATATAGCAATTTTCGTGCCAAGTTATTTTTTTATGATTTTTTCATAATTTTCAGGAAAATTTGTGTTTATGACAGAGAATTTACAAAACATTCTTAAATCAACAGGAATTAACTGTGTAATAGATTGGCTCAAAACCGGATGCTTTACATAAAATTTGTGTCAAAATGATACAAAATATATGGAAATTTTGACACTATAAAGTCAGATAAGCCCTTTTGCAGGTTACTTTGCTATAATGATTTTAATCAGACCTTTTAGTTCTTCGGCCTGAATGCTGTCGGTTTCTTTTTCAGGGGAAATTACAGTTTTGAACCCCAGAGCTTTTGCAGCTTTAATTCTTTGAGAGGCTTTTGTAACTGGCCTTATTTCACCTGCAAGACTGAGTTCTCCAAATACACAGGTTTGAGAATTTAAAGGCAAATCTGTGCGTGCAGAATACAAAGCAGATGCAACTGCGGCGTCTATTGAGCTTTCATTTAAGCGGACTCCGCCAGCAACATTTACATAAATATCTTGATCAGAAAATCTTAGACCGCAGCGTTTTTCGAGAACGGCTGCAATTCTGGCAACACGTCCCGAATCAATTTTTTCGCTGTAAATTCGTGACACACCGGCTTTTGCAGGAACGGTTAATGCCTGA
>Ga0256407_10010921_pt1 | contig 12667 bp, 8 predicted proteins | sample RumenRJG_04DNA_FD_193489 | JGI IMG/M metagenome (GOLD analysis project Ga0256407, IMG submission 193489) | Bovine rumen microbial communities from Lethbridge, Alberta, Canada - RJG_04 | ecosystem: Host-associated > Mammals > Digestive system > Stomach > Rumen | place: Canada: Alberta | collected... | reverse complement strand
GCTGACGGCATCGAGTAGTTGGTTTCCAGTGACCTTCTCCGGATAGGTGAAAAGGTCACCTATGGTGTAAGGTGGTGTGAAAGGTTTACGGTCTTCTTTCTTTACTTCGTGAGGATGACGCCCCACAGGCATACTTGATGTTCCCATATTGTATATACTATTTTCGGGCGCAAATATACGGCTTATTTTCAATATCTCCAAATTTTTTTATAAAAAAATAGACAAAACCCTCCAATAGACGACTTTCCATCGTTTGAGTCCAATTCTCTTTAGTAAATTGGACCGAAACTGTCGGACGGGTCCAATTCCATTTACTAAAATGGACCGAGACTATCGGATGGGTCCAATTCCATTTACTAAATTGGACCGAGACCATCGGACGGGTCCAATTCTCTTTACTAAATTGGACCGAGGCCATCGGACGGGTCCAATTCCCTTTACTAAATTGGACCGACACTATCGGACGGGTCCAATTCCCTTTACTAAATTGGACCGGCACTATCGGATGGGTCCAATTCCATTTAGTAAATTGGACCGAGACTATCGGATGAGTCCAATTCCATTTACTAAATTGGACCGACACTATCGGACGGGTCCAATTCCATTTACTAAATTGGACCGAGACATTCAGACGGGTCCAATTCCATTTAGTAAATTGGACCCGTCTGAAAGGATATAGATTCCAGCTTAAAATGCTACTTTTCCACATTCGTGAGAATGCCCACGTAGCCTCTCGCATTAGCGAGTTTCAGCTTCAGCGGCTTGTCGGAACGAATAACTACGCTCTTGTGCTCGCAGGAAGTGGCCTCCTTGTTAGCCTGCTTGCCGTCGCGCCAAATATCGTCTGTATTACTTTACAAGGCTTTTGATAAAGAGGAAGAAATTCGATATTTGCTCACAGATTATGTCAAACAACGAATTGGAAGGCTCACCTTCGTTATTTGTAGTATTATTTGAGGACATCACAATCTTTTCAAATTCATTCCAATATTGGGCTTTTTCGTAGGTTTCCTTTCTGCCTCTAGGTACATGAAGGAGGCAGGACTTTTTATCTACATTATCAAACGTATTTTCTATAATAGTAGCAGGGATGTCACCTTCAGCTATGATTGAAGTAAGCTCCGTACAACCACGAAACGCCGAATAACCTATTGTTCTTACACTTTTAGGAATTATTATTGAGATAAGGCCCGAACAACCTTCGAATGCATAATCCTCAATATAGATCACATCTGAAGGTATTATTGAACTTCGGCAACCAGAAACAAGAGTTTTCGTAGATATTTCAATAATGGCATTACAATCGTTTCGGGAATCGTAAACTGCATTTTGGGAATCGACACAAATAGATGCAAGATTGCTACAAGAGCCGAAAGCATAAACCCCAATCGTCCTTACATTTCGAGGGATACTAATGGAAGTCAAGCCAGTACATCCATAGAAAGCACCATCTCCAATTGATGTCACACTGTTCGGAATCACTATGGAAGTCAAGCCAGTACATCCATAGAAAGCATCTTTCCCAATTGCTGTCATACTGTTCGGAATCACAATGGAAGTCAACCCTGTGCATTTGAAGAAAGCGTACTCATTAATGGATAAAACGCCGTTCGGGATTTTTGTGTTCTGACAACCTTTAATCAAACAATTATTGGAGGTCTCGATGATGGCATTGCAATTATTTCGGGAATCATAAACAGCATTTTGAGAATCGACACAAATAGAAGCAAGATTACTACAAGAACCGAAAGCCGAGAGCCCAATCGTTCTTACATTTCGGGGGATACTAATGGAAGTCAAGCCAGTACATCCATAGAAAGCACCATCTCCAATTGATGTCACACTGTTCGGAATCACTATGGAAGTCAAGCCTGCACATCCATAGAAAGCATCTTTTCCAATTGCTGTTACACTGTTCGGAATCACAATGGAAGTCAAGCCTGTGCATTTGGAGAAAGCGTACTCATTAATGGATAAAACGCCGTTCGGGATTTTTGTGTTCTGACAGCCCTTAATTATACAATTCTTTGAGGTCTCAATGATGGCATTGCAATTATTTCGGGAATCATAAACAGTATTTTGAGGATCAACGCGAATAGAAGCAAGATTGCTACAAGAGCCGAAAGCCGAGAGCCCAATCTTTCTTACATTTCGGGGGATACTAATGGAAATCAATCCAGTACAACCATAGAATGCACCATCTCCAATTGCTGTCACACTGTTCGGAATCACAATGGAAGACAAGCCATTGCAATCGAAAAAAACTCCATCACTTATTGAAACTAATCCATAGGAGAGTTTTACAGTAGACAAACTGGAACAATTACGAAAAGCTTCCTTTCCAATGGTCTTTACGCTGAAAGGGATATCAACAGAAGTCAATCCAGTGCATTTGATGAAAGCTTGGTCTTCAATCGTTGTTACACTTCGAGGTATTTTTATGGAAGTCAAGCCAGTACACCAACTAAAAGTGCCAGATTTAATTGATGAAACGCCATTCGGAATAACAATGCTTTTCAAGTTCCTGCAGCCTTGGAAAGCACCACCACCGATTGTTTTTACGCCATTAGGAATAGCAATGCTTTCCAAGTTTTCACAGCCTTGGAAAGCACCATCTCCGATTGTTTTTACACTATTAGGAATAGTAATGGAAGTAAGTTTGAAACACCTATCAAAGACATATTCTCCAATCGATGTAATACTAATTGGAATATCAACAGATATCAACTCTGTACATTCCATGAAGGCTCTGTTACCAATGTGGGATACAGGATACTCTTTACCTCCATAAAAAATGGTAGAAGGAATCTCGATGTGACCTTTATACTTGGTTTTATCAAAAGTAACTTCAGCATAGCTTTCACTGATGATATTATAGTAAATACCATTGATTTCAACTTCAGAAGCTCCCACCAAAGATGGAAGAAGAGCAAGAGAGATTAGACTTATAAGGTTCTTCATAGGAATCAAATATTTATAGTTTGGTTGTTTCGTTGCAAAAGAGATAGTCTTCTGGTAGCTTCATTGAGAATGAAAGGGCTGACGAATTCGAAGCTTCGATGTGGAAATGGACAAGTTATTTCAGGGGAAGGCAGTTCGCAATTTCTGTATTATGGATTATTTGCTTCCCAAAAACGATTTCCACTTATAACAAATGCGACAGCATTAGGATCATCTTCACCTTCTATAAGTGACCAATCAACAAGATCCCCCCTATGAAATACTTTTGGTTTGTCTCCTAGGTTATAGAACCTTGATGCTAAACTTCCGTAAACCAAAACAGGATATTGGCCCCAATTCATGTATCCCCTCATATTGATATATGAAAGATTGTTCAAATCTAATAATCGATGATTCTCATATCCGATATAACATATCGTATCAGAATTGTTATCCTTATATATAATAATATAGAAATAATCATAATCATGAAGATACAGATATACTTCTCGTTTGTTGAATATATCTATCGCCTTGTTGAATACATCTTCAATGATTTTTCTTTTAGGCAATAAATCATATAGCTCAATAGATTCTATTGCATAATATTCATCTTTTTCATTAGATACATAGTTGTCTTCTTCTACAGTATCAATAGCATTTTCGTTCTTATTTAAATGCTTATGATTAGAAGAAGTGCAGGAAAGAACGAACAATGTTATAACTAAAAGGGAAATATTGTACTTCATTATTTCATTGATTTTGTCACACCCAATAAATCAGTCGCAAAGAAAAGATGGTTTTACTTGTTCTTTGATCGTTATTTGTTATATTTCACTTCAATTATCATATTATTTCCACAGCTTTGCTAAGCCACGTCACATAGGGATGGTTGTCATGGATCTATCTCGTGGCAAGTGGAATACTATGTATGGTTGTCCGTTGCAAATATGGTGATTTTATGAATACCTTCCAAATTTTCTTCAATGTTTTTTTTGCGTTTCCGACGAAATGCACATTTTTACCGATGAAATACATAGCCAGTTTTTTGAAGGTGGCAAATTTGACATATTTTTCAGGAAAATGTCTATTTATTATTTAGGACAAGTGTGGCGCTGATACTTTGATTATGGCAGTCGTGTCTTTTTTTGCACACGTGTCGAAGATTTTATGTAAAAAAAAATAATTTTTTCAACATAAAAAACACACCACGGCAGCATTTATCAAGCGACATCGCATGAAATCGACAAGCGCTGTCCAATCGGCTGCAAAGAAGCTGATGGAATGTGACCTATTGACTCGACGTAATGGATACTACAGTATTTCTGACCCCCTTCTCGCCTTATGGCTGAAGTCGCGCAAACTATAAAAGACACTCCGTTAAAATCATAGGAAGCACCAACAAAATGCAGAAACGCGTCGCGAAATCGGACGCGTTTCTGCATTTTCTTAAATTCTATGGCGAAAAGAAGGAAAGGGTTTCGCCTTAATGTGTTACTTTTCCATCTTCGTGAGAATGCCTACGTAGCCTCCGGCATTGGCAAGTTTCAGCTTCAAAGGCTTGTCGGAACGGATGACTACGGCCTTGTGCTCGCAGGAAGTGGCATCCTTGTTGGCCTGCTTGCCATCGCGCCAATATTCAAGGCGATAGGTTCCCGTGGGAAGGAAACTGAGATCGAGATTAAGGTCACGCTGGATGCTGTTGTTCAGGACACCCACGAACCACTGCTCTCCACTCCTTTTTGCAAGGGCGACGTATTCGTCGGGAGCACCTCCGAGGAAACGGATGTCGTCCCAGACGACGGGAACAATCTGAACGAAATCCGAACCAACCTGTCCCAAGACGTGGTCGGGATGGTCACAGAAACACATAAACGGACTCTCATAAATCACGAACTTCGCCAGTTCGGCACTGCGCGTATTCATCACGAGGGCGGGCGACTGACCCTTGAACTGTTCCTTTGTCACGTTGAGGAAGCCTCCGGGCGTATAATCCATCTGTCCTGCTAAGAGGCGGGTGAACGCAAGCGTGACATTGTGTTCGGGTGTCACTCGATCGGACCATTTATAGTATTCCGACCCCATCACACCCTCGCGGGTAAGGATGTTCGGATAGGTGCGGTCAATGCCATCGGGACAATAGGCACCATGCAGATCGACCATCAGCTGGCTTTCGGCAGCAGCCTTGACCACGCGACGATACCAATTCACCATATCCTGGTCATCACGATCCATGAAATCGATTTTCACACCTTTCACGCCCCACTGATGATAGAGCGGGAAGGCGGCCTTGTACTGGTCGTTGTGATTGGCATCTTCGCAGCGCAACCATAGCCAGATATCGACGTTCTTCGACTTGGCATAACTCAGAATCTCGGGCATGTCGAGCTGCGGAGCAGGCTTCGTGATGTCGGCCTCAGGCATGGCGTATGGTCCGTACCACGTCCAGTCGATGAGCATGTAGGGCCAGCCCTGTACCGAAGCGAAGTCGATGTATTGCTTGATGACGTCCTGCTCCATCAGCACCTCGCCACTCCACCAATGGTCCCATGCCGACATACCAGGCTTGATCCACGAGGCGTCCTCGATGGCACACGGGGGATTGAGCGAACGCAGGATCTCCGACTCGATGAACTTGCCAGGATGGTGGCCCACCATAACGACGCGCCAAGGGGTATCCTGCTTCTCACTGAAGCGAGCCTTCACACCATCCTCTGTTTCGCCCCAGATGGGCGTGAGCTTGGTCTGAAGCAACTGGAATCCGTCCTTCGGACCCTCACTTCGACCCAAATAGAGGGCCGGAAAGTTGTCGAGCGCGGCATTGAGGATGGCCAGGCAGTGGTTATCGTCGATTTCGATGAGTCCCGGCAGGCCGCAATGCTGGTCGCTGCGGATTTCGGTGACCGGTGTCTTGACGTACTCTCCTTCCTGCGACGACTTGTAGCTCCTGCCGTCCTGTTCGTAGGCAAAATTCGGAATACGCAAGGTTGCCTTCTCTGGCACAGCGAATCCTGTCACCTCTCGGGTGATCTCCCGATTGCCGAGCACGGGTGTGCTGTAGAGCGTATAGCGAAAGGCCACGCCATCGTTCATCACGCGGAATGTAATATCCATCTTGCGAAAGGGAGTGTCCTTCTCCTGCAGATTGAGCACCAATTCGCCATAAGGCACGCTGATGAAGGAATGCTTGTTCGCTACAACAGGAGTCCATTCCTCCACCTTGCCTTGTTGCTTTGGCTCGCCCAGCACCTTGAAGCCACCTGTCATGGGTGCCTCTCCCTTGAATTCGAAGCCCATAGGCGATGGTGCAATCATCACGTCACCCTCAAGGCTCACACTATATTTGAGCTCCTGGCCATTGTCGATGGTAAGGACAATGTTCTTATCGGGCGAAAAGACCGTGTAGGTCTGAGCAACAACTGTCTGACCCATGGCCAGACAGCTTGCGATTAGGATAGGAAGGATGTTTCTCATTTTTTTACATGGTTGCCGTGAGGAATGTGCCGTTGCCCACGAAGTGCAGCTTGTTGTCGCAAGCTGGCACCAGGATGGTTTCGCCCTGGCATACATCCACGCCATTGATGTTTGCCTCTCCTCTCATACAAAGAACAATGACGAACGAATCGACCTGGTAATCGACATCCATGGTCTCGTGCACCACCACACGATTGACATTGAAATAGGGGCAATGCACTAATGGCGCATCGAGGAGAGTGCTATCGTAGGTGCTGCGATACTCGGGATAAACGTGATAATCGATGGCATCCTTCGCCTGTTCGATGTGGAGTTCGCGAGTGTTGCCATAGGCATCGCGACGACCGTAGTCATAGACGCGATAGGTGATGTCGCTGGTCTGCTGAATCTCAGCCACAAAATTGCCGGCACCGATGGCATGCAGGCGTCCTGCGGGCAAATAGAAGACATCGCCCTGATGCGACTCGTAGGTGGCTATGACATCCATGATGGGCGAGTAACCATCGACAGTCTCCTTGGTGACCATCTGCTCATATCGCTCGGGGGTGATCTCCTTGCACAAGCCCGTATAGATCCTTGCACCCGGCTCGGCCTTGATGACATACCACATCTCGCTCTTTCCACGACAACCATGACGCTTCATGGCAAGCTCATCGTTGGGATGCACCTGCACCGAGAGGTTCTGGTGAGAATCGATGAACTTGACAAGCAATGGAAAATGATTGCCAAACTGGGCATAGACCTTCTTGCCAACAAGCGACTCCTGATACTTGTCAATCAGTTCGATCAACGTGAGACCCTCATCGCTGCCCGAGGCAACGATGCTCTCACAACCAGGGATGTCACTTATCTCCCACGATTCACCGACATTCGATTTATCAATATCGATATTCTTGAATGCTGCTATCTGTTTGCCACCCCAGATGGTGGTCTTCAAAAAAGGCTCAAACTTAAATGGTTTCATTTAATAAAAACGTATTTTTGCGGCCGCAAAGATACGAAAAATTTTCAATATACAGCAAGACATTATGCTTTTTTGTCTGCTTTTTCGAAGAAATAGACAAAAAAGGACAACCCAACTTACTGATTATAGGTCTTTTTGATACGACGGAAGGCGTTTTCGAGGCTCTCGGTGGGGAGCAGGATGTTGTAATCCTTCCAGAAATCCGGATCATCGAAATCCGTCAGTTGCCGCGCCAAGGTGTCGTGATGACGGAAGGCATTGTGCCGGTTGGGACGAACTGCTTCAGGCTTGATGTCGGTGATCAGCATTTCGGAATTGGCCTCATAATGGGTGGCGAAACCGCGTTTCTTCCAGTCGCAGTCGAACATGTAGGTTACGCCAAGATAACGCAGATAACTGAGCCGTCCATCGTTGTGATAATTCATCACGATGTGAAGGCCACGAGCCTTGAAACGCATACCGAAAGGTTTCTTGGCAAGGATGGCAGCCGAAGCCTTGGCCACATCGCTCATGTCCATATTATATTCTATGCGTGTGAACGTGAGGTTGGCATAGTCGATGAAGATTTTTCCGGAGAACAACGGATCGATGTATGTCGTAGCCGGGCGGAAAGAAATGACGTACTGAGGACGATTGTCGATGGTCTGCGGCGTCTCGATCTCCAGTTGATAACGCAGCAGCATTTCGGGATTGAGGAACAATTCGCGGTCCTTGACCAAGTCGAGCATCAGCGACTCCAAAGGTCCTCCCATCACGTGGACAGAAATGGTATCCTTGGCACGCTGGCTGATAAGGCTGCGTCCCTTAACCATAACAGCCATGTCGCGCTGTGGACTGTCCTCATAACTGGTCTTGTAAAGTTCCATCACGGCCTCCGAGACACTCACATACTTGCCACGCTTCTGAATCGTCTCGCGATAGAATGCCTCGTAGCTTTGTGGCGTGGTTGGAAAGTTCTGGGGGATGCGTTCGATGGCGGCATTCAGGATGTTTTCGGGCGAATAGACAAAGACATCGTTGAGGAACGTGAAACGTGGCTGCAACGAGATTTGCAGTTCCTCCACAGGCTTTCCTTCCTTCACCTGCTGCGTCTTCTCAAGTTGGTCACGACCGACCACTACCGTGGCATAGCCTATCGACGAAAAGAGCAGTTGCTCGGGCATCTGGGCAAGTCGCAGGCTGAACCGCCCATCGGCATTGGTCATCGTGGCTACGTTCGAACCACCCACATGCACCTGCACATCGGGCAATCGCCGGCCATTGTCATGGTCGGTGACGATGCCGCGCAAGGTCACAAGCACACTGTCCTGCGCCACGAGGGAGCAAGGCAATAGAAGCAATAGCGCGAGAAGAAAGTAAAAACGTTTCATTTTCTCTTGGATTTAGAAAATTAGTATATTAACCCCTCTCCTCCAGATACCTTGCCAGCCCCTTTCGGATGGAGGCGAGGCCAAACTCTTCGAGGTTGAGGTTCTTGAGTGGAATCCACTCAAGCGAGGAGATGTCATCGAGGCCGCCCACACGGAGACGCCCTTTGACACGCACTTCGAAGAAAAGATCGATGGTGCGGCACATGATGCCCGAATAGGGATAACGATTGGGCTGACTGAAGAGGTAGTGCAGGTCTTCGGGCTTGACCTCCAGACCTGTTTCCTCCTTTATTTCGCGGCACATCCCTTCTTCGGCCGTCTCGTCGAGGTCGAGGAAGCCGCCCACCATGTCGCGTGTCCCCTTGGCGGGATTGTTGGCACGCCGCCCACAGAGTATTTCGCCCTGATCGTTGACTATCACAGCGACGGTAGCACCGCGAGGATTGGTATAATATGTAAAGCCGCAATCCTCGCAATGCCTTGCCTGTGGGCCATGCTCCACAAAGCGATTGCTGCCGCACAGCGGGCAGAAGTGGAAGCGATAGAAAGGATGAGTTTCGTCGAACATAATATTTTAGGGATATTTGGGGATATTTAGGGATATTTGAGGATATTTAGGGACGATACCTTCGTCTTGTAGACTATGAGACCCAAAGAAACATACGTCCCTTAAAATCCCTTAGAATCCCTAAGCATCCCTTAACATCACTTTTTAAATGCTCCCGACTTCACATAGATGCGATAGTCGCAGATGCTGCCCGGAGCGCCAGCTTCGGCACGAGGCAGATACTGGAAGCCGCCGAAGGTGTAGTCCTTGCCCAGGTCGATGATGAGCTGGTGCGGGAAGGCCGACTTGCGGTTGGTGCTCCAATAGGTGCTCTCCTGCAGGTCGAAAATCTTGTCGGCAGTCTGGTTGCCATCGGTGATGTTCTCGTCATCGGCATAGTCGGCCTGCCAAGGCTCACGACTCAAGCGCTTGCCCTGCTCATCGAGCATATACCACTCTGCGATACAAGCGATACCCTTGGCCACCTTGCCTTCGGCTGCCTTTGCATCGTGCACATTGAGCGCCTCGATGCAGACGTAACGACCCGAGACAGGCTGATCGAAGCGAACTTCCTGCCAGCCGTTTCCTGCAGCGAAACTGCCTTCCTTGACAGGCTTCTCGCCGCTGAGGTCGAGGTTCTCGCCCTGCTTGCGATGCGTCTGTGGCCCCTTGAGGTTGAGGCGGTCGATGATGGGCTCCTTGAGGCCTTCGGCCACAGGATCATCGGGACCGATGATATCGACTACGATGATTTCGTTCTCGCCCTTCTTGAGCCAGCAACCTGGCATATAGAGTGTCTGCTGAGGACCAATTTGCCAGAAGCGACCCATCGGATGTCCGTTCACATAGAGTTGACCCTTGCCCCATGTCTCCAGATTGATGAACGTATCACCTACCTTCTTCAATTTAAAGGTAGCACGATAGGCTGCAGCTGGATATTGCTCGGCCTTGATGAGAGGCTGCCAGTTCATGGCCTTCACGGTCTCGTAGTCATCATTGATATTATACACGGTCCAGAGCTTTGGCTCCACAGTAACTGTAGCCGACTGCTCGGCACCGATCTGATAGATGAACTCCACCTTTTCGGTGATGCCCTTGAAGTCCTTGATGGCACGTCCGAAGTTGATGCGTCCCATGGCCTCTACGAAGATGTCGAGACGGTCGCCCTTGCGGACAGCAGGCATCTTCATCTCCTTCTCGTGCTCACGGCGATCGAGGGCACCGACCTTCACACCATTCACGAAAATCTGTGCATAGTCGTGAGGCTCGGTCACACGAAGCACGCTGGCAGGAATATCCTGATCGAAGGTGTAGCGATAGATGATGCTACCCCAACCCTGGTCGAACTCCTCCATTGTCTTCAATCCGCTGGTGATCTTGGGAGCTGGAAGGTTGTCGAAGATGGGAGCCACCTCGGTAAACTGCATCTTGGGAATAGCGATGGTTGGGATGGCAGCAGGAACCTTGGCCTGCTTATGTCCATTCATATACTTGGCCATCATCGTGCGCAGCTCGTAGTACTTGGGGGTGGCCTGACCAGCCTCATTGATGGGAGCATCATAGTCGTAGCTGGTCACGTCGGGTGCAAAGCCAGGACTGTTGGCACCGGCCCAGTGTCCCCAGTTCGTTCCACCGTGAGTCATATAAAGCGAGAAGGAGATGCCTTTCGAAAGCATTTCGTCAAGACCTTCGACCATATCCTTGGCTCCACGTGTCTCATGCTTGCCTCCCCACTTGTCGAACCATCCGCTCCAGAACTCGGAGCACATCTTGGGAGCATCGGGACGCAATTCGCCAAGACGGCGGAACTCGTTGTCGATGTTGGCACCCGTGCCGAAGTTCATCGTCCAGATGAGATCATCGAGACCATTGTTGGTGAAGTTGCTCGACCAGTCGCACTGGAACAGCTGCACCTTGTCGAAACCAACTTCGCGCAAGGCGTCACGCACAGCACTCACGTAGGGTTTGTCAACACCATAGGAACCATATTCGTTCTCGACCTGCACCATGATGATGGGGCCTCCCTTGTCGATGGTGAGGTCGGCGACCTGTTCGGCCACCTTCGACTCGAAGATCTTCAGTCGCTCCATAAAATAGGGGTCGAGCTCACGCAGACGGATGTCCTTCTTCTTGAGCAGCCACCATGGGAGACCGCCCATTTCCCATTCGGCACAAACGTAAGGGCCAGGACGCAAGATGATGTACATCCCGTTCTTCTGAGCCAACTGGATAAAGGCGCGAAGGTCGTTGTTCTCGGTGAAGTCGAACACTCCTTCCTGTTGTTCATGGATGTTCCAGAAAACATAAAGGCACAGCGTGTTCATGCCGAGTGCCTTGCACATCTGGATACGATGTTCCCAATAGGGACGAGGAATGCGAGGATAATGAACCTCGGCAGCCTTGACAACAAATGGTTCTCCATTGAGGAGGAAGGTTCCCTTGCCGGCCTCGAAGGTGCCAGGTGTAGCCTGCTCCATCTTGGGGGCAGATGCAGCTTCGGCCGATATAGCAGATCCAAGCAGACCTGCAACAAGCAGCAATGATATGATAACGTTTTTCATTCTATGAAGGTTATTGGTTCTAGTTTTATGGTGCAAAAATACTATTATTTGTTGATATTTCCAAATTATCGGTGATTATTTTAACTTTTTTATTTGCAATACTAAGAAAAATCGCAATCTTTGTGAGTTATGAATAATCCAATTACAACTAAATTTCTTGGCCATCGGCAAGATTTCATACCGATTTCTTGCTTTTGTCAAAAAATAGCACTTACTTTGCAGCACGGTTGATTCAAAAAAATTGTCATATCCTAAAAGACCAAATCGAATGATTGAAATACGTCCAGCAACATTGGAAGACTGCCTGTTTGTAGCACGCTGCATCGGTATGGCTCTTCACATTGAACTGCCAGAAGAGCGGCTCCCGGGAGTTGCTTCGATTTGCGCGCGCGAAAACGTGCTATATAGTTACCGACATGCCCTCATCGCCTGGGAAGACAACAAGCCACTGGGACTTTGTCTGGCCTACGATGGGAATAACTATCATGAAATCCGATTGAGGACATTCGCCCTCTTTGCTGCACTCGATGACGAACCAGATGATGATATGGACCTCGAACATGCTGAAGACGAGACTCAGGCCGGCGAATATTACATCGATTCTTTGGCCGTCCTGCCCGAATATCGCCGGCGTGGTATCGCACGGCAACTGATGCAGGCACAAATAGAACGGGGCCGACAGCTGGGCTTCACGCATTTCACCCTGCTTGTCGATCCCGTCAATCCGAATGCCCAAGGACTATACTCCCAACTCGGCTTCCAATATGAATCAGATTGCTATGCGTTTGGGCAGAAGTTTTGGAAGTGGGGA
>Ga0256407_10010920_pt1 | contig 12668 bp, 4 predicted proteins | sample RumenRJG_04DNA_FD_193489 | JGI IMG/M metagenome (GOLD analysis project Ga0256407, IMG submission 193489) | Bovine rumen microbial communities from Lethbridge, Alberta, Canada - RJG_04 | ecosystem: Host-associated > Mammals > Digestive system > Stomach > Rumen | place: Canada: Alberta | collected... | reverse complement strand
CAATCCCCAATCCCCAATCCCCATTAATAATCAAAATAATTAATGAATAAAAAATAATATAGTAAAATTAAAAATTATAATATCTTCTTTATAATAAGTTAAATATTTTTAAAAAAATAAATTATAAATTTAAAATCAATTAAATTATCATTTTTATGTTATAAAATATTGAACTACTTAATATATATTATAAAAACAATATATTAAATTATTATAACTTTTGGAAAAAAAATAATTTATATTTATAATATTTTTTAGATTAAATAAAAAAAAATTTGATTTATTTTTTTAAAAATTAAAATAATTATATATTAAGCTTCATCCAATTTTTTTCTTAATCTTTGATTTCTATAATTTTGTATTCTATTTTGTAATTCACTAACTAATTTATTTTTAGATTCAAATTTCATTCTTCTTTCTTCATCTTCTCTCATTTTTAAATATTGTTCATTTTCTTTTTCTTTCATTAAATTTCTAAAATCAGATTCAATTTCTTGTAATTTCGTAGCAAGTAAATCATTATTATTTTTTTGTTCTTGATATTTATCTCTATAATTATCTCTTTGTTTTTCCATTGAATTTAATTCTAATCTTTGTCTTTCATCATTTTGTCTTAAATTAGAATTTTCTTTTTGTAAAGTTTCAATTTCTTTTGTTAATAAATTAACTTTTTCATCAATTTTAGATATTTCTTCATTATGCATTTGTTTCATTTGAATATATTCACAATTTAAATTATCAAAATTATTTTTTAATTCATCAAATCTTTCTTTAAGTACTTTATAATCAATTTCATATTTCGATTTTTCATCTCTCATTTTATTTAATTCATTTTCATTATCTTTCATTTTATTTTCCATTTTAATTTTATCTGAATATAAATCTTCTAAAGTTTTTTTTGATATTTTATTTTGTTCTAATTCTTTTAAAGTTTCTTTTAATTGATTTTCTATTTTTAATCTTTCTTGAGTTACTCTTTCATTATCATTTGCTAATTCAATATTTCTATTTCTTTGAATATTTAATTCATTTTCTAAATGTTTATTTATATCAACTAATCTATTCATATCTTCTCTTAAAATAATATTATCATTTTTTAAAGTAACATTTTCAACTTTTATTTTTTCAATTTCTGAATCTGGTAAATAAGAAATTGTTCCTCTATTTCCAAAAGTTGATAAATTTCCATTTTCTCTTTGATTTCTTATATCTTCTAATTGTTGATTCATTTCAAAACTTTTTTCTTCTAATTGTTTTAATGAATTTTCTAAATTTTGTAATTTTTGTTCTGGACTTGTAAAATCATCTTGATTTATATTATTATTTAAATTTGAAAAATTTGGATTTTTCATTCCTCTTAATTGATTTTGATTAATATTTAATTGTGGATTTGACATATCTGATGATTTATATTTTTTTCTTATTTTTTGTCTAATTTCTCTTATATCATTTTCATCATTTGAACTATAATTATTATTACAATTTAAATCTTTAAAAGGACTTCCAGGTTTATAAATTGATTTTATTTTACCTGGGCTAAAGTTTTGATTATTAATACTTGAATTTGGAATTGATCTTAAATTTGTTGATGGTTCATTCATATTATTTGGCATTGTATTAAAAGTTCTATTATTTAAATCATTTCCAAATCCACTCATATTAATACTATTATTTGCAACTGATTTTGGTGTAAAAGTATTTGGATCTCCTTTATAAAATAAATTATCCATATTTCCTTGTTCATGTGACATTAAATTATCTTCTTGAAAACTTTTTGAATTCATTTGATTTAATACATTATTATTACTTATTAAATTATTCATATTATTCATATTATCAATATTATTTCTATTTAAATTCATATTATTATCATCATTTTCATAATTATTAGAAAAAGGATTTAAATTATTATTTTTCATAATATCATTTTCACTTAAATTCATAACTTGATTTCTAATCCAATTACCAAATTTAATAGCTTTAAAAGAATTATTTAAAGGATATTCCCAAGGAATAATACAATTAACTAAAACAATATTACTATTAGGTCTAATAGTTTTCTTAAGACATAAAGTTAATTTACTTTCATTTTTTGGAGTCATATTTGAAGAAGAAGAAACAATATTATCACTTAAAGAATTAAATACTTTACTAGTATTTTGATATAAAATTCCATTCATTGAAGCATCATTATCATCAATATCACCAATTAAGCCAAAATTACTTGAAACTAATTCAACAAAATCAATTTGTGCATAATTATCAATTAAATTTTCATTATTAATTCTAGAAATACCATCAGAAGTTGTTTCTCTTTTTTCAATTGAAATTGATATAACTAAATGACTTTTTCTTTTTAATTCATTTACTTTTAAAACTTGTGCTAAATTTTTTCTTTGTTTTACTGCTTCTTGTATAAAAGTATCATAATCACTTTTATTTTTAATTTGTTTTTGAGTTAAATTAACTAAATTAGTATTAATTAAATTATCATCATAATATTGTTCAATTTTAATTTGTTTAATTTCTCTTGATAATAAATCATGTACTGAATCTAAATAAACTTGATAAGCAGAAATTTTTACAATAAAAAAAGAATTAATTTTTTCATTTTGATTTGCTTGTTTTGTTAATTCAACAAGACTAAAAATATCATTAATTGCTTTTGAAAGAATTCCATGTTCATTATTTCTTTGATCTGCACTTCCTCTTAAAGAATAACTTTTTCCTCCATCAATTGGTCCAAAAAATAAAACACAAGAATTTTTTCCATGAAATAAATTAGTAATATTATCTTTAATATTTTCATTATATATTTTTTCTAATGAATGTGTTTCATTATAAACTTTATCAAATTCTAAAAGGGAAGTTTCTTTTAAAATTGATTGACTAAAATCATATAAATCATTTTTTGTTATAAATGTTTCATTTATTGATGAACCTTTTATTGGCTTTGATGATACTATTAAAAGATTTGATGGTTGTTTACATGTAAACATTGTATATTTTGTTTCTGAGTTTATTCCTATATTTTGCTTTTTTGATGTTGGACTTTTTGATGATATTTTTTTTTGATATTTATTCTTTTGATTTGGTGATTTTAATGATGCTATATTTGATTCTTGTTGAATTAATTGTTTTGATAATTGATTTGATGGACCTCTCAAACGAGTTATTATTCTTATGTTTTGATTTGATAATGATGGGGAATTTGTAAATGTTGTCATTTATATTTTTTTATATTTTTTTTTGTAAGTTAAATCTTTATTTAATTATTAAAATTTTTTAATTTTAATTTTATTTGTTTTTGTAATATTTATTTTTTGTTATTTTTTAAATTAAAAATTTTTTATTAAATTTTTTATATATTTTTGAAAATCTTTTTTGTTTAAATTAAAAATGGAAAAAATATTGAACTAGAAAAAAAAATATTTTAATTTATATGGATAAAATATAATTAAATTTTGTTTTATATTATCAAAAATTTCTTTTTCCAATTTATCAGATTTTTAATTATGTAATGTATGAAATCTAACTTAAAAATTTTCATATATTAGCATTTTAAATATTTTATTCATTAGAAATAGATACTATTTTCTATATAATATATAATATATAATATATTTTTTATAATTCAAGATAAATTTATTTCATTTGACTTTTTATGATATTAAAAAAGATAAAATAAAATTAAAAAAAGTTATTGTATACAAATATCTAAATATTAAAAAGCTATATATATTTGGTATTTATTTTTCAATTTATATTTTATTATTCAAATGACAATAATAAATTAATAATTATTATATAAAAATTAAATTTAATAAATTTATATTTTTTTAATTAATATTTAATTTTCATCTTTTTCAATTTTTTTTCTTATTTCAATTGGAGCTGAATCATTAAACATTTTTTTAAATGATTCTGGAGTAACATCTTTAATAACTAGAGTAAATTCATTAATTCTATTTTGACAAAGACTAGAAATCAATAAAGGAAGAGTATTATAAACTTTAGAATTAAAAGCATATTTCCTATAAACATATAAAATAAATTCATCAAGAGTAGGATATTTTAAATATTGTGAAACAAATCTTCCATAATCACAATTTAAAGATAAATATGGTTTTGAAATATCTATTTTTTTAGCAAGACCATCCATCCAAGTTTCATTTTTTATATTATAATATGGTCTCATTGTTTTAGGACATATTTTAGTTTCATATAAAATATTTTCTCTCACATCATTGTACCAATTATGATAAATTTCACATTTAGGAATTTCTTTAATTTGAACTAATTTCTCAAATTCAATATCAGATAAATTTTTTTGTGTATCAATAAACTTCATTATATAAGCTAATTCATCAAAAGTAATATTTTTTGAATTAATCATATCTTGACATATTCTAGGTAATTTTTCTAAACATTTTTTCCTATTATTTTCATTAATTTCACCATCAATAGGTAAAAATAATTCACCAACTAATCCTCCATTTTTCATAGGTGAATCTTCAGGTACATTAACTAAAATAGTATTTTGAGAAATACCAAATTTATAAAAAGGTAAAAGTTTATTATTTTTTTTAAAAAAAGTCATCATTGATGCTAAACATAAAATTCTATTAACAATATTATTAAAATCATCTGGTAATTTATATTCAAATAAATTAACAATTTCAACTAATTCTTTATAATGGAATAAATGAACTAATAATAAATTATTATTTCTTGATATTTCAGGTATTAAATAAATTGATATTAAACAAGCCCAAGCTGCAGTTCCATAATAAACTTCTTTTTGAGGTAAATTTCCTAATCCACTCATTGATATTGATGTTTTATAATTAGAAAACCGATATAAAACTTGTGCTTTTAAAAAATCTTCAACATCATTTAAATAAGGAAATTTTTTTTCTTTTACTAATAACCATAATATAGAAAACCAAATATTTTTATCACCAAGATTTTTTCCTCCTGATATTAATTGCATTAAAGTCCAATCAGCAGCTTTAATATGTTCATTTGATTCTCCTAATGGAATAATACCAATAATTTTTTTTCTAGTAATAGGAGAAACTTCAAAAGGATGACCTGAATTTTCAGCATCTCTAATTTGTTTAAGTGAAATAGCATGATCAATACATTGATGAAATTTATCCATAAAATCTTTATTATATAAAGCATTATAAGGACAACTTATAATATTTTCAGTTTGAATTTTATCTAAACCAACTAATAATGGAATTAATTTATTATCTTTTATAAATTCATCTGGGACTGTTATTAAAATTACAGGATCAATTTCATTTTCTATACTAATTGGACAAATAAATTTTGAATGCTCTATTGATGATGGAATGTCTTCTAATTCTAAAGTGTTTACTTCTTCTGTTTTTGTTGCTGTTATTGCTTGGAATGATTGGATTTCATCTATGTTAAAAATTTGCTTTATTGCACCATCTGATATTCGAATTAAAAGATTCATTTTTTTAGAAAATTCATTATCTATTGTTTTCAAACAATATTTTATTTCATTTTTTGCTTCTTCGAATTTTTTTTCTTTTAATAAAATATCAATTTTTTCTTCATTTAATAATTTATTTTTTTGAGTATTATCTTTTATAATTCTTCTTTGCATTAACAATAAAGCTTTTCTTATTTCAACATCACCACTAGTTCCAATTAATCTAATAATACAAGCATTTTTAATTGATTCGTAATTTTTATTAAATTCATCTTCAGTTGAAATTGAATTAACTTTTTCAACAATTTTCAGATCATCAGATGAAATTTCAGATATAATTTTTTCTTCATTTGGTGATTTAAGAATAGTTTTACTTGAACAAAATCTTGTAAATGGACAACCAACAGAAAGATTAGCATAATCTTTTCTTCCAATTAAATAAATTTCAGCATAATTATATATTAAAATATTTTTATATAATTCAAAATTTTTATCACATGATTCAACATCTGATTGATTAACTTCACCATCTGTAATTAAAATAAATTCCGAATAATTTTTTTTTTCTTTATTTTGAAATAATTTAAAAATTGATTGAGGGGAAGTTCCACCTTCTCCTTTTCTATTTTTATTTATATCCATATATTCATTATATGATGTGAATTTTGCTATTGTGTCCCAAATTATTATATCATCTTCATTATTGTATTTTTCATCTAATATTGATTTTACGTTGTTATGATAAAATGTATCTCCATGTGTTGAACCTGAATAATCAATTGCAAAACACTTTTTTAAGGTTTTCATGTAAAAATTTTTTAATTTTTTTTTTATATATCTTTTTTTTTTTTTTTTTTTTTTAAATTTTTTTAAAAAAAATATTTTATAATTTTAAAATATCTTCTTTATTTTTTTATTTATTTTTCATTAACTATTTGTTATTTGATTTGATAAATCAATAATGTAATTTTTTTTTATTTTTTTTTATGTTTAAAAATTAATTTTATTTTTAATTATTTTTTTATTTATTAAATATTTTTTATTTATATTTATTTTTGTATGAATTATAAATAAGTAATTTATTATTATTCAAAATATGAATAATGATCAAACTTTAGAAGAATTAAAAAGAAATAAAATAAGTCAAAAAACATATGATAAAGTAAAAATAGCAAAAAATTACATAGAAAAAAAATACAATTTTCAAACAATAAAAAATTTAGAATGGAATGGAATAATAGAAAAAATAAATTCATTACTAATTCCAGAAGAAGAAAAAGAAAGAGTAAAAAAAGAAATTTATGAAAAAGAATTAACAAAATATAGAAAAAAAAGAGAAAAACAAAGTATATACAATTATGAATCATTATCAATAATAGGAAGAGGTGCCTTTGGTGAAGTACATGTATGTCGAGAAAGAAAAACAGGAAAAATAGTAGCAATAAAAAAAATAAAAAAAGAAGTAATAGAATTAAAAAATCAAATAATACATACAAGAAATGAACAATTAATAATGTCAAAATTAAAAAGTAAATGGATAGTAGAATTAAAAGAATCTTTTCAAGAAGGAGATTATTTATATTTAGTAATGGAATTTGTTGCTGGAGGTGATTTTATGAATTTATTAATAAAAAAGGATATTTTAACTGAAAAAGAAGCAAAATTTTATATGGCTGAAATTATTTTAGCAATTGAATCAATACATAATTCAGATTGTATACATAGAGATATAAAACCAGATAATATTTTAATAGATAAAAATGGTCATATTAAATTAAGTGATTTTGGTCTTTGTAAAGTATCAGATAAATTATATGATAATAATAATAATAATATTTTAATTCAAAATAAATTTAATAATGAAAAAATGTCTCATAAAAAAAATTTTTCTTGTGTCGGAACCGCATTTTATGTTGCACCTGAAGTTTTAAATAAAAATGGATATGGAAAAGAAATTGATTGGTGGAGTCTTGGTACAATTTTTTTTGAAATGTTATGCGGATATGCACCATTTTATGCGAAAGATACTAGAGAAGTTTGTCATAAAATTTTACATTGGGAAAGTTATTTAGAAATACCAAAGAGAATTAAATTAAGTAATGAAGCTGTTGATTTAATTAAAAAATTAATTAATTATTCTAATTTTAGATTAGGAAAAAATGGTGCTGAAGAAATTAAAAATCATCCTTTTTTTAAAGGAATAAATTGGAATAATATTTTAAATATGAAACCTCCATTTATTCCTATTTTAAATAATGATTATGATGTAAAATATTTTGAACATTTTGATTATATAGAACCGTTTTATCCTCCTGAAAATAAATATAAAAAAAGAAAAAATGTTGAATATCTTGGATATACTTTTAAAAATAATGATGATGAATTAAATATTGAAGATGAATTTAAAATTGCTATTGGAGGAATTGATAATTTAAAAAATAATATTTCTGTTGAGACAGAAAGTACTTTTTCTGGAAGTAGAATTGGAAATGAAAGTCTTAAAAAAATTATTTTATTTAAAAATAATTGTGATATAATTAAGGATAATTCTTATGAAAAAAAAAAATCAAGTTCACTTAAAAAAATAAAAATTGATTGTAGTCTTAAATCACCCTTAAATAATCCTTTAATTGATAAAAATAATGTTATTTATTTTAAAAATTATTCTCTAGGTAAAAAAAATACTTTTATCAAAAAAGTTGATATTTCACCATCATCTAATAGAAATCTTTTATTTACTAATACTGAATCTAATAATAATTCATATTATAAAATAAATAAATCTAAAGGAAAAAACAATCCTATTTATCTTTTAACAAGTAAATTAAATGGAAATTATAAATCTATTAATAAAATAGAAAAACAATAATATGATATAATAATATAAGATTTAATATTTTAATATATATATTAATCTTATATTTTTAAATTTATAACTATAAAAAATAAATAATTTTATTATTATTAAATAAAAACTATTTTAATTAAATAAGAATAATAAATATATAAATAAATATTAATTATCTTATTACTTTAATCTTGTTTATCATCTACATCACTTGCATTCATTATAAGACTTGGTTCTTTACTATTAAAATTATATTCACTATCATTTTCTTCAGTTTTTTGATTAAATTTACTTAATAAATTCCTTTTACTTATACTAAAATCATTTTGAAGATTAGTTGAATTTCTAATATTTTCTTTATTTGAATTTGTAACTTTATATTTAGGAATAAAATTCATAGAATTTAAATTAGTAAATGATTTCCTTTTTAAATTTTTATTATCTTTAACAGTATCTCTATTATCAATTTGAAGTCTGAAATTTGATTTTTCCAAAGAAGCAATTCTATTTTTTAATCTTTCAATTAAAAGATTTTGTCCATCAGAATCTTTTTCAGAATTTGCTTTTTGTTTAAGAGAATCTGCAGTAAAAGAACTTCTTTTCATTTCAAATTCTTTTATTTTTTTTTCTAATTCAATAATTTTATTAGTAAATTCTCTTCTCTCTGCTAAAATTTGAGCTTGAAGATCTTCAATTTGTTTATCTTTTAATTTAGATAAATCATTTAAATCTTTTTTATAACCTTCAGCAGATTTTAAAGAAATTGTTAATTTTGATTCTTTATCTTTTAAATCTCCTTGATTTTCATATTTATTTAAAGTATCAATTAATTCTCTATTTTTAAGAGTTAATTCGTGATTTAAATTAATTATATATTCCATTTTTTGTGCAAAAGCTTTATTTGCATTTGTAATTTGAGTATTAAATTTATCATCTCTTTTTGTTATTGCATCATTATATATTTGTTGTAAGTTAATTAAATCATTTTGAACTTTCATTTGTAAATCATCTACATTTGAATTGTATTTTTCTTTTAATTCATTTAATTCTTTCTCTGCATTTTTTTTTTCTTCTAATAATTTTTTATATTTACTTTCCCATAATATTTTATCTTTTTCATATATTTCATTCATTTCATTATATTCATTTTGTATTTTTGATAATTTTCCTTCTATTACTTCATTTTCTTTTGTTAATTGATCATTTCTATCTTTATAATCTTTTTTAAGAGAATTTATTTTATTTAAATTATTTTCTTTTTCTTTTTCAAGATTTAATTCTAATTCTTCAGTTTGATTTGTTGTATTATTTAATTTTTCAACTAAAACTTCATTTTCTTTTACTAATAAAGCAACTTTACTATGATAATTTAATTCTAATTCTTTAAATTCTTTTTTTTTATTATTTAAATTATCTTCAAGTTCTTCTTTTTCTTTTTTAATTTCTAATAATTTCTCATTATATTCTTTAATAAGTTCTGATTTACATTGAGCAACTTTTTCATCAAAAGTTTTTTGAAAATCTTCAAGTTCTTCTTTTTTTTCTTTTATTTGTTTATTAATATAATCTATTTCTTGATTTTTTAAAGCAATTTGTTGTTCAAAATTAGTTTTCATATTAATTAATTCTTTTTCATTTTTTTCAATTTCATTATTTATTTTTAAGATTTTATTTTCATTTTTTTCTTTTAATTCTTCTAAATTTTTATTTATTTGTTCAATTTGTTCATTTAATTTTTTAATTTTCAAATTTAAATTATCATTTTGAGTTTTATAAATAGAAATTTGAATACAACTTTCATTATATTGATTAACTAAATCATTTAAAGAATCTTTTAAATTATCTTTTTCTTTTTTAAATTTATCATAATTATTTTTCATAATTTCATTATGAGAAGATTGAATATTTGATAAAATAAAAGAAGTATCTTTCATTTCTTCATTTAATTTATCAATTTGTTCTTCAGTTTCTGTTAATTCTAATTCAGTTCTTTCAATATATTCTTGATTTGATTCTTCAATTTGTGAAATTTCATTTGTTAAATCATCAATTTTTTCATTTTTTATTTGTTCTAAAATTTGTAATTTTTCCTCATATAATTTTATTAATTCTTCTTCATTTTTTTTATTTAATTCTTCATTTTCTTTCATTTTTTCTAATAATTCATTTTTTTGTTGTTCACAATCATTTTTTGCAAATTCAATATTTTTTAATAAAGATTTATTATTATTTTCAATATCTTCTTCATATTGTTGTTTTAATAATTCTAATTCTTCTTCATTTTCTTCTTTTAATTTTTCACATTGTTCTTCAAATTCTGAATCTTGATTTAATTTTTTTGATTTTAATTCTTCTAAAATTTCAGTTAATTCATTTATTTTATCTTTTAATATTGGAATTTGTTTTTCAGTTTCTTTAATTTTTTCATTTAAATTTTCTTCATTTAAAATATATTCATTTGTTTTTGATTCAATTTCATTTATTAATTTTTCATTTTCTTTTGTTATTTTAACTATTTTATTTTCTGTTTCATTATTTATTCTAATAATATCACTTTCTTGTTGTGCCTTTAAATTATTATTTTCCTTTACACAATCTTCATATTGTGATAAAATTCTTTTATAATTTTCTTCAAGTATTTTAATATATTTATCATAATCAACTTTATCTTTTAAAGTTTGAGATTGTAATTCTTCTAATTTATTTGAATTTTTTTCATTTTCTTCTTTTAAATTAGATAACTCATCATTTGTTTTTTCAATTAATTTATTTAAATTATCAATATTATCTATATATATTAATTTTGATTTTGAATAATTTCCTTTCATTTCTGCAATTTTTGTTTCATAATTTGTTTTTAATTCTAATAAATTATCATTTTCTAAATCTTTAATATTTTTTATTTCATTTTCTATTTCTTGATGTTTATTTGTTTCTTCATTTATTCTTTCTTCATAATCAGAAATTAATTTTTCTGATTTTTCTTTTTGTATTTCTAAATCTTTATCTTTTTCTAATAAATTTGTTTGTAAAGATATATTTTCTTCTGTTAATTTTTCTATTTTTTTATTAAGTGAATTTATTTGGTTTTGATATTTTTCAATTTCTAAATTTTTTGAATTTAATAATAATTCTTTTGTTAAATTTTTTAATGCTAATGATTTTTCTTCATTTGCATTTTTAATTTTTTTTTCAAGTTCTTCAATTTTGTTTTCTAATTCAATTTTTTTCTTTTCAAATTCTTTTTTTGAAATATTAACAATTTTATCTTTATCATTTTGATTAGCTTCTGCATTTTTTATTTTTTCTTTTAATTCATTTATTATTTTCAAATTATTATTTTCAGATTCTTCAATTTTATCATTTAATTTATTAATTTCATTTCCTTTATCTTTAAGAATTTTACTTAATTTTTCAGTATTAAAAGAACTTAATTTCAAAAAATCTGTTTTCTCATTTTCTAATTGTTTAATTAAATTTTCTTTCATAGAAATATCTTTTAAAATTTTTTCAGCTTCATTTTTATAATCTTTAATATTACAATTAATTTTTTTTAAAATATTTTCTTTATCATTTAATTCATTTTCATATAAAGTAACATTAGAATTAATAATAATTTCAGTATCAATCATAATTTGATCAAGAATAAATTTAAATATTAATGAATCTCTATTTGGTCCTTCTGGAGCAAATTTAAGAACATTTTCTTTAAATTTATCAATATCATTTTTATATTCATCTATTGATTTATAATATCCACTATGAACATTTCCATCAATATCTTTAAATTTTTCTGAGAGATATGATAATAATTCTGATTTGAATATTTCTAAATTTTGAGATGAGATTTTTTTATATTCTAAATCAATTTGCCTTTGGGATTCTGGAGAGAAATTTTTTAAATTTAAATTTTCCATTATTGATTTTATCGCTGATTTATGTATTGAAAATAGTTTTTCAGAATCTATTGGAAATTTTTCTTGTATATCTGAAAAATGGTTTTGATATTGTATTATTATTTCATTTTTTGACATTGGCTTATTTTTTAATTTGAATTTTTTGATAATATTTTCTTAAATATTTAATTTTGAAATTTAAAGTATTTTTTAAATTTAGAATTTAAAAATATCAAGTTTTATGATATCAAAATTATTATAAAGTTTATTTTCTTAGATAATAAATTTTTTCCTCTAAAGAAAAATGAATTTTATTTTCAAAATCATCCTAAAAAACAAAACCAAATGTAAAATAATACATTTTTTAACTATGAAAAATAATAATTAAAATCCCATAATTTAAATTTTAAAATTTAAACCAAAAAAGAAAAAAACCAAATTAAAAAATAATAAAAAA
>Ga0256407_10010918_pt1 | contig 12669 bp, 12 predicted proteins | sample RumenRJG_04DNA_FD_193489 | JGI IMG/M metagenome (GOLD analysis project Ga0256407, IMG submission 193489) | Bovine rumen microbial communities from Lethbridge, Alberta, Canada - RJG_04 | ecosystem: Host-associated > Mammals > Digestive system > Stomach > Rumen | place: Canada: Alberta... | reverse complement strand
ATTATTATTAGTTTAATAGCTAAATTTTAAAAATAAGCCAATTTAATCTTATTTTAAATTTTTTTATAATATGATATTTTATAAAATTAATTATTATAATATCAACATCTGAACTGTAACTAAGATGTAATTTTTTAATTCATAGTAACTATTTCTTTTAATTTTTAAACCCATTCATTAAGATTATAAGATAAAATATGCTGAATACTTTTTATCAATCTGGCTTTTTACAATGATTTTAAAGACTTTCAATACTTATCCTTTATGGAGTTACTTTAATTTAGATATGTTTCCAAGATACCCTGTTTTAGGATAGTGGCTTTAAAACACAGATTTCAAATTGGATGATAAAAAGATATGCATCCTATTTTTGATATGCTTTACTGGCAGTATTTGTTTATCTTGGCTACACAAAAGCAACGAACAATATAAAAAGAGATAATTAATAAATTAAGCTTTCACTCATTGCTTTTAAAAAAATATCATAAACATCAATGTGATTTTCCCAAAAGAGATTTAATCCAATAATATCACTTATCAAATGCCCTAACAAAATCCATTTATATATTTAATACTAATATCACATAATCAATTCTATTTAAATAGAAATTTATTTATTGTAAATTTCTAAATATATTTTTTAAGGTGATTTACCATGAAAAATGTTGGAGCAAGAATGAAAACTCTCAGAGAAAATATGAATTTGACTCCTCAAGCAGTATCTTCATATTTGGATGTTCCTTGCAAAGATTTGCTTGACATTGAAGAGGGCAATATGAATATTACATTATCCATTTTAAATAAGCTATGTTCTTTATTTGGATGCAGTGAAAGTTATCTGCTATGCAGGAGTGACGAATTTGATTATGAAAAATTTGCACTTAGAAGCACTATCATTGAAACAGATGATCTTGAGGGCATTGCAAGCATGAACAGAATATACATGAACATGAAATACATAACAAGCAAAATGGATGATTAATATAATGCGACAACCAATTAAATACCAAACCATCCAATACATTAAAAATTGACCTTTCAAAATAGTTTTATCATTGTTTTGAAAATAATTCTTAATTAATATTATCAAAAAATATGAAAAAATTGATAATATAAATAATTTTAAAAGAAAAATAAATTAAAAAATAATCCTTTATAAAATAACTTCAAATAATTAAAAATAGAATTAACTAAACATGTTCAAAATAAAAAAATATTAAAAATATTATTCGTAAATTCAATTAAAATATATGCAATGAAAATACCCATATTATCAATCAGAAATTGATAATATTGATAACATGAAGACAAAAAATAAAACAAAAAAGAAAAAATGAATTCTTTATATAATTATCAACAATAATGAAAATAATCACTAAAGAAATTAAATTTTATAGAGAAAAGTATTGAAATATTAGGCTTAATTAACATTAAAATATATGCAATAAAAATGGATACATTACCACCATATTAATTATAAAAATATAAAATAATATTGTAATCCAAATCAAATTACTGGTGGATTTTTAGTTAATTAAAATAAAAATAGTTAAAACAAATATAAGATGTCTAATAGGTTTAAGTCATAGAATAACTTAAAACCCACCACAAAAAATAGACACCATCCATCAATCGTTTATAGAACTAGAAATAAAGGTTTATTTCAAGTTTAAGATAGCACATGTGAAACTTTCAACAAGAGTTTAACTATATGCTAAATAATAGTTTCTCACCTATCTTTTATAAACATTACTATATTCCAATATTAAAATTAAATTTTATATACATTTAAAAACTAATAAATGATACAATAGAAATATAAAACTTATTCATCAATCGTTTGAAGGTGATGTTTAAAAATATATGTTTACAATTAACTATATTCATCTCCTCGAACTAGACGGAGGTGAATTCAGCATGATGTTCCTTGAATGGGTGCATTTGACCTTAGAGGTTGTAATGCTTGTGCTTACCATCATGAACATCATAATGTAATGCCTTCCAGGTAATATGTTGTTGAATTCGGAGAAAGGTTTTTGATGTTTTTATAAATCCACAAAATGGAAGTTTTCCAAAATTCTTCCTTTCTCCATTATTTCAAGTTATTTAGTAATTTATAGTTTATAAAAAATTAATATTTATACTTACACCATTATATGACATTCATTTAATCGGAATGTAATCCTAAAAACTTTTAATTAAGACAAATGGGAAATAACTTAACACCCAATTATTTTGTTTCTTTATTTGACAATTGAAGATTTTCTGCCCAATTGTTCTAACAAACATTAATTATTTCTTTTCCTTCAAATAAACCTTCACAGTCTTCAAAAGTTTATCTCTAAAATCATGAATCTCACTTATCTTATTAATAGCTACATTTTCCTCAACTCTTGATCCTATAGAATTTTTTTCCATCGAATCAAATAGTGCAATAGCTAAGTTATCCAAATCATTGAAATACAATCGACAAATAGTATAATTCTGATTGTCATCCAATAATATTGCGCAGTAGCTTTGCCTATCACGAATAGCAACTCTTTCAGAGTCAATGATTTCAGACAATATCGAACGAACAATATAGAATCCTTCAATCTCTTCTGGTGTTGTTATTATCGGATTTTGCCTATCGCGATAATCCAAAACAACATTTGCTAAAATTGTTTCAAGCTCTTCAGTTATGAGTTTTTTAAACATATTGCGTTTTTTAGCAGTTATTCTCTCAGAGCTAACTTCCTTTGCAATCAACGTGACAAAGTCCTGTGAGGGATATGAAAACTCAGATAAAAGTTTTTCACGAATCAGGGTTTTATATTTAAGCTCACCAACCAGATTTTCTATTTTTTCATCACTAAACTTTTCTCTTGAAAATATTTCAAGAATTGACAAGTCATCATTTATTATATTCAGTTTTAAAAATGCTTCACTGTCCATTCTTCCGGGATTGACCGAATCTGTGAAAAACCAGTAGTCAACACCATTGGTCAATATTGCTATTTTACAGTCACTTACCGAATAGTATCTAAGCAGCTGGTTTAGATGATTTGAGTTAAGCTTTGTTTTTACGGATTTGCACTCAACAAGCATCTTCAATTCATCATCAATCAGAATTGCCAAATCAACTTTTTCTGAACGTTTAACTCCCACATCACAGGAATATTCACCTTTAACCTATCCGGATTTTCTATATCATATCCTAAAATGCGAAAAAACGGTAAAATTAATGCAATCTTTGTTGTTTTGCATGGTAATTGATCTTTTTTTATTAACCAGATTTTTTCTAAATTTTTCCAATTCCTGAAAATTCATATCTAATCACATACTATATTAAATATACATTAAGGATTTAATATCAAAATCACGAAAATACTCTTAATTAAATTAACTGAAAATTAATTAAGTATCAAAATTAAAGCACCCAAAATCAATTATTCAACAGACATTTTCAAAAATAGATTTTAAGTTTTGCAAATCAAAACCCAAAATAATTATAACAGTTTTTTAATAATTATCTTAAGAGGGATTATTATGTCAAAAGAAAAGTTAATATCCGAAGGCTATAAAGCATATGAAAATGATGAAATCATTGTTTTTTGGAAACCTGATTTATGTGTTCATGCAACCGAATGTGTAAGAGGAAATAATGGCGTTTTTGATCCTACAAGACGACCATGGGTTGATTTAAGTCAGGGCGATGCAGGTGAAATTGCACAGATTATTGATAAATGTCCGTCAGGAGCGCTAAAATACGAACTTAAATAAAAAATTTCTAAAAAAAAGAATTGGTAAATAAAATAACTCACTCACCCAAAAAATAAAACTAGAATAAATAAAAAAATAAAAAACTATAAAGCATTTCGCTAATCTGATTTTAGAAATTTTTCACAATCAATATTATAAAGTTCACTATAATAATCTAAAAAAGAATGTTTTGGTAAAATAAGGCCATTATCAAGCATTCCTATCCATAAGATATTTGCCTCTTCTTTAGAAACAATCTGTTCTTCAAATGCTTTTGACAGAATCATAGAACTGGTGATGAGTTCAATATCCAGATTTCCAACATATTCCCCAACATCACTCAAATTATTACTTGCTACAATTCCATTATTTAAATGAGCTAATGCCATTACTGCAGATTCACCAGGTCCACAAATTTTGCCAGTTTCACTCCAAAAACCATTTTCAATGGATTTATATGCACTGTATTCTGGAGACGCAAAAGATATTTCATGAATTTCAACAAAGCCCTCTTTTAATTTTTCAAAATTTTCCTTTACAAAATCCGGAGTGGCCACGTCCATGATTTCATTGAAAACTTGTTCAGGAATGATTATTTTAGAAAATAATTCCTCTAAAATATAACCTGCATCAACAAATAGAAAAGATTCCAAACAATCCGCATCATAAAAAACAGGTTTATTCAATGTTATCATCCTCATTTGAGTTATAAAGAATATTCCTTCCAAAACTCTTCAATAAAATTTCCCTGCGTTTTCCTCCAGTGATCTTTTTTTCATCATATGCTTTTTCGGTTAATCTTATTATCTCCCCAATTGAAGAATATTTTTGATTTTCAGGTGATGGCTTATACAAATCAGTATCAACACCTAATTTACCTGCACTGTTAATTATATCCCCTTGAAAATCATCAAATTGTTTTTGACTAATCCAGCCTATCTTTTTTAGACGAATGAGCATTGCCTCATGGCTAACCTGATAATATTGCTCACACATAATTACATCATCCAAAGACCAATCCTCAATTTGATTTTTATTTTTAAACCAATATAGGGCACTATCAGGCATTAATAAAGATGAAGCAAAATCATCTGCATTTTTTTCACTTTGGCTATTATTGTTTAGACCGCAAACGATAAAATCATCAATATCTTCATAAAGTAAATGATATAATTCATGGGCTAATGTGAAATTTTGCCTACCGATTGAATGATTAGTATTTATGAATATTACTTTGTCTTCTTTTGTTCTGGAACAACACCCACTGATATTTTTTTTCATTGGAAACCAAAGTACTGTCAAATTCCTTATATTGCTATAAACCAATGAGCGAATATTTATAGAAGCAAAGCTCTCTATACCCCATTCATGTCTTAACATTTCAGCTAATGCAACACTGTTCATAGCTAATCATCCCCATCCAATTTTCTTAGCAATTTTAAAAATCCGGTAATTTCATTCATTTTTGCAACTATATTCAAATCTAGCTTTTCATCACTTCGAAAAGCAATTCTTGATTTTTCACAAAAATCAGTCTCACCCAAAAGATATTCTGGAGTGCAGTTATATAATAAGCATAACTTATCAAGTAAAGTCATGTTAAAATTTCTTTCCCCATTTTCAATTTTAGAAAGATTACTTTGAGTAATTCCCAAATAATTTGAAACTTGTTCTTGTGTATATCCATTTTCCCTCCTTAATTTCTTCAAATTCTCTGCTACCACATTATTCATGATTACATCTCCTAATTAATCATTGCTGTCAACCACTTTTAAATTTTTAGTATTTTTTCTTTAATTTTTTAATTAATGGTGGTTAATCAGTTATTTTTTTATATTTATTGGTTTAATTTATTTAAAATATAAATATTTCTATTTTGATTTATTATTTTATTTTATACTTTTTTTGGTTAGTTTTTTTATTTTTTTAATTGATCTTTGTTGTTGATTAACTTTTTTGGTTTTTTATTTTTATTTTTTATCTTTTTGTTTACCGAAAGTTTTATCTATTAGTATTGTCATAAATATTATTATGAAAAGTAATAGTATTGATGATTTAAATGATTTGAAAGAAATTGATAGGTTATTGGATGAGTATAAGCCTTTTTATAATATGTATAGGAGGCTTTTGGTTATTAAAAATGTTAAAAAGGGTATGAGTAGGGGTGATGCTGCTAAGGTTGTTAATGTTCATAGAAAGACTGCTGAAAATTGGGTTAAATTGTATAATAAAAAAGGTTTAGATGGTTTGGGGCCGGATTATTCTAATTGTGGTTTGGATTGTAGGTTGTCGGATTATCAGTTGGATGAGTTAAGAAATTTGATTGTACAATCACCAGGTAAATATGATGTTGAAAGTATTAGATTATTGATTATAAAAAAATATAATATTGAATATAGTTATAAACAGGTATGGTACATTCTTAGACGAAAATTAGGGTTAAATTATAAAGGTAATAAGTTAATTCCTTGATTTTTACTTATTTTTTTTTAATTTTTTTAGTTTTAGATAAATATTTTTGTAATATTTTTCTTTGTGTGTGGGTTGGTTTTTGTGGATTTTATGGATATTTTAGAAAATGAATTTTTGGGTATTAAAGAGTATTGTGATGTGTGTGGGTATAATTTAACTCCTAGGGCTTTTTCTATGGAATCTATTTGGTCATTTAATGATTATTTATTATTTATTTTATCAAATAAAGGTAAATCTTTGACTTTGGAAATTGAAAATTTTGTTGAAACTCGTTTTGATGATAATGATGAAAAATTAATAACTAAAGAAGCAGTATCTAAACAAAGGCAAAAAATTAATCCTGAACTTTTTATAGATTTGAATGATAATTTTATGAAAGAATTTCTAGAATCGGAAGAATATGAACTATTTGTTGATGATAAAATTGTTCTTTTGGTTGATGGATCTAAATCAGAAATACCAAACACTCCAGAATCTAAAAAATGGGCAAATATTGAAGATGATGAATTGGGAAATAAAAAAGCTCTCCGAGTGCTATTTTCAACAGTAATTGACGCTAAATATGGTGTTGTTATTGATTCTATCCTCGGAAAATACAATTCCAATGAAAGAGAATTTTTAAAACAACACATTAAAAACATAGAAAAATTCGTAAATTTGGATAAAATAATTTTAATAATGGATGCTGGTTATTATTCCTTAGAATTAAAGATATTTTTAGAAAATCTGGGCATAAAATACATATTTCGACTAGGATCAGACGTATACAAAAAAGAAATTTCACAAATGACAAAAATCGATGAAAACTTAAAAATCAGAAATAAAACTTCTAGAAGAAAAGCAATTAAAGATGAAAATATCCTTAAAAAAGCTAAAAAACTACAATATATTGAATCAAGAATAATTAAATTACCTATAATAAACCAAAACAATGAAGAAGATCAATTAATATTATTAACTAACTTATCTCAAAAAAAATTTAATGCATACGAAATCGCAGATTTATACCGGCAAAGATGGGAAATCGAAGTAAATTATGACAGATTAAAAAACAAAATGGAAATAGAAAATTACAGTGGAAAACTTGAAATAACAATAAAACAAGACTTCTATTCTAGCATCTATATTTTTAATCTTGCAATGATACTAAGAAACAATATACATAAAAATTTAAAGCCTAAAAATAAAAAGAAACTAGAAAAAGAGAATAAAATCTATAGAACAAATTTTAACACTTTAATTGGCAGAATAAAAAACAAATTATTGGATTTGTTCACCTCCAAAAAAGAAAAAATTAAAATAATTTTAAATAGAATTATTGTTAGAGGAATAAAAGATATTTATTTATATGACTTTAATCGGTCAAATATTCATTGGCACAATAAAATATTCATTGGAAAGTTTAGATACAATCAACGGAGGAATATATGACAAAATAAAAAAGTGGTTGACAGCAATATTAAATAAACATAACTTTATATACTATTTAAATGAAATATTTTATTAGTAAAAATTTAAATTTTTGTTTTCTTAATTTTTACTTACTACTTTTAAAAACTTAATTGGAGGTTTTAATTTGACCGATGTTGACATTAAAATAGAAAACATTGTAGCTTCCGCAAGCATTGGCAAGGACATTGTCCTGACTGATGTGTCCCAAGCTTTAGAAGGGGTTAATTTTAATCGTGAACAGTTTCCGGGATTAGTTTTCAAACTTAAAGATCCTAAAACCGCAGCGTTAATCTTCAGCTCTGGTAAGCTTGTTTGTACTGGAGCAAAATCTATAGATGATTCCAAATTGGCAATCAAGAAAACTGTAGATTTGATGAGGGAAGTAGATACAGAAATTCCTCACGAATTTGAAATTAAAATTCAAAATATTGTGGCATCTGCAAATTTGCAATCCACATTAAATTTAGAAGCAGTAGCTTTAGAACTTGAGGATACCGAATATGAACCTGAACAATTTCCTGGTTTAGTATACAGATTATCTGATCCTAAAGTTGTGCTATTATTGTTTGGTTCCGGTAAAGTTGTTTGTACTGGAGCAAAAACAAAAAGTGACGCTAAATTAGGCGTCGAAAGAGCTTACGATAGATTAAGTGAGCTAGATTTAATATAATTGGTGGTATTATTGATTAAACTTGTAGTATTTGACTTAGATAATGTTATTATTGATGGTGAAGCAATAGATGAGATAGGAAAATTAGCAAATGTTGAAGATAAAATAGCTGAAATTACTGAAAAAGCTATGCAAGGTGAAATAGACTTTGAAACTTCTATTAAAGACAGAGTCCAACTTCTTGAAGGAACCTCTATCGAAGATATTGAGAAAGTCGCAGACGAACTTCCATTGATGGATGGTGCTAGTGAAACTATCGCACGTTTAAAAGACGAAGATATTGATGTAGCTATCATTAGTGGTAGTTTTGATGTAGTGGCTGATAAAATTAAAGAAAAACTTGGTATTGATGCAGTCTATACCAATAGTTTCACAGTCGAAGATGGTAAATTAACTGGTGAAGTGACTGGTCCTTTAGTATCTGGTACTAAATTAGATGTATTAAATGATCATGTCGAAAATGCAGGTATTTCTTTAGAGGATGTAGTTGCAGTTGGAGATGGCGCTAACGACATTTCCATGATTGAATCAGCTGGTTGCGGAATTGCATTCAATGCTAAAGATTCTGTAAAAGAAATAGCTGATGTTGTTGTAGATGAAAAAGACTTAACTAAAGTCTTAGATGAAATTCTTAATCAAATAACCACTGATGATACTGAAAACGACGCTGTTGAAAACGATGAAGCTGAAGAAGTAGAAGAAGCTGAAGCTGAAGAAGTTGAAGAAGTAGAAGAAGCTGAAGTTGAAGAAACTAAAGAAGAAGAAAAAACTGAAGCTGAAAAACCTAAAAATGATCTTCCAAAATCCGAATTTGTTCTCGCTGACACTATGGAAGGTGTAAGAAAACAAAAAGACGAAAAAGAAGCTGAAATCGCTAAAATTGCTGAAGAAAGAGAAGAATTCAACAAAATAGCTAAAGAACAACGTAAAATCCGTGATGAATTAAACGCATCATTAAAAGAGAACTTAAACAAAGCTATTGAATTCAGAAACGAACGTAATGAGATTAATAAAGCTGTTGAAGAAGCTAAAAAAGCTCGTAACGATGCTAATAATCAAATTAAAAATCTCGAATGGTCTTCCGGTAAACGTGACAAAGTAAAAATCGAAAATGAAATTAAAAAGATTGATAAAATTATTGAAACTCGCGTTTTAGATATCAAAAAAGAAAATCAACTTGTTAAAAATGCAAATGATTTAAGAAAACAGTTAATGGATATCCAAGAAGATGAATCAGTTAAGGAAGAAGCTCAGGAATTAAGAAAATTATCCGAAGAAGAGCATGAAAAAGTTATTTCACTTTCCGAAAAAGCACAAGCTGCTCACGAAGAAATGTTAACTTACTTCAGAAAAACTGATGATATCAGAACCGCTGCTGACGATGCACATAAAAAATTCATCGAAGCACGTAATAATGCTTCAGCAAAACATGAAGAATTTAAAGCTGTATTAAGTGATATTCATGTTATTAACAAGAAATTAGGTTCTGGTAAACCTAGAAAAAGAAGATCTGATAAAAAACCTTCTTCTGGTGCTAATAAAAACCGTGAAGAAAAAGAAAGAGCTGAAGAAATCTTTGAAAAATTCAAACAAGGTGGAAAATTATCTACTGAAGAGCTCTTGCTTTTACAAAAATATAATATAAATTAAATATTTTAATTTATATTTTTTTACTTTTTTTTAAGAGGTTAAACATGTCTGAAGAAAAAATTGAAACTTGTTTTTTATGCGGTAAGAAATTTGACATGAATAACTCTGAATTGGCATATTATCGTAATGGTAAATATCCTATCTGTGATTACTGTGCTGAGTTTTATTCTTTTTATCGTGAAGATTTATAGTAATGTAAATGCTTTTTTTAATATTTATTTAAATTTATTTTTTATAGTTTGTGATGAATTATACACATTTTTTTACAGCATCTTTTTCATAGAAATTTTTATATATGATAATTTATTCTATATTTTATCTATATATTGAGAAAATTATATGGGGTAATTGTTAGAATGCATGAAGTAATTATTTGTGAGAAGCCTAGTTCTGCTGAAAAAATAGCAAAAGCATTGTCTTCTAAGGCTAAAAAAAATTTATACAATAAAAAAATTAAATATTGGACATTGAACAGAGATTCAAAAGATATAACTGTTTTATCAGGTGTTGGTCATTTATACTCATTAATCCCAAATACTTCTAAAAGTAGCATCTCATTCAACTTGCACTGGGCACCTGCATATGAGGTCAATAAGAAAACTAGTGGATACACTCGTGATTATGTAAGGGCTATTCAAAAGTTTGGTAAAGGTGCTGATTCTTATGTCCATGCATGCGATTACGATGTTGAAGGTACTTTGATTGGATATAATGCTTTAAAATATGCTTGTGGTGAAGATTCATTATCTAAAGCTTCTCGTATGAAATTTTCAACTTTAACTAAAAAAGACATAATTGATGCTTATGAAAATAAAATCAATATAGATATGCATCAGGTGGACAACGGTATTGCTCGCCATATTCTGGATTATTATTTTGGAATGAATATTTCCATTGCTCTATCAAATGCGGTTCGCAAATCTAAAAAACGATTTTTAAAATTATCTGTAGGTCGTGTTCAAACTCCCACATTATCTATTTTGGTAGATCGTGAAAAAGAAATTGAAGAATTTGTCCCTGAACCTTACTGGGTTATCAGAGCCATTCTAGATTTTGAAGATATTGAAATCAAGCATGTTGATGGAAACATTTTTGACCGTGAAAGGGCTGAGGAAATATTCAATAAATGTCAGGGAAAGGATGCTACTGTAGATAATATTGATTTTTCCAATTCAACTACAAGACCTCCGGTTCCATTCAATTTGGGAGGATTGCAGTCTGAAGCATATAATGTATTTGGATTTACTCCTAAAAGAACTCAGGTCATTGCCCAAAACCTTTACAGTTCAGGTTATACATCTTATCCACGTACTTCATCCCAAAAATTACCTGAAAGCCTTGATTTTCCATCTATTTTCAAACAATTAGCTCAAAATAATGATTATAGAAAACACATTTCTCAATTGCCTGCTAAATTAAAACCTAACAACGGTAAAAAGGATGATGAAGCACACCCTGCTATACATCCTACAGGAATTCTTCCGTCAGGATTGTCTAAAGATGAGCAAAAAATATATGATTTGATTGTTTATCGCTTTATTTCTGTATTTTTCGAAGCCGCAAAATTCGAATCAATGAGCACTACCTTAGACATTGAGGGCGAAAAGTTCCGCTTCAGACGCAGAAGAGTTACCCATAAGGGATGGATGGAACATTATCCGTTCAGAAAAATCGATGATGAAAAATTCCCTGAGGTTAAGGAGGGAGATTCAATGAGTGTTAAGGAACTTATTTCTGATGAAAAAGAGACTAAACCTCCTGCCCGTTATAATCAGGCTTCTTTAATTAAGGAATTGGAAAAAAGGGAACTTGGTACAAAGGCTACTCGTGCCGATATCATTGACAAGCTCTATGACCGTAAATATATAGACGGCAATAAGATATCTGTTAATCAGTTGGGTAAGAATCTTATTGATACATTAAGCAGCTATTGTAACAATTTGACTAGTGAAGAATTGACTAGAGACTTGGAAGATAAGCTTGAAGGTATTAATAAGGAAAAAACAACAAAAGATAGTGTTATTAATGAGGGAGAAAAGGATGTTAAAGAGATTCTAGTTGATATCGATAAGAATACTGATGAAATAGGATCCAAACTTTATGATGCTTATCAGGAAAGTAATATTGTAGGTAAGTGTAAATGTGGTGGAAATCTTATTAAAAGGTACTCTCCTAAAAACAAAAGCTATTTTGTTGGTTGTTCCAATTATCCTGACTGTAATAATACCTACTCAATCCCTAAGGGTGCACGGTTCTTGAAGAAAACATGTGATAAATGCGGATTGCCTATAATTTCATTTGGAAGCAAACCGCCTAAGCATGCTTGTCTGGATTCCAATTGCGGTAAGGAACACCTTGAACCTGAGCAAATTGAAGTTCTTGGCAAATGTCCTGAGTGTGGAAGAGATTTGATTAAACGTTCCGGACGTTATGGTGACTTTGTAGGTTGCAAAGGTTTTCCTAGATGCAGATTTACATGTGCATTGGATGAGTTGAAATATAAACTTAAAAAATAACTTAATTTTTATTTTTTTTAAATTTGACTTTTTTTTCAATTATTTTAAATTATATGCAAATACTTAATAATGTTAAAAATAATATATATACATTAATAGAAATATTTTCGATATCTATGTATCATAATATTTTTATCATATGCGATATAATTTAATTCTTCGAATTAA
>Ga0256407_10010915_pt1 | contig 12670 bp, 6 predicted proteins | sample RumenRJG_04DNA_FD_193489 | JGI IMG/M metagenome (GOLD analysis project Ga0256407, IMG submission 193489) | Bovine rumen microbial communities from Lethbridge, Alberta, Canada - RJG_04 | ecosystem: Host-associated > Mammals > Digestive system > Stomach > Rumen | place: Canada: Alberta | collected... | reverse complement strand
TGATGGATTATTTAAAAATTCCTTTTTAAAAAAATTTATTTAATTTTTAATTAAATATGGGTTTTGTTTTTTAAAATACAAATTTGATTTAAAATATTAAAAACTATTTCATTTAAATAAATAAAATAATAATAATTTATTTTATATCAAAATATCAAAAAATATAAAAAATGCAATTGAAAAAATTTCTAATCCCAATAATCCTAATATCAAAAATATATTGTGGTATCTTTGATTCATATTACGTAAAAAAACATAAAATTAACATTTTAAAATAGTTATACAACCAAAATGATACATTAGGAATTTTAGTAAATATGTTAAGTTCAATAGAAACCCAAATCCCATTCACATATGGATATTTAGATTTATGTAGTGATGATAGTCCAACACCAAATGAAACATTTACAGAATTATTAACAGGAACAAGAGCTCAATATACAAATTATGTTTTTAATATGAATTTAAATGAAACTTGTATTACTTCTTGTGTAAAAAAATTTAAAGATTATGATATTGATGATTTTCAATGGTTTATTGATAGGCATTATTATATAAATTTCTATTTAGATTCTCTTAGAGCTGGAAGATCAAAAACTCAAAATCATATAAATAAAACTTATACTAGTTATATTTCTGGTATTCCACTAGGTTTTATTGAGGATGATACTTATTATGTTTATAATCATTATAATATTTATATTGAAGTTAATAAAAAAGATGATAAATTTCAAATTGTTGGTTTTTCTATTGAACCTTTATCAATTAAACAAAAATCTCCTGAACAATGTGAAAGTTATATTATTAATGATGGTACTCTTTTAAGAAGAGATCGTTTAAATATTGAATATCAAGAATTAAAAGAAAAAGAAATTTATTATTCATATGATGTTATTTTTATTCCTTCTAATAAAACTTTTGCTTCTAGATGGGATAGATATATTAGAGGAGGGAGAGAATATCATTGGTTAGGTTTAATATATTCTAATATTTTATTATTTATTTTTTCATTTATTATTCTTTATATTTTATCAAGAACTGTTAAAAAAGATATTGATTTTTATAATCAAACTGCAATTGGTGATAATGAAATAGATGAATATGGATGGAAACAAGTATGTAATGATGTATTTAGAAAACCAAAAAATTTATTTATTTTTTCTGCTTTTATTGGAACTGGAATTCAATTATTATTAATATTAATAATATCTCTGATATATAATTTATTAGGTTATATTCATCCAGAACAAAGAGGAAATTTATTAAATCATATGGTAATTGGATTTTGTTTTATGAGTTTTTTTGGTGGTTTTATTAGTACAACTGTATATAAAAATAATAAAGGTAGAGAATGGTTAAAAAATACAATAATAACTGCATTATTATTTCCAGGAGTTTGTTTATTTATTTTAATAATAGTTAGAATTTTATTTTCTATTGAATCATCATCAGTTGGTTTGAAAATATCAGAAATTTTAAAATTAGTAATTTTATGGATATGTATTTCAAGTCCTTTAATTTTTTTTGGTTCATTTTTAGCAATAAAAAGAAAAAATATTAAATATCCATGTAAAATAAATGTTTTACCAACAACAATAAATGATAAACCATGGTATCTTAAATTAAAATATATAATATGGTTAACAGGTTTAATTCCATTTGCAACAATAATAATTGAATTTATTTATTTAATGGGTTATATGTGGAGATATCAAGTTTTTTATCTTGTTTCTTTTTTAATTTTATCAATTATATTTTTAGTTATTTTATCTTCTGAAGTTTCTATTATTTTTATTTATTTAAATTTATGTAAAGGAGATTATAATTGGTGGTGGAAATCTTTTTTTGTAAGTGCAAGTCCTGCTTTGTATATTGCTATATATTCTATTTATTATTTTCTTTATATTGATATTACTAGATTTACTGCTATTGTTGTTTATTTTTTAATTATGGCTTTAATTTGTACTTTAACTGCTTTGATTTGTGGTGCTTGTGGAGTTATTTCTACTTTTGGTTTTCTTTATTATATTTATTCAAAAATAAAAATAGATTAATTAATATTTTAAGTTAAATAATAAAATTTTTATGTAATTATTTTTTTTTATATAATTTATTTTTTATTAATTTTTTATCAAATTTTAAATTTTAAAATGATGTATTTAAAAAATTATATGAATTTTAAGTTATTATATTAGTTTTGAATAAATATAAATAATATTATATTTATATTGTTTTTGTTTATAAAATATATTGAATTATTAATATTTTATATTTTTCATATATTATTATATTTTTATTTTTTTTTAAATTTTTTATTTATTTATGAATAAAATTAATAATAATAATTTTATTTTGTTTAGATTATATAAACTTAATTAATCTTTTTATTTGGTTAATTATAAAAAACAATATGACAGATAATAATGAAGATAAAATTATAAGTGAAAAAAAAGAGAAAGAAAAACCAAAAGAAAAAGATATCATAAAAGATTCAAATAATAAACCTAAACAAGAAGAGAAAAAAGCAATTGAGTCAGAGAAGATTAAATCTCAAAAAATAGAAAATAAGAAAAAAACTGAAACTGAAGAAAAGAAAGTGATTGAAAAAAAAACTGAAGTAAAAAAAAATGATGATAATATTAAAGAAAAGGAAAACAAGAAGGAGATTGAAAAAGTAAATAAAGATGATAAAAAACCAGTTGATAAAAAACCAGAAGAAAAAAAAATTGAAGATAAAAAAGCTGTTGATAAAAAACCAGAAGAAAAAAAAATTGAGGATAAAAAAGTTGAGAAAAAAAAAATAGAGGATAAAAAAATTGAAGATAAAAAAGTAGAAGATAAAAAAGTTGTAGAGAAAAAACCTGTTGAAGATAAAAAAGTTGAAGATAAAAAAGTAGAAGATAAAAAAGTTGAAAATAAAAAACCAGTTGAAAAAAAGACTGAAGATAAAAAAGCAGAAGATAAAAAAGTTGAAGATAAAAAATTAGAAGATAAAAAACCAACAGAAAAAAAAACTGAAGATAAAAAACCAGTTGAAGATAAAAAAGTAGAAGATAAAAAACCAACAGAAAAAAAACCAGTTGAAGATAAAAAAATAGAAGATAAAAAACCAGAAGAGAAAAAATTACCAGAGAAAAAGCAAGAAGAAAAAAAATTACCAGAGAAAAAACCAGAAGAAAAAAAATTACCAGAAAAAAAACCAGAAGATAAAAAAATAGAAGATAAAAAACCTGAAGAAAAAAAATTACCAGAAAAAAAACCAGAAGATAAAAAAATAGAAGATAAAAAACCTGAAGAAAAAAAAGTACCAGAGAAAAAACCTGAAGAGAAAAAATTACCAGAAAAAAAACCTGAAGAAAAAAAATTACCAGAAAAAAAACCAGAAGAAAAAAAATTACCAGAGAAAAAGCAAGAAGAGAAAAAATTACCAGAAAAAAAACCAGAAGAGAAAAAATTACCAGAGAAAAAGCAAGAAGAAAAAAAATTACCAGAGAAAAAACCTGAAGAAAAAAAATTACCAGAAAAAAAACCAGAAGATAAAAAATTACCAGAACAAGAAAAAGAATTAAAATTAAAAGATAATGAAAAAGATAAAGATAAAGAGAAAGATAAAGAAAAAAATGACAATGATAATAATAAAAAAACCGATAACGAAATTAATAATGATTTTGGGAGTTTAAGTAGAAATTCAATGTCAATGTCAAAAAGTACATTATTAAATCAAAAAAAATTAATAAAAAAATGGAAAAAAAAAATAGCAAAATTCCTAGATTCAACTCCAGTAGTAGTAACAATGTCAATTTTTACAGTATTTGCACTTTTTGCCTCAGATATTCAAATGGCTTGGTTAAGTAAAAAAGTAGACACTGCATTTAATATAATAGAAATAATATTATTAGTACTTTTTTCATTAGAATTAATTTTAAGTGTTTTAGCAAAAGATGGTTATTTAAATAGTTTTTTCTTTTGGTTAGATTTAATTTCTACTGTTTCTATGATACAAGATATTGATTATATAATGAATCCTATTTTAGGTTATGAACCAATTAAAAATGAAGTTTATACTAGAGGAAGAAGAAGAGCAAGTACTGCACAAGCTGCTAAAGCAATTTCTAAAGTTAGTGCTGCTTCAAGAGCTACTAGAGTTTTGAGAGTTATTAGAATTGTTAGATTGATAAGAATGGTTAAATTATATAAAAATGTTTTACTTGAAAGAGAAAAAAAAACTAAAAAAATGATGGAAGAAAAAAAAAAATTAATGGAACAATTAGAAAATGAAAGAAATGAAGCTAGTTTAGTTAAAACTACTGGGTCTTCTTTAAGTGATGAAGAATCAAATTTAAAAAATAGTTTAAATGATCCTACTAATCCTTTAAATAGTAATGCTAATAATATTAATGAAAATATTCATGCTGCAAGTAGTTCTGGAGGTAATAGTGAAAATAATAATAATAATGCTGAAGTGCATAATAATAATCATAATGATTTTTATGAAAATAATGGTGATTCAACTAGACGTCCTAGTAAAGGTGTTTTAATGAGTACAGATAAAGGTGATATTGGAAAAAATCAAACATTGAAAAAATTAAAAATAAAAAAACAAGAACATGAAAGAAGAATAAAAGATAAAGCCGAAGAAGATAAAAGGAAAAAATTCCATTCCATTAAATCAAAGACAATATTAGAAGATGGTAATGATGATGATGATGAGGATAATGAACAAATAATAAAAGAATCAAGAATAAGTAAAATGGTAACAGAATCATTAACAAAGAAAGTTATCATATTAATATTATCACTTTTATTAATTTTCCCCTTATTAAGTGATGATTTCTATGAAGATGATTCATCAATAGTATATAATTTATTATGTGAATTCTTATCAACAAATTATGCAATTTTCACCAAAGAAGGATTAGTTGATAAAAATTTAAATTTAACTGCCTTATTTGACCCAAAATATCTTCCAGTAAATATTACAATAGGAGGTGAGCGTCTTGAAGCAGGAAATAGTAGTATATCAAATTTTGATTTTAGATATAAAGAATTGAAAACTGTTTATAGTGAAGATACTCAAATAAGAATTGTTTATTCAATAAGAAAGGAAACTAAATTACAAGGTTTATTAAATTTTTGTCAAACTATTTTTGTATGTATTTGTCTTACTTTAGCTTCATTGACTTTTGAGAAAGATGCTGATGATTTAGTTTTGGATCCTTTAGAAGTTATGATTGAAATTGTAGAAAAAGTTGAAAAAGATCCAATTGGTGCTAAAAATATTGAAGAATTACAAGAAGGTGTAAAAGCACAAGTTCAACAATTAGAAGATAATGAAGAAGGAAATGATACTAAAAAAAAGGAGAATTCAAATTCTGATAATTTCGAAGTATCTGTTATTAAAAGTGCAATTATTAAAATTTCAGCATTATTAGCTATTGGTTTTGGAGAAGCAGGTGGAGAAATTATAAAGAAAAATTTACAACAAGGAGAGGAATTAAACCCAAGATTAATGGGAAAGAAAAAAACAGCAATTTTTGGTTTTTGTGATATAAGACAATTTGAAGAAATTGCTTTAGCATTAGAAGAAAGAACAATATTATTTGTAAATGAAATTGCAGAAATTATTCATTCAAGTGTAGATAAATTCCAAGGAGCAACAAATAAAAATATAGGAGAAAGTTTCTTAAATGTATGGAAATTTTATAATATTTCCAAAGTACATAATCACAGAAATGGAGAAGAAAAAATAATTAAAAAAGATAATTTACTCGAAATAGACCCAACAAATCCTCAGGTAGGAATAACAGCAGATTGTTCAATTTTAGCATTTTTACGATGTATATTGAAAATAAATAAAAATTTGAATATTTTAGCATATCGTGAAAATCCAGAAATATTAAAAAGAATACCAAACTTTAAAGTTAATATGGGATTTGGATTACATTTAGGATATGGTATTGAAGGAGCAGTTGGTTCATCATATAAAATAGATGCATCATATTTAAGTCCAAATGTAAATATTGCTGCAAGATTAGAAACTGCAACAAGACAATTTGGATTAAGTATATTAATAAGTGGAGTTTTATATGATTTATGCACTGATGATATGAAAAATGTTTGTAGATATATTGATTGTGTTACTGTTAAAGGAAGTGAACTTCCTTTAGATTTATATACTATTGATTTAAATTTAAATGTTACTCCACAAGAAGAAAAACATATTTTAATTGCTTCTAATAAAGAAAAAAAAACAATTTTTGCTGAAAAAAAAATGAAATTAGAAGCAATGATTGAAGAATATGGTGCAGTCACTCCTATAATTTTAGATAAAAAAGATTATAGAGAATTAATAAAATATAGAACTGAAAATTTTAAAGATAGTTGGAATAATGGAATTGAATGTTATAAAAGTGGTAATTGGAAAGATGCAAATATGTATTTTCAGACTTGTTATAAAATGGATCCTAATGATGGTCCTTCTAAAATTTTGTTAGATTATATTAGAGCAAGGAAATTACAAGCTCCTAAAGATTGGAAAGGAGTGAGGGAATTAACTAGTAAATAAATCTTTTTGCTTGAGGATTTCTTTGGGTTATTTTGTTTATATTAATTTTCCTTTTTATTTTTTTTAATTTGATTTCGGTTTTTTTTGATTTTGATTTTTTAATTGTATGTTAATATTTATTATTTTTATTTTATTTTATTTGATAAGATAAATATTGAAAAATTAGTGAAAAAAATTTAATATTATTTTTTATTTTTATATTTTTATCAATAAATTATGTAATAATTTTAATAAATATTACAATTTATAAAAAAATATTTAAAATAATTTATAAACAATGGGCATGAATCGTTTTATTAATTTTCACAAGATATATAAATATGATAAATATGATACATCAAATAATTTTAGAAATTTTTTAATTCAATTTGATTTATTTGGAACAACATATATACCATCATTATTTCATCATTATGAACAAAAGACAATTTATGGTGCTTTATTAACTTTTATATTATATTCAATAATATTAGCAAAAATAATAATAATATGTTGTCATATATATTCAAAAGATCTTTATACAGTAAAAGTTTCAACATACAATGATAATGATATATTTACAAATATTTCTAATTTTTCTATTTCAATTTGTAGTGATGAAAGTTTTTCTATTGAAAATAATGTAAAATATAATCCATTTAAACAAAATAATAATAATATTACTAATCATACATCAACTCCAATAATAAGAACTGAATTTGATAAAGATGAATGCTTATATTATGATTTAAGTAATTTAACTTTAAAAGATAGTGATTTACCAGATAATTTAATATATGCATCTACAGTAATAAAAATTATTAAAAATAATACTTCTTCTTTTTTTAATATTAAATTTGCAATTCCTTTAATTTATCCTTCAATAAAAAATTATTATAATCCACTTCAAAAAAGAATTAAATTGATATATTTTCCTGAAGCAACACATGGAAAAACATTAAGAATTTATTTATCAAAATTACAAATAAATTATAAAAATAGTTTATTGTTTAATTTATTTCATTCAGAACAAATAGAAAATTATACAGTTTTTGAAGATTATGAACTTTTAGATAATTTAGGAATATTATCATATTATGGAATGAGTTTTATAGAAATTTATTATACTGGTTGGACAACTCAATATAGTTTTGTTGGTTATAATTTAGATTATGAAATTTCTAATTTTGGTGGTTTTATTAATATTTTTTATTTTATTTTTAATTTCATTGGTAGAATTATTAATTCTATTATTATTATTCATAATATTAATATTAATTTAACTAAGAGAAGAAGTATTCATTTTTCATTTAAAAAAAATAATTATAATTATAATTTATCTACTGTATCAAATTATAATATTAAAAAAAATTTTGAAACAGTTAATTTAAAAAATGTTACATTTAGGAATAATAAATCTTTTAAAAATAATTTTTTAGATAAAAAAAGTGTTATTCAAAGTCAAACTGATATTAATATTTCTTCAACACATAATAATCTTTTAAATGAAAATAATTTTAATTTTCGTTTTATTGAAAATTCAGAGCAAGTATCTAAATTTGAAACTAGGCAATTTCAAAAGATACTTGATTATGGTTATATATATCAATCAATGAAAGATATTATATTATTAATTTTGCTTTCTTTAAATACTGAAAAAGCAAAAATATTTTTTGATAAAAGAAAAAAGTGTTTAAATATTTTAAGATTAGAAAAAGAAATGCTTAATCTTTCTCATTCTCAAAATATAAATGTATTTGATAAATTAAATGATAAAATTGAATTAATTAATAAAAATATTTTTACATCTCATCTTAATTTCGAAAATAAAGAGACTATGTATTATGATAATTAAATAATTAATAATATTTTCTATGATATCAAAAATAATAAAAAAAATTAAATATATTTTTTATATAAATATAAAAGATTTTTTATATAATTTTGCTAAATTTACAATTACCTTAAATTTTTAAACATTAAAAATAGAGATATATTTTAATTAAAAAATAAACAAATTTTAATTATTTGATTTAAACCAAAAATTTGATGATAAATTTAAAAAATTACCTATTTTCATTAATTTATTTATTTTATCATTTATTTTTTTTTATTTTGAAATTTAATTTCATGATGTTCAAAATTACCGATTGAACTTTTTGTACTTCTTTCAGTTAAATTTTGTATAGTTTTATAATTTTTTTCGATAAAATTATCTTTATTAACTAATTTTATTCTTATCTCATTATCCTCCATTTAATTAATCAAATAAATTTAATAACATTATTTATTGATATTTAATAAATATAAAATATATTTATTTTGAATAAATATAATATATATAAATTTTTTTTTTTTTTATTGATTATAAAAAATATAATTTTATTATATATAATTATAACATTTAAAAATACCATTTCACAACTTTTTTTATAGATATCAATTAATTTATAAATATTTATACTATTATTTATTTTTATTATTTTAAATGCGCTAACAAATGAAATATTTAGATAATAAAATAAAATGGACAATAAAGATATTAATCAGCTTCAGGAAAATTTAGACAATCTAAATATTAATATCATGAATAAAATAGATGAAGAAAAGGAAGAAAATGATATTTCAAATATAATAAAAACAAAAAAAAAAAATTCAAATAATCAAAAGTCAAATGAGAAAAATAATGAAATAAAAGATGAAAAAAATGAAGAAGATTTTTGGAATAAAGATAATTTTGGAATTCTTTCTAATCTGAAAAACTTAAATATTGATGATAATTCACAAATAAATAGAAATAATGAAAAAGAGACTCCAACTCCTTCTGGTTTAAAAGAATTTAAATTAAATATAATAAAGATAATTGATGATGATTCTAAAAGAAATATTCAAAATAAAAATTCAAATTCTCCTTTTTTAAATGATAATAAGGTAAAAAGTTTTAGTTCTTTTTTAAAAAAAAATATTGATAATTATAATCAATTTAATTCAAAAAAAGATTTAGAAAAATCAATTCATAATAATGACTTTTTTGATAATTTAAATAATAATAATAAAAATAATAAAAAAAGAAGTATTAAATCAAATTCAGAAAAAATAAATGAAAAAAATAATTTAATTTATTCAAATTTTAATAATAATTATAATTATTATAATATGGGATTTTTTATTAATAATCAAAAAAATCAATTAAATAATGAAAATTTTCAAAATTCTAGTCAAATAAATAATAATATTTACAATGATTTTAATTACATATCAAATAACAATAATCAATTTTTATTATATAATAATAATTCTATAATAAATAATTATCCAAATTTACCATATAATAATTTTCCCTTTAATGACTTCTCAAATATATATAATCAAAATTATTTATCAAACCAAAATAATTTTCAATCAATAAATTACTTTAATCAATTTAATCAAAATCCTTTTCAACAAAATTTCATAAAAATAAGCAACATAAATCAAATAAATGAAATAAATCAAATTCTAAATAATATTCAAAAAGATAATTATAATCTAAATATAAATAATATTCAAATTATTCCCCAGAAAAAAAAACCTAAATCTCAATTAAAATTAAATTATTCAACAATGTCAATTAATGAATTAATAAAAAATTCAGATATAATAAGTAAAGATCAAAATGGTTGTCGTTTTCTTCAAAAAAAGATTGAAGAACAACCTGAAATTGCTTTAAAAATATTAAAAGTTTGTTTTGAAAAAATAATAGAAATAATAACAGATTCTTTTGGAAATTATTTGGTACAAAAATTATATAATTATATGTCAAATGAACAATTTTTACAATTAATGGCTTTAATACAAATTGATTTTTATGAAATTTGTATTAATTCTTTTGGCACAAGAGCAATACAAAAATTAATTGATTATTTAGATAATGAAAATTTAATTAAAACTTTTATGAATTTAATTAAACCTATTACTAAAGGAATTATTATTGATATTAATGGAAGTCATATTCTCCTGAAGCTGATTAATTTAAATAATACTTATGTTAATAAAATTATTTTTTCAGAAATTTATGATAATATATTAATTATTGCTACTCATAAACATGGATGTTGTGTCTTACAAAAATGTATTGAAAAATCAAATGAAAATGAAAAAAAAAAAATTATTGAATATTTAATTAAAAATAGTAAACAATTAATTTGTGATCAATGTGGAAATTATATTATTCAATATGTTATATCATTAAAAAATGATGATTTTAATAAACAAATAGTTAATATATTAAATGAAGATTTAGAAAAATATTCCAAACAGAAATTTTCATCAAATGTAGTAGAAAAAATTTTAGAATGTTGTTCAAATGATATTTGTAATGAAATAATAAAGATATTAAAAAATAATGAGAAAATAATATTAAGTATTTTATTTGATCAATTTGGAAATTATGTTTTACAAAAAGCACTTCAAAGATCAGATGAAAAAACTCAACAATATATTTTACAAATCATGGCACCTTTTTTATATAAATTAAAAAATTATCCTTTTGGTTTAAAATTATATTCGAAATTGATTATTACTTATAGTTATTTAGGAGGTGAAATTTTGACCAAAAATGAAGAGAATAGAAATAAAAAAGAAAATATATTTAGTAATAATTGTTATTAATATAATTTTGAAAATAGTAATTTTTGAGTAATAAGATATCTATTATTAGTGATTATAAACATTAATTTTTTAAAACAAATTTGTGAAAAATAATTGAAATATAATTTTTAACATAAATATAAATAGCAATTAAAATAGTTTTTCTATTAATGGATAAAAATTTACTGATACTAAAATATTTTGTTTATATTATTTGTTATAATTTATATGTAAATAAAATTTTGTTTTATAAATAATGATTGAGCATAAAGTTAGTTTTATTATTTATTAAATTAAATAAAGGTGTATAAATTTGAAACACATTTAATGATATTTATTTATATCTATTTCCAATAAAAAATATTTTATTTTAAATTACAATTTTTATAATTTTCTATAGTATATTATTAAAAAATAAGTGAAATTAATTATATTAAATTTTAAACATTTTATTTTTTATTTTTTATTCATATGGTGAAACCATTAAGCCATTAGTAAACACATCTAATTCATTCATAGGAAATTTCTTATTAATTTTATCTCTTTTAAAAGGTTTTAAATAATCTCTATTATATTCAAATTTCTTATATACATTTTTATTAACTTTTTTTTTAGTATTTTTATTAAAAATATTTTTACTTTTATCAACATTTGATGTAGTTAAATTTGAATTTTTTTTTCCATTTTTTGATGAATTATTTTTTTTATATAGCAGATAAGAACTTTTTAAATAATTATTTCCTATATCATTTATATCAATATTAAGTCCTCTATTTGAATCAAAAATTTTATTTATTTTTTCTAATTCATGTTCTCTTGAAAATATTCTTCTTATTGGCCTTTGTCTATATTCCCATGTAATATCATTTTTGACAAAATATATATTTTTTAATGATTTTTCTAAAGAATTTCCTACACGATGAGTTAATATTGGTGAAATATTATTTAACATATTATTATTTTCATTTCTGCTTTTACTTTTTTTATTTGGTATTATATCACTTATTGTTTTTAAATTATTTACAAATTCATTAATATTATTTTTTTTTGAAATTAAATTTTCATTTTTATTTACATTTAAATTATAATTTAATTTTAAAAAAGAATTTGAAATATTTTGATATGTATTTAAAAGATTATTTGTAGCTGAAAAACTTCTTTTTATTGTTTTTTTTGGTGGAATTATATTATTAGTGATTGAATTACTAAAATTTCTACTAACATTAACTTTTTTTTTTGGTAATGAAGTATGTAATAAAAATGAGTCTAAAGAAATTTCTTGGTTTAAATTAGATGATGAATGATATGCATTATTATATAACTAATAATTTGTTATATATTACAATTACTTTATTAAAATGAGCAGTTAAATACATTTTTAATTTAATTTAAGAATATTTATTAATTATTTTTTTTGAAAAATATTTAAAATAAAATAAAAATATTAGTAAAATTTAAAAAACTTAAATAAATAAATTTGGGGATTGGGGATGGGGA
>Ga0256407_10010913_pt1 | contig 12674 bp, 5 predicted proteins | sample RumenRJG_04DNA_FD_193489 | JGI IMG/M metagenome (GOLD analysis project Ga0256407, IMG submission 193489) | Bovine rumen microbial communities from Lethbridge, Alberta, Canada - RJG_04 | ecosystem: Host-associated > Mammals > Digestive system > Stomach > Rumen | place: Canada: Alberta | collected... | reverse complement strand
ATCGTGGGATTGGGTATTGGGGATTGGGGATTGGGGATTGGGAATTGCCCCCAATCCCCACCCCCCAATCCCCAATCCCCAATCCCCAATCCCCAATCCCCAATCCCCAATTATATTTTAAAAAAATAAATTCTATCAATAATAATTGAATAAAAAAATAAAATATTAAATCAATTTCTATAATAAAAATAATAAAAAAATTATTAAAAAAAAATTAAAAAAAATTTTTTAATTGAATGTAATAGATATATTAAAAATTTAAATATTATTAATAAATTAATGTTTAAATTCTTAATATTATTGAGTTTCTATTTTTTTATTATATTCCATTTTGATAGCTCAAATATTATATAAAAGAATACTTGAGTAAAGTCGATGGAAATTAATTTCTTTATATTTAAAAAATTATCATTTAAATAAATAAAAATATTTATGGAAATAAAATTTAATATAAATAACATATATTATAATAATATAATATTTTTTAAAATATTTTTTTTTAGATATAAAAATGAAAGAAAATGACGAATTAGATAATAATAATAGTAATGATGAAAATGCTCAACAAAAAAAAGGAAAAAAAATAAAAAATATATTTGAACAAAAAATTCAAGAAATAGAAAAGAATGATGAAAATAAAAATGGAAATGATAATGAAAATAATAATTTGTCAAATTTAGCTACAGAAGCTTTAAGATTAAAATCAGAATCATACAAACTTGAAAAAGAAAAACAAAAACAGAAATTATTTAATGAGGAAAAAAGAAAATCATTTTTTATATTTTGGAATAATATTTTAATGATATTATGTATGATATTTTTTTCATCTTCAGTTTTTATGCAATTTGAAATAGAAAATCGTTATAAAATAAAATCAAAATTGAAAAAAACATTTGGATTTGATAGTTTAAAAAATTTAAAATTATCTCCATTTAATTATAGTTATGATTTAATTTCAGATATAAAAAAAAATTTAACTGAAAATTCAGATAATATAAGATTTATTTTTGATAATAAATATCAAATTATAAGTAATTTAAGATTTACTCAAAGAAAAATAAAATTAGTAAATGATAAATTACCATTTCAACCTTTAATTAATGATAAATTATTTTATCCAAAATGGTCATCAGATACAATTTTAGCAGATTCAAAATTTAATAAAGAAAAAGAAGAATCAGAAAATTTTTCTCAATATTTTATATTTGATAAAAAAAATTCCTATTTAGAAAAAGGAGGTTTTGTTTTTAATTATACTTTTCAAGAATCTGAAAATTTAAATTTTGATAATTTATTAATTCTTTTTTTAAATGAAAATGCCGCTGCAATTATTAGTGATTTTACTCTTTATAATTTTGAAAGACGATATTTTTGTACTGTTGTTTTAATTAATCAAATTTATGATATTGGAATTTCTTCTCTTAAATTTAAATTATATATTAATGATAGAGATTTATATCAATCAAAAATGAGTAAAGTAAGATTAGTATTTGAAATTTTATTTGTTTTATGTTTTATATTATCAACTGTCTTTTTTATTATGAAACTTAAATTTAAAATCAGTGTAAAAAGAGAAAGAATAGAAATGAAAGAAATGGAAAGAAAAACTAATTTATTTAAATTAATAAACAATTTATCAATTGTAAAAATATTATTTCAAAATATTTTTTCAATTTTTCAATTATTACATACAATTTTAGGTTTTTTATCAATTATTTTTTGGATAATTTATTTAGTAAAAATGAGTAAATTAAATAAAGAATTAGACTTAGCAGAAAAAGGAAATGATCCTATATCAAATACAATTGAAAATAAATTAATAAAAGCAGGAAAAATTTTAGATATTTATAAAGATATTGTAATATTAGAATTTTTTTTTCTTTTTTTCAAATTAGTTGATATTGCTAGTGATATATCAAGAAGAGCAAAAATGTTTATTGTAACAATTAAATCTTCATTTGAAGATATATTATCTTTTTTTATATTTTTAATTGTTATTTTATTAGGTTTTTCAAGTTTTACTTGGTTATATTATGGAAGAAGATTAAATAATTTTCTAACTTTAAATTATTCATTTCAACAAAATTTTGCTTTTTTTTTAGGAATAATAGATTCTGATATTTTTTATCAAATGTATTCAAATTATGGAGCAATGACTTGTTGTTATTTTATTATTTTAATTGTTATTGTTAGATTTATAATATTAAAAATAATTTTAGCAATTTTACTTCATTATTATGATAAAGCTAATAAAAATTATTTAAAAGTAATTGTTTCATTTGAAAAAAATAAATCTGGTATGATTAATATAAAACAAAATGCAATTTTTAGATTTATGAATTTGTATTCAAATTTTGTAAATGGAATTTTAGATTTTTTAACTTGTAGAAAAGATGAATTTAATGTAAATAAAATTAATATTGAAAATAATGAACCTAAATTATTATTTAAATGTTCTTATTCAGAAAATTGTATTACAAATAATTTATGTCCAGAAATAAAAGAATCAAATGATGAAAAAATAGAAATAAAAAAATTACAAGGTTCATTAAAAAGAACAAAAAGAATGAAATCAGATATGAGTTTAAATGAAGAAGAAACATTTCAAAAAGGAGAAAAAGAAAGAATATATTTAAGTAAAATATTCTCATCAAATAAAATAAATATGTGTGATGCTCAATTTGAAGAAGATTATGAATTTATGATGAGAAATGCATATTTTGACTCAGAAAAAGATACAGAAAAAGTAAAACAATTTTATGAACATAAATATAAAAGATTTTTTTATCAAGCTTTATTTTATTTATTTTTTTTAATTGTAGTAATTATTGTTTTTTTATTTAATGTTTTAGCTCCTTGGAAATTTAAAATTTTACATGCTGTAGGAACAGCATTAAATTCAACTAATGATTTATTAAATATTTCTTATAATCAATTAGAAAATTCTAAAGTTTTAAATTGGGATAGTAATATTACTCTAATGGAAATTAATTCTATTAAAGAAATTAGAGATTTTACTTTTAATCGTATTGGGAGTTATTTTGCAGAAGTTAAAGATGAAAAGAAAGATAAGTTTAAATATGCTTTTTTTGATAGAAATTATTTAATTGATGATAAAATTTTAATTACTTTAAGAAGGGAAGAAAGTTCTTCGAGAGAAAAAGATATTAAAGAAAATAAAAAAGAAGTCTCTATTAGGAAAGAAGAAAATTTATTACTTACTTATTTAAATTATGAAGAAAAAAATTATTTTAAAATTAAAATTAATAAAACAAATGAAACACAATATTTTCAATGGGAGAAATATCATACTTATAAAAAATATGGTGGATATTACTTTGAATATAATTTATCAAAAAGTTATATGTATAATGATTCAGATTTTCAAAAAGAATTAATTAATGAATATACAAATTATGTTATTATTGAATTTTTTTTACAAAATTTTGAATATGAAGTTGTTGAACATATTACTATATTTTTTACTATTGATTATGGAATTTATGTTAAATCAAAATTTTCTGTTGAATTATTAAAATATAATGAAGTAGCAAAACCTTTAGATGTTGTGAAAATATTCTTTGAATTTATTTTTGTATTTTTATTTATTGGAGTTATATTCTTATTTATAAAATCAATAAAAGAAAATAATTTTGCTTATAATAAATGGTATAGAGATATTATTGCACCTTTAAATATAAAAATAAGAGATATAAGAAATAAAATTGAACCTGAATTTATAAGAAAAATTCAAGTTATTTTTGGTTTACAACAATTTTTTGATATTATTATTATTGGATTATCAATTGGAATAATTTATGGTATTATAGGAACTCTTGTCAAACAAAAAGATTTAAAAAAATTATTAAAAAAAGATACTATTGATATTTATAAAATTAGAGATTGTTTATATGTTGGAGAATATACTAAAAGTATAATTGAATATTTTGGAGTTGTTATTATTTTTTTATCTTGTGTTAAAATGTTTTCTTTAATTAATTTAGGGAAATTTTTCTCTTTATTAATTAGAACTTTTGATAATTCAAAAGGAAATATTTTAATATTTATTATTCTAATAATTTTAATTCATCCTTCATTTATTTTTTATTCTCATTTAGCTTTTGGAGAAAATGATCATGATTTTTATAAAATTCAAAAATCAATTAAAACTTGTTTAATGGCATTATATGGTTATATTGATCATGTAAAATTATATGAAGATGAGTCAGATTTTGGACCAATTTTTTTCTTTCTTTATTTAATTTTTATAAATTTGATTTTATTAAATTTATTTGTTGCAATTTTATATACAAGTTATTTATTAATTAAAGAAGAAATTATAAGAAGAACTGAAATTTGGAATCCTTTAAATGTATTTTGTTTTTGTATAAAAAGAAAAATTCATTCTTTACATAAATTTTCAATAAATAATGAATTTGATTTTGATAGACAAGAAAATAAATTTCAAACAAATACTTTAATTTATAAAAAAAAATTAAAATATGATGATTTTATTAAACATGAAAAAGAACAAATGAATTATCTTAATGATAAAATTTATGGATTAAAAAAAAGAAGACATGATGCGACTTTAGCTTATGATAGTCAAAAAATTGGAAGAGAATATGTTTTTGATGATAATTTATATAAAAATATTAAATATAGTCATTTAAGAGCTTTTATAATTGATGAATATAATAAAATGTTAAATGTATGTGAAAATTTAGATCAGGATATTTTACAAATTGAAGAAGCAATTGAACATTTAAAAAAACATGAAAAATATATGAAATATGATAATTTAATTGAAAATATTGAAAATAAGAATAAATTAATTAAATTAAAATGTGAAGCTTTAGATGAAAATTTTTTGAAATTAAATAATGATTTAAAAAATGTTAATATGAATAATTTAGAATTGGAAAATGCAAAATTGAAAAAAAAACATGATGAAAGTGAAAATAGTAAGATTTTAAATGATGATAATAGTCAAGAAGATAATAAAGAAGATGATATTATTAATGATAATGATAATGATAATGAAAATGAAAATGATGATGAGAATAATTAATTATTAAATGAAAAAAAAGGAGATTAATATTTAAATTTTAATTATTTATTTTTTAAAAAATTTTTTACAAATTATAATTTCAAAATATTTTTATTTTATTATATTTTCAATTAAGAATTTTTTTTAAAATTTAATTTTTTTATTTATTTTTTTAATTCATCATATCATATATAAAATATGATTTGAAAATGTTTATGATAATTTTAATATAAAAAAATCAAAATAACTAAAATTTACTTTATAATTTATAAATTTTTATTAATTTTTCTTATTCAAAAAAAGGTAAAAAAACCTATTTATAATATAAGGAGCAAACATCATTTTCATCATTTTTTAATAATAAATCAGTAACTTTTTGCCAAATATTAAAAGGAATAGTTGTTGAATTTTGTAGAGAAGCAGAATCTTTTGGTCTATAATTATAAAAATCTTTCCACATTTTTAATAAATTTTTAAAATTATCAAAAGCAGGAATTACTTCTTTATAATATTTTTTTCTTAATTCAGTTAAAAAATTAGCCAAATTATTTTCCATATATTTAATAATAAAAATTAATAATCCTGAATTAATACAACTTATATTTGTTTGATTAATATCATTTATTTTTACAATTGAAATAAGAGAAATAAAAATATTTTCAAGTTTACTTTTTATAAAAGAACAAATTTTGCATTTATTAGTAAAAAAATTTTTTTCATCAATTTTATTTTCTTTATCAGTTTTATCAAATAAATAATTAGATAAAATAATTGCTCTTAAAAAAACATTAGAATCAACTAAAGAATCATTTGAAATAATTTTATTACAAAAAGTTTTAAATTCAACTTTATCACAAAAATAATAATCTAACAAATAAAAAATACTTCTATTAAACTTAATTAATTCTCCTAAAATATCAAAACTTAATTGTAAAATTTGATTTTGATCTTGTTTTGAATATAAAATATCATAAAGTAAACAAGGTAATAAACCAGAAGATGCAATATAAGTTTGAAAAAAAGTATTATTTCCTCTTAAGACTACTTCAATACAAGAACTTAACCAAAATTTTGCACTTGAATAATAACATTCTTGAATATATTTAAATATTAATTTTTGTAATAATCCAATTTCATTATCATTTTTATTATAGTAATCTACTATTTTATTCATTGATTTTGGATCACTTAAATTTAATAAAATTTTTTCTATATTTATTTCTTTTTCTTTAATTTTATTAATTTCTAATTTTTTTGAAAGAGATGTTAAAATATTATTAAAAGTAACTTTATTATTTTTATTTTTATTTTTATAAAAATCATATTTTTCTTTAAAAGAAACTTTAATTAAATCCATATAACCAAATTTTAAAAATCTAAAAATATCATTTTTTGAAAATAACTTTAATTTATTATAAAAATTATTATTATCTCTACAACAAAAAGTATAAATTAATCTTAAATATTGTATTTTTAAAGCAGTATCACAATCACAACAACACCCTTCACCATGATAAGCAGTATCATCATTAACATTAATTTGATCATTAAAGAAAGGACGATGATTATCAGAAAAAATATTTCCCCATTCAATATATTCTAAATATGATGCTAGTAATTTTATTATATTTAATTTTCCTAATTTATCTTGAATTTCTACTTTTCTTTTACTTGCTAATAATGTTGATAATACAAATAACATTTCAATTTGATAACTTGTATATTTATAATATGTTATATATTGTTTTTTATCTTGACGAATTTTATTTTTATTTATCATTAATGATAATTCACGAGTCATTTTTGTATATGTGTCAAAAATGTTTTTTTCATTTTTTGGAATTGAGTTATATTTAGGAGAAAAATTATCAAAAATATTTAATTGTAATATTGATAATAATTCATTTTTATTTATAATATTACCATCATAAGTTAATTTACTTTCAAAATTTTCTATGTAAATATCTTTTGATTCTTGATAAAAGAAATCAATATTTTTATCTTTTGCATAATTTCTTATATCTTCAAATCTTTCTTTTAATTTATCAACAATATTTTCTAAAAATTTATCCATATGAATACATATACTTTGATTTTCTGTTGTCATTTTTGTAAAAGATTTTATTTTTAAAGTTTCTTTACTTTTGAAGATTTGTTTAATTTCAATTTTTCTACAATCAAAAATTAAAATTCCTAAAACTCGACAAAAAAGATCTAATTTTTTATTTTTTGACATATAATTATATACAGTTGATATTACTGAATACATTTTATCAATTGAAACTAAACCATTTATTAATAAAATTTCAGATATTTTAATTGCTGATTCAGAAGTTTTTGGATTTGTTAAAAATTTTAATATTCTTGGTAATAATTTTTCACTTTTTGAAAGATATTTTGAAACTAATTTATCTGATAATATTTTTTCAATGAAAGTTAATAATTTTTCATGATATTCAGGAAGAGAAATATTTAATATATCAATTATATCTAAAAATACTTTTGATGAGTAAAATGATTTTGTAATATTTTTATCATTATTTCCAGTTGCTAATAAAAATTCTAATTCTGAAATATATAATGAAATATCTTGTCTACTTTTAATAACTGAATTTTGAATTAATGTTATTTTTTCAATAATATTTTTGAAATCTGAATTATTTTTTTGTATTTCATAACTTATTTTCTTTGAAGATATATCTTCAAAAGGTAATTTTTTTGAATCTCTTATATAATTAAATAAAGAAAAATTATTTTTCCCAAATCTAACATCCATTTTTTTATATTATAAATATTTTTTTTATTCATCAATTAAACAAAAAAAAATGATAAAAAAAAAAAAATTAATAAAAAATAAAAAAAATGTTATAATTAAAAAATAATTAATTAAATTTCTTTATATAAAATAAAATATGGGAGTATGTTGTCCAAGTAATACATCAATGGAATCAGAAGAATTCGTATTAAATCAATTAAAAAATCCATCATTAAAACTTCAAGAATTTGATTATAATAGATTATTAAATGAAATAGTAAGTAAAAGAGTTCAACAAGAAATTTATAAAGAACATATTATTGAATATTTATTTGAAGAATTTTATAATACAAATTTACCAAATGAAGAAAAAAAATACTCAAAAGCTATTTTAGAAAAATTAATTGAACATTTAAATTCTAAAAATAATATGTATATGGTAATATTAACTTTTTATCCTTTAATTAATCATGAAAAAGAAAATTGTGATGAAAATTTATATTCAATATTTAATTATATAACAGGAAGATTAACAATTGATGAATTTGAAAAATTATTAGTAAAATATTTTACTTGGAATACTTATGATATTAATGTTGCAATAGAAAAAACTACTGATGATGAAAAAATAAAAAATAATTTGAATGAATTAAATATTAGTTTTTATAATGAAGGAAATATTAAAAATGTTGTTGATAGAATTTTAAGTGATTATAAAAAAAAATCTAATGCTCCTGAAAAAGATTTAATTTCAAAAGAACAATTTAAAGAAATTTATAACAATAATCATTTTTCTACTGTTGAAGAAATAAGAAATTTAGTTTCCAATATGCATTAATTTTTATTTGAAAATAATATTATATGGGGTATTTTTATATATTTATTTATTTAATTTAATTTAATATTTCTTTTAGAGAAAACAGAGAAATAATATAATTTAATTTAAAAACAGAAATAACTATAATATATATATTTTTTTTTTATATGATAAAAAAAAATTTTTATTTTTGAAAAAATATATAATATTTATTATCAAATAATAAAAAAAAATTTTTTTTTTTAAATTCAATTAATTGTTTTAAAAAATTAAATTTAAGTAAATTAAAGTATAAAAATAGGAGTTTGTTCCTTGTCAAAAAAATAAATTTTCAAATAAATATAGAATTATCAGTAAAAATCAAGAATCAGAAAGACTACTTGATGGAGAATTAAATAATTTATTAACAAATAAAGGAATAAAAATTGACTTTTCTCCAATAACAGTTAGATAATTATTATATATGAAAACAATTAATTATGAAAAAGGATTAAAAGTTTTATCTTTAGCAAATGGAACTAATGGATTTAATAGTGAAAGTATTGAATAATTGTAGATGAAATTATTTAGAAAAATAATGAATTTTAAAACACATATTAAATCTTTTTTATTATGAAATTATGAAATTTTATATTTCATTTTGATTGAAAATAGACATTTTATAAAATATCATATTAATCATAAGATTACAAAAATAAAAATATTTAAATATAAATTTTTTTAAAATTATTATTTAAAATAATTTTTTTTTAATAAATAAAAATATAAAATGTTATATTATAAAGATTTCTTTCTTCCATATTTATAATTTGTTCAAATGTCATTTAATTTTCAATAAAAGTAAGTATAGTTATAATAATAATAAATAAAAAGTATATTATATTATATATTTTTAGACTGTATATAAATTAAAAATTTATTTTGGATATAATTAAAAATAGACTAAGGTATATTAAAATGTGAAATACTTAATATTCAATTTATTAAATGATTATTAAGGTGAAATAAATAAATTAATTTAAAGATTATAAATAATTAATATTAATGAAATTAAATGCTATTTAGGATTGATAATTTATACTAAATAAATTATGATTTAACTTAATAAATCAATTTTTTTCTAGTTGTAATTCTACTATTATAGGCAATTTTACTTATCATTAAATAAATATCATTTCCATTATTATACTTCAAATATAATACAAAATTTATTAAAGAAAATGTATAGTATAAAAATTAAGATTTATTTTCTTTATTTTGAAATTGTTCAAATATTTAATCTGATTATATATATATTTAAATCAAAATACAATTTCTAAAGATATTAAACTTAAAAAATCTGAGTCATCTTATATTAAATGGAAAATAAAAATAAAAAAAACAAAAGTCAATTAAATAGTAGAATGTTAAAAAAAATATTTTGAAAATGAAAATGCATTTTTGTCTATTCAATTAAAAATAGTGAATTCATTTTTAAAATTTCAATTTTTACTTAAATTTTAAAACAAATTGAATAATAAATATTTCTAACTATATAGGTTAATACTCAAAACTATAAACTATATATAGCTTAGAACAACAAAAATTAAAAAATACACTAATTTAGAATCAAAAATAATACTTTATTTTAAAATTTGAATTTTAAATATTCCTATGAAATAAATAATAAAAAATAATATACAAATATATGAAAAGATAATAATAACTAAAGTCTAAGAGTCTATTTATGATATTTAAATAAAAGTCTAATTAGATTTTAATTATTTTTTCAATTAACATAACTTTGTTTAGGATAAAATAAGGCAATTATATTCAAAAAAAAAAAAAATAAAAAAAAATTTAAATTATAAAAAAAAATAAAAAAAATAAATCAAAATACAAATTAAACTAAAAAATTAAAATACTATACATTTTTTCAACATAATTCTAATTTAATATTTTGAACAGCACCTGAAATTCCTGAAACAAACATATCATGATTATTATTATTTAATGAAACAGAAACATTTCCAGACTGATTAAATTCTTTAAATTTCCAAGGTTCATCAATATGAATATTTAAAGTAGTTTTTTTTTGTTGTGGACGAGGAGATCTTTTTTTAAAAAGTGATCTATGACCACCTTCACTCCAATTATTTTGATAAACATTATTTTTTGATAAAATTAAAATTTGAGTTTCAGGTTCAAACCAATAATCAATATTAGTATTTTTACTTTCATATAAATATCCATTTTTATGTCTCCAACAAGGAAGTTCTTCATATCTATAATTTTCAAAAGCTTTAATATTTGGAAGTGTTATTTTACCATCTTTTCTTGCTATTATAATATAAGGTTTTTTATTTAAATAAAGAGTATAATTTTTTTCTGGAATAAGATTTTTAATATTTTGTTCTTTTAATAATTCATTTATATTTTTTGGCCAAGGTGGATGAGAATTATATTTTTTTATTAATTCTTCTCTTCTATATCTTTTAATTAAATTTTCTATTGATTGTATTTTTGCTTTATAGAAATCTTTTGTTTGAGGTATATTTTTTAAATTTTGAAATAATTTATTTGCTTCTTTATCAAATATTTTAATTTCTTCTTGAATATTATTATTTACATATGAATCAATATTTATTTCTCTTAATTGTTGAGATGTTAATTCATTTATTTTTTTTAATATTAATTCTTTTATAATTTTTTCTGAATTATTTTCAGCTTTTTCAATCATAGATTTCATTTGATTTTCAAAATATATCATTTTTTCATTGATTTTATTTTGAATTAATAATTTAAATTGATCTTTAAGATATAATAATTCTAAATTATATTTAATTGGTATTATTTCTTTCATTCCATCATATCTTATATTTGTTTCATTTTGAAATTTTTTTTCTATTTCATTTAAAATTGTATTTTCATAATTTGATGGTATTAATTCTGATAATTTTAAAAGTGTAAAATTTTCTATTTCTTTAATAATTAAAACAGAATTTTTTTCAATTATTTTTTTTGAAGCTTCTTGAAGTTCAATAGAAAAAATATTATTAAAAGTTTCTTCCATTGGTACATTTGTATCTAATAAAATTGGATATTTTTGAATTATTTTTTCATGAGAAATAAATTTATTAATAATTTGATTAGGTGTTTTACTTAATTGATTTTGAGCATTTTTAATTAAAAATTTCCAAAGATCTTGAATAGAATTCAAAAAAAGAATTGGCATATCTAAAGGAGGTTCAGCAATATATTTTAAATTATCATCATTATAAGAAATTTTTGTTGTTTTATTTAATCTTTTTTTTAATTCATTTAATTTTTCATTATCTTGATAAATTCTATCAATATTTTGTTGATCAAAAGGAATATCATAATTTTTTATTCCAACATCTCTACTAATAATAGCTAAACCTGGGAAATTATTTTTTAAATTTGAATTAAATAATTTTGAAGTTTGAAGATGTCTTGAAATATATAAAATTCCTTCTTGTTCAACTGTTCCTTTAGAAACAAATAAAATTGAAGTAGCAATACTTTCTAAAGAAAATATTCCATGATATAAAAATTTAGACATTTGATATAAATTTCCAGTACCTTCTGTATCAATAAAAAAACAATCACAATCATCTCCTGTATATTTTATTTTATTTCTTCTTGATATTTCTCTACCTGGAATTGGACCATAATATAAAAATTCTTTTGTTATTCCATCTTCACCTCCTTGTGCTTTGAAAGGATATGATAATCTTAAATTAGGTATATTTAATGATTTATCAAATAAAATATGATTTAAAAGAGTACTTTTTCCTTCTCTTGTTTTTCCAATTACAATAAATATTTTTGGATTTTTTGAATTTTGTAATGCTTTTGTAAATTCTTCTGTAAATGAGGATTGCTCTATTCCATTTATATTTCCAAATTTTAAAGCTGAATATAATGGTTTATTCATTTAATTAATCAGTAATTTAGGGAATTAATATATAATATAATGGATAATTATTTTATTAAATTCAAAAATTTACATTAATTTATTTTTTTTTTTTTAATTTTTTTTTAAAATTTCA
>Ga0256407_10010912_pt1 | contig 12675 bp, 10 predicted proteins | sample RumenRJG_04DNA_FD_193489 | JGI IMG/M metagenome (GOLD analysis project Ga0256407, IMG submission 193489) | Bovine rumen microbial communities from Lethbridge, Alberta, Canada - RJG_04 | ecosystem: Host-associated > Mammals > Digestive system > Stomach > Rumen | place: Canada: Alberta... | reverse complement strand
TTGAACGTGGCTATAGGGGAGAACGTCAGTATTGCAGTATTCAATTTTTTGTATACATGGTTAATTGTTAAAATTTATTAGTAAGAATTATTACATAGTTCATAAAGCGAAATCTAACGCTTGTGATTTATAACAAAAGGGTAAATAGGATAACGTAACGAGAAGGAGGAAATATATGACGAAAATTACAAGTAGGCTATTGACCTTACTGTTGTCATTTGCAATGGTATTCACATCCATAGGATGGCTTGGCAGTTTTGACGTCAACGCAGCGGAAGATGATCCAGATGATGGCGATATTGTCGTAGAAGTCTATGACGATAGTGAGCTGGATTATGTTGAGGGAGCAGATGCCTTTGCCGCTGGACCGGACTACATCGACTTTAATAAAATATCCGAAGCCGACTGGAGTACATATGGAATCAAATATGATGCTGTTAAATTTGATGATTTCATTCTTGATGTAAGGCCTGATGACAAATGGGATGCTGGTAGACTCGCAGATTCTGTCCATGCCAATGTCGCTCTGTCAGATTCTTCCCAGGTCAATGGTGGATATGTAGTAGACGGTTCCACTCTTGCAGGTGCGCTTGATGACGCGTATGCAGCGGCTGCCGGTAAAAGAATCGTAGTCGTATGTAATGGAGGAAAGACACTTGCTCGTCGTGCAATGGAATATCTCAGCCGTTCCGGTAAGGACATGAGCAACGTGACATATCTTATTGGCGGCGCTGGAGCATTCCCTGCTGAAGGTCGTGTAACAGGAGCTGAAAAAGCAAGAACAATGACTACCACGATCGACATGTCCAAGTATGCAAAGGGCAAAGTTGTAAAGGTGTGGGTGCCTGTACCTCAGACTGAGGATTATCAGGTAATCAGCAATGAAAAGTTTGAAGCAAAGACAGCAAAGATTGCCAGATTCACAACTGAATCTCAATATGGCAACAAGATGCTCTATCTTGAGTGGGCAGCAGATGCAGACCCGGCTGGAAGAAAAGCAACTCTCTCATTCGATGCAAAGAGAGTTGAAGTGGGCAATAAGGTTTTGCTCCAGAAGAAGGATGATACTTATCCTGCTGATGTAAAAGAATTCATTGGCAGAGAATCTTCAATGGTAAAGGTAAAAGCCCAGATCGTTCAGGACTACGCGGCTATAGCTGCTGGTGGTAAGACCGCTACTCTTGATAAAGCTAAAGCTATTTATGAGTGGGAAGTAGCCAATTTTGAGAGAATTGATAACGGCGAAACACTTATAAATAAAGATGGCAAATCGAAGAAATTCACAGTAGAAGGATGCGGCTATGGCAATACTGTTCAGATCCTGACTGATTTCAAAGAATTCGGAAGAGCAGGCGGACACTGTACGGACCTCAACTCCCTTTTTGTAGCTCTCTGCCGCGCTAACGGAATCCCTGCAAGAGAGATGTTCGGAATCCGTATGAATGATGATGCTACAGGCGGGCAGCACTGCTGGGCTGAATTCTATCTCCCTGGAACAGGCTGGGTATTCGCCGATCCTGGTGATGCCCTGAAGGCAATCAAGGGAAAGAAAGAAATGACAGTCAAAGAGGTTGCTGATGCAAAGAAGACCGCTACTTTCGCAGAAAAGAAAGCATACTTCTGGGGTACAGTTGATAATAACAGAATCGTTCTGAGCAGAGGTCGCGATGTAACATTCAACCCTCCTCAGGCATGGGGTACATGCAACACGTTCGGATATCCTGCAGCAGAGGTTGGCGGTGAGAGAATGCCTAAAGACTTTACAGATGCTAAGAACTTCGTATACAGCATTGCATGCACGGAAATACAGGCACCTGCTCCTGCAATCACTGACGGACAGACTGCAACAGTAAACGGCAGCAAATACAAGGTTATCTCGGCAAGTGAAAAGACTGCAGAATTCGTCAAGGCTCCTAACAAGAAGTCTGTAACAGTTCCTGCTACAGTTACTATCAATGGCCAGACACTCAAAGTTACAAGGATCGCAGCAAATGCATTCACAGGCAAGAAGATCAGGAAAGTAACTGTCGGCGCTAATGTCAGCAAGATCGCAAAGAATGCGTTCAAGAAATCCAAGGCTACCAAGATGATAGTCAAGAGCAAGAAGCTCACAAAGGCATCTGTTAAGGGATCGCTCAAGGGCTCAAAGATCAAGACGGTTCAGGTCAAAGTAGGTAAGAAGAAAGAAAACAAGAAATACGTCAAGAAGTATAAGAAATTCTTCACTAAGAAGAATGCAGGCAAAAAGGCCAAGGTAAAATAAAACAGATGTATTTTGACGAAACTGAACGGGAAACCGACAGTTGTCCGAAATATCCTTTGACTATCAAAAGGGAGGCCGGAAGACCTCCCTTTAGCGTTAGTTCTTTTTACCGCAGTGGTATTTAGTGTGTTCTCAAGAATGTGAATCGGATATAATTAAGGAGATCCCCAGCGGATATGATCGCGACAGTCAGGGCGGATATTGTGTCTGCCTCGGCGGAAGATAGTAACATATAATGAAGACCAGAATCGCTGTAGTGACACATAGACCATGCAGAATATGTGATGATGAGCTGTACCTGCCTGTAATGGCGGGCTCGTTTAACATATCTGAACCGAAGACGACCGGATATGTCAGGGATTATTCCGGTGATAATATATCTGATAAAAATGCTCAGTACTGTGAACTGACCGGACTCTATTGGATATGGAAGAATTCGGATGCTGATAATATCGGACTGTGCCATTACCGCAGATACTTTGCCCGAAAAAGAAGGCTTAAATTTCGTGACAGGCGAGAGATTCGCAGCAAAACCGGGGGTCCTTTTGATTATGTTCTACACAAAGATGAGGCTGTCTGTCTGCTGGAACAGTACCCTGTCATACTACCGCGCCCACGCAGATACTTTATCGAGAACAGTTACTCGCAGTTTGCTCACTCGCACGGTTCATATGCTCTTGATGTGACAAGGGAGATCATAACCGAGAGATATCCTGAGTATATTGATGCATATGACAGAACGATGTACAAGACGACCGGTCACAGGTTCAACATGTTCATCATGCGAAGAGAACTGCTGGACAGGTATTGCAGCTGGCTGTTTGATTTACTGTTTGAGCTTGAAAAAAGAATAGCAGAAGATAAATCGGATGATAATAAGAATGATGACCGGCTTTGCGGATATGTTGCAGAAAGGCTGCTGGATGTGTGGCTGGATAAGGAGGGCTGCGACTACTTGGAGATCCCGTATGTTTTCATCGGAAAGGAGCACCTTGTCCGTAAAGCAGCAGCAATGGTGTTGCGTAAGATAAAGGCAAATACATGGATCAGTACGAAATGAAACATGCACCAACAGAAATAGTGCCGACAGACATATCACTTGTAAATAAACTGAAGTGGATGTATGCGCTGCCTGGTCTTTTGCTGTGCCTTGCTGCGCTGATTATGCTGATCGCAGATGTTTTATTCCCTGACATGGCAGATAAACAGTATATTGTGTATCCGGTGATATGTCGTGCAGTAATGGTGATCAGTTCAATTGTGATGCTGATCCAGGCTGCCTGCACCAAGCCGGATTTTCCGCACAAAATTGATCTGACGGATGCCTTTTTTGCAGGTTTTGTACTGCTCATGCTGGTCTCTACGTGTATAAATGGGTTTACTCATGAGGCGCTCTTCAGCGTTCCGTATCGATATGTCGGTGTTGTAGACCTTATAGTGTACATAGCGGTATATATTGGCTGCAGCCGGAGGATAGCTTCAGAGCGGCTGAGGAATACTTTTCTGATCAGTTACATGCTGACGGCTGACATTATCTGTGGGGCTTTTATATATGACTGGTTTGTTGCAGATATACCGGCGATAGGCAGCGAGAATCCTGCGAGCGCAATATTTTTTCATGACAATCATTATGCGTATTTTCTGGTGATAGCAATTGTGATAAGTGCAGGATACTTTATCTGCGGGACTGCAGCGGAGATGATAGTGGGACTCATATCAATGCTGCTCAATCTGTTAGCTTTAGGTATTTGCAGGACCGCGGGAGGCTTTTTTGCAATCGGTGCAACTATCCTCATTATGATCATATACACGCTCGTAAAGCACCGGGAACGCTCACGGAACGCACTCATACTTGCTGCAGCTTTTATGCTCGGCATGCTGTTTCTGATAGTAGTCAGTGACTCGCTGCGTCTTGAGCTGATCTGGATCTTTAAAGAAGCGTTGGTAGTACTCCGGGGCGGGGATACTACGTATATAGGACATGGACGCTGGACACTGTGGACAATAACGGTAGATTACTTAATTGATGAGCCTTTCTTCGGATACGGATGTGAAGGAATAAGTGAAACACTATATGATTATGTTGAGATAGCCAATCCGCACAATGAACCGCTTACATATGCTGTATACTTCGGGATCCCTGCAGCAATTCTGTATGTTGCAGGCAGTCTGGTCTCGATCGTGAAAGGGCTTCACTCCGGCAGCTATGACAGTAGCAGAGTGATTGCAGCATTCGCCGGGATGGGTTACCTGATATCGTCCCTTTTCGGGGTGGCGATGTTCTATACAGCACCATATTTCTTCATCCTGCTTGGATTGGCTAATTCCTATAATGAACCATAGCATTATAGGCTTTATCAATAATAGATCGATAGCAAGCACTTTCTGGAATATTGCAAACAGAATCCTGAAACTGTAAAATTACTATGTATATTGGGTAATAATGGAGGATAAAAACATGAAGAATACAACTGGAAAGGTATTATCCGCTATCCTTTCGATAGCACTGGTATTTACACTGATGCTGGGTGGATTCGGATTACTGGGCCTTAGTGGGGATGATTCAGTTTCTGTTTTTGCTGTAGGATCTGACGGAAGTTCAGATAGCTCAAGCAGTTCAAGCAGCAGCTCATCTTCCACTGCAAAGAAAAAATCAGTCAAGAAGGCTAAGCTTAAAGTCAAAGCCATTCCTGTGACTGTTACTACCGGACAGAAGACAGTTCTGACCAAGGATCAGTACCTGAGCATCAAGAATGCCGGTGGAAAGAAGACATTCAAGATCGTCAAGGTCAACAAGGACAAGAAGAAATTCTCAATCAACAAAAAGAACGGCAAGCTCACGATCAAGGATGGCATCAAGGCCGGAACCTACAAGGTCAAGGTCCGCGTAAAGACCAAGGGCAATAAGAAGTGCAAAGCCGGGAACAAGACCGTCACAGTTACGGTTACAGTAGCCGATCCTGTACCTGCAGCACCAGTAACACCTGCAGCACCAACGACACCGGCAACAACTGATACTCCTTCCGATGCCGGGACTACACAGGGCTAGAATCAATAATACAGACTTCCGGGCAGCCATTGATGACTGCCCGGTTTGTTATTAAGAGAAATATTATCCGGGGAATGATCATTGAGTATAAGTCTGCCATACAGAGTTGTTAAAAGAGTTTTCGATGTCGGTGCATCAGCAGTGCTTGTCGGAATAACAGCTCCGCTGATGGCAGGCATTTCTATATGCATAAAAAGCGAAAGTTCCGGACCTGTACTTTTCTCACATGACCGGGTTGGAGAAAACGGCAGGCATTTTCGCATGCATAAGTTCAGGAGCATGAAGACAGGCTCGGAAGACCTTGAGGCAACACTTAATGACAATGACCTCGAGGCATATTATCAGGAATATAAATTGACAGATGATCCCAGAGTCACCAGGATAGGGAGGAAAATAAGACACAATTCTCTCGATGAACTGCCGCAGCTGTTCAACGTCATTAAAGGAGAAATGAGTCTTGTCGGTCCGCGACCAATCATGGAAAGTGAGCTTGGATTCTATACTCCGGACGAACAGTGCAGACTGCTTTCAGTCAGACCCGGGATCACAGGATACTGGCAGGTCAACGGCAGAAATGATGCGACATATCAGACTGGGAGAAGGCAGGAACTGGAACTATACTATGCTGATCATGCATCTCTGCTGCTTGATGCGCTGATCCTGATAAAGACGCCCGCTGCTGTTTTTTTAGGGAAGGGAGCTAAATGATGTCTGTAGCAGCTGTGATAGTTACATATAATCGCAGAGACAAGCTCCGCCTATGCCTGGACGCTGTCATCCGGCAGAAAGGCAGCACAGTCCCTGATATAATAATAGTCGATAACAACAGCACTGACGGAACAGGCGATATGGTCAGGACCTGCTCCGAAGCTGCAGGTATTGAACTGACAGATATTGCTGGAGACACAAACGGATCGCGCAGAATAGTTTATTTGAGACTGCTGTACAACAGCGGCGGAGCCGGAGGTTTTGCCCACGGGATCAGGAAGGCAGTCGAGGCAGGCTATGACTATGTATGGATTATGGATGATGACTGTGTTCCTTCAGATGATGCACTTGAGGAACTCATGAAATATGGGAGGCAGCATGCCGGGGGTTACGGATTTCTTTCATCCAGAGTGCTCTGGAGGGATGGCAGCCTGTGCGAAATGAACGTACAGAGAGAAACAGTCTTCAGAGATATCTCAGATGAAAAGCTTTCTGAAGGAAGCGAGCCTTCAGAAGTGGAAATGGCTTCCTTCGTCTCACTGCTGGTACCATCTAAGGTCATACATGATGTCGGTCTTCCGATCAGAGAGTTCTTCATGTGGACTGATGATTGGGAGTTCACGAGGCGCATCTCCCGAAAATATCCCGGCATGGTCATTCCCTCAAGCAAAGTGATCCACTGCTGTGAAGCGAATACCGGCGCGTATATTTCGCTGGCTGATGATACAAGAATAGACAGGTTCAGATATCTCTACCGTAACGATGTGTATCTCTACAGAAGGGAGGGGCTGAAAGGCTTCTGCTATGAAGCTGCCAGATTGACTGTACATATCGCAAGGGTCCTGACTTCCGGAAGAAGTCTGGCGGACAAGAGAAGCATGATAGGAACCATCATCAAAGGCACAAAAGAAGGCTTAGAGTTCTTTCCGTGCGTCGGACGGGTAATGCCGGTATCATATAAAAACAATGGAGATAAGGTGTAATGAAGATCCTTGAAGCTTTCGGGGAACCCCTTTCATACGGAGGTCAGGAAGCATTCTTTATGAATGCACTGCCATATATAGACAGCAGAGACATGGAGATCGATCTGCTGTCACCTTATTACTGTGATAATAATTCTATTGTTCGCACTGTGAACAAACGGGGCGGCGAGGTCTATACACTGAACTGCAGATTTGCTCCGGGCAGAGTGCGGAGCACTGAAAGCGGACCGATCAAAGCATTTTTCAGAAGTCATCATTATGATGTGATACACATACATTCGAGCAGTAATTCTATGCTTGCAATGTACGCCAGACTTGCACACAAAGCGGGGATACCCCGTATCATCGTTCACTCTCACTGTACGGGAAAACATGGGTGGAAGCATTCAGTGAGCAAAATCCTGACATCTTTTTCCCTTCGCAGATATCCGGATGAGTATTGTGCCTGTTCACAGGAGGCGGGAGAATGGAGGTTCCCGGCTGATATATGCAGGGATAGGCTTATAGTGATAAATAACGGTATCGACATAGACCGCTTCAGATATGACGAAGAAGTGCGAAACAGATCGAGAGCAGAGCTGGGTATCCGAAACGATACAGTGCTCATAGGATCTGTCGGAAGACTTACGCATCAGAAGAATCAGGGCTTCCTCATCGATGTCCTGAAGATCATCAGAGCCCGTAACACGAATGCCGGGGATTATAAACTGATCCTGATCGGAGAAGGAGAAGATCGCAGCGATCTTGAGACCAGGGCAGAGAAGGCAGGCCTTGGGGATGATGTCATATTCACGGGTGCGGTCGATGATACTTCGCCGTATCTGCAGGCGATCGATGTCGCAGCTATGCCTTCGCTGTATGAGGGATTTGCGATAGCCGCAATTGAGGCCCAGGCGTCCGGATTGGATATCATCTTATCGGATGCAATATCCCGGGAGACAGCTTTGACTGACAAGGTCAGATTTCTCTCCGTGGATGACACAGAATGCTGGGCTGAAGAAATCATGAGTAAACATTCAAGACATCCTGAGCAGGCTGATATGGTGGCAGAATGCGGATACAGCACACAGAAAACGGCAAAGGTGCTGGCCGGGCTTTACAGAGGTAAATGAGGAACAGCAGAATGGAAGTATCAGTATGAAACATAGATCATCATCTGTGAAAATCAATATGCTGATGAACGCGCTCCTCACGCTGTCTTCGATCATATTTCCGGTGATCACGCTTCCTTATGTGACGAGGGTCCTCGGGGCTGCAGGCGTGGGACGTGTTTATAACGCCGCATCTGTCATATCTCTGTTTGCGGTATTTGCTGAGCTCGGGATCCCTGTATATGGGATAAGGGCATGTGCTAAAGTAAGAGATGACCGGGCTGAACTCTCAAGGACAGTGCGTGAGATAATGGCTGTTAATCTGGCAGTGTGCGCTATTGTATATATGGTGTTTGCTGCTGCTCTTTTCACAGTCCCTGCATTTCAGAACGACCGGCTCCTTCTTGTAATAATGAGCTCATCGATGTTACTGAATGCAATCGGTGTGGAGTGGCTTTACAAAGCACTTGAAAAATACGTATACATAACGGTCAGGTCGGTATTTTTTAAACTGGTTGCGCTCATAGCGATGTTTCTGATGGTGCGAAACGAAAATGACTGCATCATTTACGGAGCTATTACGGTTTTTGCAACATTTGCTTCGAATATTGTTAATTTCTGCGGTGTTCACAGATATGCAGATCTGAGACCTTCCGGCAGACATGATTTTAAACGGCATATTCCCGCTATGCTGATGCTGTTTGCTCTTGCGGCAGCGACAACCATATATACCAGCCTGGATCTGGCGATACTTGACCTTTTCAAGGGACATGCCGAAGCAGGCATGTATGGAGTATCGGTCAGGATAAAACTGGTACTCGTAAGCCTGATCACTTCCGTGAGCGCAGTACTGCTGCCAAGGAACTCATTTTATTTTGAGAAAAAACGAATAGATGACTTCTATGATCTGCTTGCGAAGACACTGAACATGATGATTGCGGTATCTCTGCCTGTAACATGCTATTTTATTATGTTTGCAAGAGAGAGCATCATGTTGCTGGCAGGTGGGGAGTTCATGGGCTCGATCAGGCCGATGCAGATAATAATGCCTGCAGTTATCCTGATCGGTATATCTAATATTATCGGCATGCAGATGCTCATCCCTTCAGACCGGGAGAAGGCAGTCACGATTGCAGCCGGTGCAGGTGCTGTGACTGATCTGATCCTCAATCTTATACTGATACCACGGTATGCGTCATCAGGTGCAGCTGCAGCGACTCTGGCAGCGGAGGTGATCGTACTGGGCTTTCTGATATATGCTTCACGGGAAGATATGTCTTTGCTGCTGAAAGATGTTAATATTAGACAGCCGGGATCTGTAATTGCTGCAACTATTGTATCTGCAGCAGCTGTAAGCTGGGTCAAGCTGATCCATGCAGGACCTTTTGTAAGACTTGCCGTATCTGCCGTGTTATTCTTCGGCATATATGCGATTATAATTGTATGCTATTGGAGGAGGAATGGTTTACTACACAGAGACTAATTACTGGGATCATGATACTCTCCGGACATCTCATGGCAAGGGCAGAGATGACTATTTTGAAGTGCTCCGGAGAATGGGCTTCCAATGCATAAAAATTCCGACAGTAAGAACGGGCGATCCGCATTCTGCCCTGGATCGCATTGCACAGGAGAGAAAGCTGTATAAAGAATGGATCAGATTCACTGAACATCTGAGCAAGGGCGATACACTCATCATTCACAGTCCTAACAGTGAAAAATTCATGCAGTATGGCAGCGTAATAAGGCAGATACGAAAGAGAGGCTGCAAAGTAATAGTGATACTGTTCGAGCTCGAAACATTCTTCTGGGTGGATTACGCCAGATTCGGACGTATCAAAAGGATGGCCGCAAGACATATCGAATCCATACTCTTCCGAACCGCTGATGTGATAATTGCACACAATGACAAGATGAAAGACAGGCTTGAGTCGGTCGGAGTTGATGGGGACAAAATAGTCAGTGTAGGGGTCATGGATTACCTCAGAGATGATTTCCTGGATGAGGAATCATGCCGGAAGAGAATAACCAAAAGCGGTCCGGTAGTTCTTGCCAGTAATCTTGCACCACATAAGTCTGTGTTTGCATATCATCTGCCTGACTGCCTGCGTATAGACCTGTACGGTCCGGATTATACCGGTCCCGTAAATGACATGGTACAGTACAGAGGCGTTTATAATCCTGTGGAACTGATGGATGTAATGGAGGGCTCATTCGGTCTGGTATGGGACAGCACTTCAGCAGATACCTGTGACGGCCCTTTCGGAGAATATATGCTGTTCAATAATCCGCATAAGATAGCGCTGTACCTTGCAAGCGGTATGCCGGTGATAGTATGGGACAGATCTGCTATGGCTGATTTTGTCAGAGATGAAGAATGCGGGATCATGGTAGGCAGGCTTTCGGAGATTCCGGATAAGATATCGAATTTATCTGATGAAGATTATGAACGTATGAGAAGCAGCGCGATGAGAGTAGGCGCAGATATGCGAAAAGGATCCCATATAAGAGCTGCTGTAGAGAAGGCTGTGGAATTGTCGGAGAAGAGATGACCGCAAATCAAAAGTATGATTTTCTGATAATTGGAGCAGGACTGTATGGAGCATCGCTCGCCCGTCTTCTTACCGACCGGGGATGCACTGTTCTTGTTGTGGAGAAAAGAGATCACATTGCCGGCAATATATATACTGAGTCAATTGATGGCATACATGTTCACAAATATGGTCCGCATATATTCCATACAGACATCGATAAGGTGTGGGAATTTGTCAACCGGTTTTCCGGATTCAATGATTTCATCCATCAGCCATGTGCTGATTATCATGGGGAGACATACTCACTCCCGTTTAACATGAATACTTTCCGGGAGATGTGGGGTGTGACGGATCCGCAAGAGGCCAGATCGATCATACGTGAACAGGCTAGTGCTGCCGGTTTCATTGATTGTGAAGAAAACGGAGGAGCAACAAGGAAGCCTGCTAATCTTGAGGAGCAGGCGATCAGTCTTGTTGGAACAGATATCTATAATAAGCTGATCAGGGGATATACCGAGAAGCAGTGGGGGAGGAGATGCTCTGAGCTGCCGGCTTCCATCATCCGCAGGATCCCTGTCAGATATGAGTACAACAACAACTATTTTGATGATAAATATCAGGGTATACCTGAAAAGGGATATACAGAAATGGTATCCGATATGCTGGCTGGGATCACCGTGAAAACAGGTATTGACTATCTGGATACAGAGAACAGGAAGTGGCTGGACAGCATAGCCGGCCATGTAGTTTTCTCAGGGCAGATCGATGAATACTATGGTTATTGCTATGGTCCGCTTGAATACAGAGGTCTGAGATTTGAGTCTGAGTGTCTTGAACGTGACGGCTTTTTTCAGAAAAGGGCGGTTGTTAACTACACAGACCGGGAAACACCGTGGATCAGAATAACAGAGCATAAACACTTTACAGCCCCTGAAAGCCCTGGTGACTATACAGATATTACTATTATCACCAGAGAATATCCTGCAGAATGGAAACCGGGAGAGATCGCATTTTACCCGGTGAATGATGAGGTCAGCAGAGACCGATATCTAAAATATAAGGCTCTGGCTGATTCGGATAAAACAGTTTCTTTTGGAGGGCGCCTTGGGTGCTACCGTTATTACGATATGGACGATGTCATTGCTGAAGCAATGGATGATGCAGAGGAACTGATCGCAAGCAGATGTTCAGATTGAAGAGATCACAAGTCAATAGCAGCAGGAACGCTCTGATCGTTTTTACCAGAGAGCCGGAGCCGGGCAAGACTAAGACCAGGCTGATTCCGTATTTCAGTGCGGAAAAATGTGCGGAACTCCACCGCTGCATGCTTAAGGACATCCGCGGAGAGATGAAAAAGGCGGATGCAGACATTATTGTGTCCTATACAGGCGGCAATGAAGGGACGGAGTTCCTCCGCAGAACTTTTGGCAGAAATACGATCTTCATACCGCAGAATGGGGATGACATCGGCGCAAGGATGCAGAATGCTATCTCTGAGGCTCTGAAACTCGGATACGACAAAGCTGTTCTCATAGGAACAGATATACCTGAACTGGAGGCAGAGACGATCGATACGGCATTTGCTATGCTCGATGTCTGTGATGTGGTGATGGGTCCGACAGAAGACGGTGGCTATTACCTGATAGGAATGAAAGAGACCAGACCGGAAGCATTCAACGTCAGGCTTTACGGCGTAGATACGGTGTTCAATGAAACTGTCACCGCCATGAAAACTGCAGGCATCGATGTCGGATTTGTTGATGAGTATTCAGATATCGATATCCCTGAAGATATAGCGGGTTTCCGCAGAAGAATGAGAGAGGACGCCGGTATCAGGAGCAGCAATACGGGGAGATTCTTATCAGACAACGCTGCTGTATCAGTGATAATTCCTGTGTATAATGAATCAGCCGGGATCACGGGCCTGCTTGAGCAGTTCCTGCCATACAGAAATGAGTGCGAGATCATTATCGTAGATGGTGGCAGTACAGATGATACTGTGACCAGAGCCGGGGAACTTATAGAAGAATACTTCAATGATTCAGGA
>Ga0256407_10010909_pt1 | contig 12676 bp, 11 predicted proteins | sample RumenRJG_04DNA_FD_193489 | JGI IMG/M metagenome (GOLD analysis project Ga0256407, IMG submission 193489) | Bovine rumen microbial communities from Lethbridge, Alberta, Canada - RJG_04 | ecosystem: Host-associated > Mammals > Digestive system > Stomach > Rumen | place: Canada: Alberta... | reverse complement strand
TAGGGGATGTTGGCGGCAGCGATGCCCATGAACAGGATGAAGAACACCGTGAGCCAGATGGCCGCCGCCTTGCGCAACCACTTGGCATAATAGCCGAAGGTGGCGGCGATGAGCAACACGGCGAGCGGCACGACCATCACATAGCAGGCGATGACATTGTCGAACCACATGCCCTTGACGAAAGCGGTAGACACGGGAGCCACCCCGTCTTTGGCCATCATGGAGTGGAGCGCCCCGAACTGTGCCAGGCGGAAGAGCGACAACATGAGCAGCCCGGCAACATGAATGCCAAGCAAGAAGGCTATCAGTCGTAGGAATCTTCTCATGGTCAGCAGGTCATTCGCCGGCAGGTTTCACGGGTTTGATCTCTATTTTCTCCTGTAAGTCGGTGACAGTGGGTTTGGGTACGATATCAGCCTTGGGAATGATGACCTCGGGCTTGGACTCGTTCACCACCTCTGGTTTCTTGGCTTCCTCACGGTGCTCCACCTGGGTCTTGGGTTTCTCCTCGGGTTTGGTGACAGTGGGCATCACCGGCTCGCCGTTGGCACCACTCACACCAGTGAGGCGGTCGCCATTGGCATCATAGGTGGCGCGACGCAGGTCGGTGGTCACCACATACTCGTCTTTCTCGTGGGCTACCCTACCCTTGTCGATGATCTCGAGCGACATGTCGTCGGCACTCAAGCGGTAGAGTCCGAACTCTGTGTTTCCAGGATTCCGGGCGGCCACGATAACAACATAGTGCTCATTGGGCGTGAGGTAGGCGCTGAGCACGCCACTGCCACGGTAGTCGACCACGGCCTTGGGGTTGAGCTGTTGCAGTTCGATGACGGAGTCGCGCTTGGTGCTGGCGTCGAAGACGCACAGTTTGCCATCCTGCAGGTAGAGCAGGCAGTGGCGTTTCTTGTCGGGGAACTTGGCCACGATGGTGGAGCTCTGGTAAAGTTCCATCTCCATGCTGTCGACCACCTCCTTGAGGGAGTTGTCTACCTGGTCGTTGAGGCTCAGTGTCTCCTGCTCCATCATCCTCACGGCGATATAGATGCCCAGGACAGCGAAAGAAAGCAGGATGATGACGGTGGAGATGATGATGGTGGAAGTGGAGAACCGCTTGCCGATTTTCTCGTCGAACTCCTTTTTCACCACCTCGGTCTCGTGCTTCAGCTGGTCGATTACGGCATGGTGGTGCTTTTCAGGCACTTCCTCACCATCGGCATTGCCGTCGTCGGCAGAAGTCTCCACGACTTCCTCCTCCGTCTCGGCCACAGGCTCCTCTACCAAGTCGTCGGCAGGACCGACTTGCTCCTCACCTTCAAGCATGTCGGTCTCCTCATCGACCGAGGAGAACATGGTCTCACACTTGCAATAGGGGCAAATCTGCGCATATTTGTATATCGGCCTGTTGCACTCAGGACAATTTCGCGTTCTTTCGTTCATGGCAGGATATGTTGGGCTAAGAATGGTTTATTTGTTGAGTTTCCAAGTGACGCCGTCCTTGGTGTCTTTCACCTCGAATCCGGCCTCGCTCAGGGCATCCCTGATCTGGTCGCTGGTGGCCCAGTCCTTGGCCGCCTTGGCCTTGGCCCTGAGTTCGAGCACCATGTCGACGACACGTCCGAAGGCCTCCTCGCGCGCACTGCTCGAGTTGCCTTTCTCGTTGCGCAGTCCGAGCAGGTCGAAGGCGAAGAGCCTCATGGTGTCGGCCAACTCCTTCAGGTCGTCGGCGCTGATGGTGCCCTTGTGGTCGATGAGGATATTCACCTGGCGGCAAGCCTCGAAGAGCGTGCTGATGACGACGGGTGTCTGGAAGTCATCGTTCATGGCATCGTAGCACTTCTGGCGCAGCGTGCTCACCAACTGGTGGGTTTCGTTGTCGGATGTGGGAGCCACCACGATTCTGTCAAGGTCGGCAATGCCGTCGAGCAGTCGCTGCAAACCCTTCTCGCTGGCTTTCAGCGCGTCGTTGGAGAAGTCGACGGTGCCACGGTAGTGGGCCGAGAGGATGAAGAACCGGATGGTCATGGGCGAGTAGGCCTGTGTGAGCGTGGGGTGTGAGCCGGTGAAGAACTGCTCGAGGGTGATGAAGTTGCCGAGGCTCTTCCCCATTTTCTGCCCGTTGATGGTAATCATATTGTTGTGCATCCAGTAGCGCACCATCTGGTCGCCCTGACTGGCCACCGCCTGTGCGATCTCGCACTCGTGGTGGGGGAAGATGAGGTCCATGCCACCACCGTGGATGTCGAAATGCGCACCCAGGTACTTGCGGCCCATGGCCGTGCACTCGCAGTGCCATCCAGGGAATCCGTCGCTCCACTTGCTGGGCCAGCGCATGATATGCTCGGGCTGTGCTTTCTTCCAGAGGGCGAAGTCGGCCTGGTTGTGCTTCTCGCCCACGCCGTCGAGTTCGCGGCTGGCGTTGACCACATTGTCGAGGTTACGTCCGGAGAGGATGCCATAATGATATTTCTCGTTGTATTTCTCGATATCGAAATACACGCTGCCGTTGCTCTCGTAGGCAAAGCCATTTTCGAGAATCTCGCTCACCAGCTGCTGCTGCTCGATGATATGTCCGGTGGCGTGGGGCTCGATGCTGGGAGGCAGCACATTGAGTGCCTCCATGGCTTGGTGGTAGCGGTTGGTATAGTGCTGGGCAATCTCCATTGGCTCGAGTTGCTCGAGCCTTGCCTTCTTGGCTATCTTGTCGTCGCCATCGTCGGCATCGTGCTCCAGGTGCCCCACATCGGTGATGTTGCGCACATAGCGCACCTTGTAGCCCAGGTGGCGGAGGTATCTGAACACGAGGTCGAAGGTGATGGCCGGCCGGGCGTGGCCCAGATGTGGGTCGCCATAGACGGTGGGACCACACACATACATTCCCACGTTGGGTGCATGGAGTGGTTTGAACGGTTCTTTCCTTCGGCTGAGGGTGTTGTAGATAATGAGTGTCTGTTCCATTTGCTGAATATGTGATTGTGGCTGTTTGAAACTACAAAGGTAGTGGATTCTGATGAAAAATCAAAGGGCCAGGTCGGTTTTCCTTTTTTTTTGCCCGCTTTTTTGCCCGATGAGGGAGCGAGCCGAGGCACTCAACTCTGTATGAGTGCCTGTATCTCGTCGTCGGTGGCGAGGTTGAAGTCGCCCTCGAAGGTGTACTTCAGGGTGGAGGCGGCCAATGCATAGTCGAGGATGCGCTGGTTGTCGTCGGGGTAGGCCAGCATGGCATGTATCTGTCCGGCGGCGAAGGCATCGCCCACGCCCATGGGGTCTACCATGTCGGCGATGTCGTAGATGCGCGTGCTGTAGAGACGGCCCTCGCTCCAAAGGAGCGCCGTGAGCAGGTGGTGGCTGGCATTCACCTGGTTGCGCATGCCCATGAGCCACTTCTGGCACCTTGGGAATCGCTTGACAATGTCTTGGAACCACTCGCGGTAGGGCTCCAGGTCCATCTGGTAGCTGGGGTCGGTGGCCTTGAAGGGAATCTTGGGGTGCTTGGTGAGGAACTCAAACTCGATCACATCGCCAAACATCACGTCGGCATACTCGAGCATGCGGCTCAGCGTCTCCTCGGGCTGTGCACCAGGGTAGCGCCACAGGTTCTTGCGGTGGTTGATATCGAAAGAGATGGTGAGTCCCATCTCGTCGGCTACCTGCAGGGCCTCGAAGGTGGTATCGGCGGCATCTTGGTTGAGTGCGGCCGCGATGCCCGAGGTGTGGAAGACCGAGGCGCCCCGAAGCACCTCATGCCAGTCGATCATGCCTGGCTTGAGCTGGGCGAAGGCAGAGTTGGCGCGGTCGTAAGTGACTGCGGAGTTGCGCAGAGCGGCGGCACCCTCGAAATAGTAGGTGCCCATGCGGTCGCCGTCGACCATCACATGGTCCACACCCAAATGATACTGCCGGAGCATCATCTTGGCGGCCAGTCCGATTTGTGTGTTGGGCAGTCGGGTGACATAGTCGACCTGGTTACCGAGCGTGGCGAGCGAGATGGCCACATTGGCCTCGCTACCACCGAAATTGCCAAGCAGTTCCTCACGCTGCGTGAACCTTCTATGCGCACTTTTCGAGAAGCGTAGCAACAGTTCTCCGAAAGTGACGATACGTTTGTTTTCTCTCATTTTACAAAACTATTTGATGTGCAAAATTAGGAAAAAAAAAGATAGGAAGCCCCAAAACCCAAAATAAAGTGCGAATTATTTGCGGTTTTGGGCGAATTCAACTAACTTTGCAGCCGTTAATTATCAAAAACACATCATCCTAATATGGCTTATACACTTCTGACTGCTGCTGAAGCAGCGTCGCTTATCAAAAACGGTGAGAACCTTGCACTCAGCGGTTTCACACCTGCGGGAGTAGCAAAGGCAGTGACCAAAGAGCTTGCCAAGATTGCCTTGGCAGAGCATGAGGCTGGTCGTCCTTTCAAAGTGGGCATCTTCACTGGTGCCTCGACAGGTCAGAGCACTGATGGTGACCTGGCTGTGGCCAACGCCATCAAGTATCGTGCCCCCTACACCACGAACAACGATTTCCGCAAGCACGTGAACATGGGTGAGATACCCTACAACGACCTCCACCTGAGCCACATGGCCCAGGAGCTGCGCTATGGTTTCTATGGTGATGTAGACTGGGCCATCCTCGAGGTATGCGACATCGAGGAGTGTGGCGACATCTACAAGGCCTACCTCACCGCCGCCGGTGGCATCAGTCCCACGGCTGCCCGTCTGGCCAAGCGTGTGATTCTGGAGCTCAACTCGTTCCACAATCCCAACGCCAAATTCATCCACGACGTCTATGAGCCTCTCGACCCACCCTACCGTCTTCCCATCCCCATCACCAAGGTGAGCGACCGTATTGGCAAGCCCTATGTGGAGATACCGAAGGAGAAACTCGTGGGTGTGGTGGAGTGCAACATCCCCGACGAGGCCCGCTCCTTCAAGGACAGCGACCCTGTGACCGACCGCATCGGCTACCTCACCGCCGAGTTCCTTGTCGACGAGCTTCATGCCGGCCGCATCCCCAAGGAGTTCCTGCCATTGCAGAGTGGTGTGGGCTCTACCGCCAACGCCATCCTCGGTGCCCTGGGTGCCGACAAGCATGTGCCCGACTTCAACATCTATACTGAGGTGATTCAGAACTCCGTGATCGACATGATGCTCTCGGGCCGTGTGAAGGACGCCTCGGCTTGCTCGCTCACCGTGAGCAACGAGTGCCTGAAGCAGGTGTACGACAATATGGACTACTTCAAAGACCACCTCACCCTGCGCCAGAGTGAGATCTCGAACTCTCCCGAGGTGATTCGCCGACTGGGTGTCATCGCCATCAACACCGCCATCGAGTGCGACCTCTACGGCAACGTGAACTCCACGCAGATCAGCGGCGTGAAGATGATGAACGGCATCGGTGGTTCTGGCGACTTCGAGCGCAACGCCTACCTGAGCATCTTCACCTGTCCGTCGACAGCCAAGGGCGGTCTCATCAGTTCCATCGTACCTTTCGTGAGCCATCAGGACCACTCCGAGCACGATGTGAACGTCATCGTCACCGAACAGGGTGTGGCCGACCTGCGCGGCAAGAGCCCCATGCAGCGTGCCCAGCTCATTATCGACAACTGCGCACACCCCGACTACAAGCAGTTGCTCACCGACTATCTGAAGATTGGCAAGGGTGGTCACACCAAGCACTGCCTGCCCGCCGCCTTCGCCATGCACGACACGCTGGCACGCAAGGGCGACATGCACCTTACCGACTTTGCCGAATACGTGAAATAATTCTCACACCTTGCATAATTTTATCGAAGGGGGGTGGACCGCTGTTGGCCCACCCCCTGTTTTTTCCTTTTCTGAATAGATACCGTTCGTGTGATGTTCGCCACAGGCGGCTGACGATAGAGAATGATTATCTCACGCCGCCACCTGAGCCACCGCCGTGGAAGCCACCACCGCCACCAAATGACGAACGTCCGCCGCCACCCGAGTTGCGTGACTCCACCGACTGCTTGATGCTGGTGGCTGTAGACGATGTTGTGGCCAGGAGCATAGGCACCACCCTACGGTCGGTGAGGTTGCGCGAGATCTGGTTCATCTGCAGATACTCGGGGTTGATCTGCTTCATATCGGCCATCACCTGGTCGGCAATGCCGAAGAGCGTGGCGTAGACCAGATAGTCGTTCCACAATGACACCTCGCTCACATGACGCTCGTTGGCAAGGGTGAAGTCCTGAAGGTATTTCTTCAGTCCGAACACCTTCTTCGTGTCTTCGATTTCCGCTTTCGCCTGTTTGAGCGAGACAGACTCCTTCAGCAACTTGACGAAAGCCATCACCTCGTCTTCATGGCGTCCCATCCACTTCTTGAGTTCCCTGGGCTGCAGCACCAAGTCCTCGCCCGAAGCCATGCGGAACATATCGTATAGCTTACGAATGGGTGCAGCATTGATAAGACGGTTGCGCTCATTGAACTCCTTGATGATGATACAAGGTTGCACCTTGCCCTCGGCACCCATGATTCGCCTCAGGCCAGTGGGCATCACAATCCGGTCTTCTATGGTGAGCGTGCCCGTTCGGATGAGCCGCAGCACCATGGCACTGATCATATCCTCGTCGGTAATGCCGCCACCCAAGTAGAACGCGTCGAAGAGTCCGCGTGCATGCACCAGATCGCCGTTGATGGGTATATCCCGATACCAGTCGATGGTCTTGAGCAGTTTCTTCCGTTCGCGTGAGACTCTAATACCCGACCATATTGCCCAGAGACCAAGCAATCCTCCTAAAAGAAGGCCGAAGAACACGCCAGGCTCCTCCGTGATGAAGTTCCACAGCTTCTGATACCACGCAGGCTCCTTGTAGTCGCTGCCCTCGAACGCCCTCTCCTTCACCTCCTCGAACGTCTCCTTCTCTTGCATGGTGGGATGGAGAATGCCCTTGTCGAGTTCGAGCATCACAATCATGGCACTCTTCTCGGTCATGGGCTCGGTGGTATAGGAAACGACCTCTCCATCGGCAATCTCGTTCTCGCCGTAGAAGCCGAAAGACCACACCCTGACCGAGTCTTTGGGCAGACCATTGGCCAGATGTGGAGCCTTGATGGTGACGGAAGCCTCCTGCGGACTGGGTTTCATGTTGCGGGTCACGAACATGTAGTTGAAACCGTCGGTCTCGCCATAGTCACGCACCAGGTCGGTGACGGTATACCGCACGATATACGTACGCTCTCCGGGCATACCCAGTCCCCAGCACAGTTCGTAGCCATCGCTTTTGGTCACGATGCCACATCGCTGGGTCTTTTCGATGCGAGTGCGGTTAACATTCCATTTACCTTCGTTGATATATTCGGCACCCAACTCGTCGGTGACCCTGAAGTCGGTGATGTTGCTGCCCGCCAGATTGCCGATGACAATATAGCACTCTGTGCCGTCATTGTCGATGGTCATCGTGCGCATCTCTACAATATCGGCATCACCATTGTCTTTCAGCGACACCTCAATTTCGAGGTTGTGCAACACCGGCCCCGCCGCCGCCTGTAGGGCAGCGGTGAGCAAGATGAGCAACGAAGGAATGATTTTCTTATTAATTGAAAGCCTCATCCAAGTTGGGGTAACTAGATTTCTTCTCCTCGTCGACGGTCAGGTATTCCTTCTCACGGAAGTTCAGCATAGAGGCGACGAACGATGACGGCCACTGGCGCACCATGCGGTTCATCTTGGTGGCGGTGTCGTTGTACACCATACGGCTCATGCGCACTTTCTCCTCGTATTCGGTAATGCCACTCTGTGCGTTGATGAACAAATCGTTGGCTTTCAGTTCGGGATAAGCCTCTCCGATGGCCATGAGTCGGCCCAGGATAGACGAGAGTTCTCCCTGCTGGGCATTCACCTGTTCGGCAGTGACCACCTGTGTCTGGCGGCGAGCGTTGATGGTATTGATGATGGTCTCCGACTCGTGCTTGGCATATTTCGATGCCATCTTGGCCAATGCCAGCACGGCATCCCAACGAGAGTTGAGTTGCACGGCAATCTGGCTCATGGCATTCTTGCAGAGCTCGTCGAGGTTCACCAGTTGGCGCTGGGTGTTATAGATATAAAGCAGCACGGCAATCACCAAGACGATGATGATGCCCAAGATAAGTAATACGGCAATTAGCATAGTTGTGGTTGTTTTAAGAAGTTAGATGATACCTACCGGACCCAGAAAGATGAGGTCATGGCAGGGGATTGTCGTTGACAAAGATACTACAAAAATGGTTTCGCTCAAAGAAAAACTATGCTTTTTTGTAAGAATTTCGGCAAATCTGCTTTCAGAGTCTCATTTGTTTGCAAAATTCCCATAGCACGATGCCTGCAGTCACCGACACGTTCATCGAGTGCTTGGTGCCCCACTGGGGGATTTCGATGCAGTCGTCGCACAGGTCGACCACCTCCTGATGCACGCCTTTCACCTCATTGCCGAACACCACGGCATATCTCACTCCCTCTTCCACTTGCAAGTGCTGCAGGTGCGTGCTGCCCTCGGCCTGTTCGATGGCGCACACCCGGTAACCCTCCTGATGCAGATACTCCACAGCCTCGACAGCGGTCTTGAAATATCGCCAGTCGACACTATCCTCTCCCCCCAAAGCCGTCTTGTGGATCTCGGGGTGTGGCGGCGTTGCGGTGATGCCGCATAGGCACACCCCCGCCACCCTGAAGGCATCACAGGTGCGGAACACGCTGCCCACGTTATAGAGCGATCTCACATCGTCGAGCACCACCATCAGCGGCAGTTTCTCGGCGGCATGGAATTCCTCCACCGTCATGCGGTGCATCTCTATGGTACGCAGTTTACGCATCTTCCTGGGTTTTGAAAGCCAGGGCATAAACCCTTATCTGCTTCACCATGGCGAGCAGTCCGTTGCTCCGGGTGGGACTGAGGTGGTCTTTCAGACCTATCTGCTCGATGAAATAGAGGTCGGCATCGAGGATTTCCTGTGGGGTATGTCCGCTGAGCACGCGCAGCAGGAGGGCGATGAGTCCTTTCACGATGAGGGCATCGCTCTCGGCGGTGAAGTACACCAGCCCGTCATGGTAGTCGGCTTGTATCCACACCCTACTCTGGCATCCGTTGATGAGGTTGCTCTCGTTCTTGTATTTCTCGTCGAGGGGCTCCAATTCGTTGCCCAGATCGATGAGGAGTTGGTACTTGTCCATCCAGTCGGTGAAGTCGGAAAATTCGGCTATCACCTCGTCTTGCAATTCGTCTATGGTCATTTTTTTTATTATTTTGAGGGGCTAGGGAACTTAGGTTTTTTCTAGGGGTACTAGGGGTACTAGGATAACTAGTTTCCCTAGAGAGCCTAGTTTTTCTAAGGCATGTCCGCCCTCTTATGGTGTATCTGTCTCGTTATCGGGCACCAGTTTGAAGAGTTTGTCGCTGGGCCTTACCTTGGCGGGCACGGGGATGGAGATGTGCTGCCCTTTGTGGGCGGTGTCGACGGGCTGGAGTTCGTAGCGTATCTCTGTGGCATCGACGTACATCACGCCCGTGGTAGGCCCAGTGATGAGCAGTTTGTCGCCCACGCTGAACTCCGCGGCATCGCAGGTGAACTCGGCCACCCCCAAGCGGGAGTAGTATTTCACGCCCCTGCCCACATACACTTTACGCACGGTGGCGTTGCTGCCGTAGCGCTTGTTCCACTCGCCCAACCGCTGTCCAAGGTAGTAACCATCCCAGAACCCACGGTTGAACACGCTGGCCAGCCGGGTGTCCCACTCGTCCTTGCGCTCTTCGGTGAACGTTCCTTCCACCACACTTCTGATGGCCTCTTTGTAGCATCTCACCACGGTGTAGACATACTCTGGTCCACGTGCGCGGCCCTCGATTTTGAACACCCTCACCCCGGCTTTCATCAACCGGTCGATGAAGCGGAGGGTCTTCAGGTCTTTCGGGCTCATCACATATTTATTGTCAATCTCGAGTTGGGTTCCCGTCTCGTTGTCGGTCACGGTGTACGACCGTCGGCAGAGTTGCATACATTCACCCCGGTTGGCCGAGCGGGCCGCATTGTCGAGGCTCAGGTAGCATTTGCCGCTGATGGCCATGCACAGTGCGCCATGGCAGAACATCTCGATGCGCACACGCTTTCCGCTTGGTCCGCACACATCCTGCTCGTCTATCTGCCGGGCAATCTCGGCCACCTGTGTGAGATTGAGCTCACGTGCCAGCACCACCACATCGGCAAACTGCGCATAGAATTTCAGCGCCTCTATATTACTGATGTTGAGTTGGGTGGAGAGATGCACTTCCTGACCGATGCTGCGGCAGTAGTTCATCACGGCGATATCACAGGCGATAACGGCAGTGATGCCCGCCTGGTGTGCGGCATCGACGATGGTGTGCATGGTGTCGATGTCCTCGCCGTAGATGATGGTGTTGACGGTGAGGTAGGTCTTGATGCCATGAGCCTGGCACTCGGTGGCGATATGCCTGAGGTCGTCGATGGTGAACGCGTTGGCGGAGTGGGCACGCATGTTAAGCTGTCCGATGCCGAAATACACGGAGTCGGCACCAGCCTGGATAGCTGCAGATAGCGACTCGCGGGAACCCACGGGAGCCATCACCTCAAAATCGGAGTATTCATAAGTCATGCTGCAAAGGTACGATTAAGTGAGTAAAGTGCAAAATGTTTTTTGCACTTTCGAACGGGAGTACCTTCGAGCGCAGCTCAAAGGCGATTAAGTGAGTAAAGTGCAAAATGTTTTTTGTACTTTCGAACGGGAGTACCTTCGAGCGCAGCTCAAAGGTAGTGCAAGGTGAGCGAAAAGCAAAGCAAAACACGAAGTTTTTTGCTTTCTTTTCCGAACCGAAGCCTATCTTCGCGGCAGAGCCGCAAAGGTAGTGCAAGGTGAGCGAAAAGCAAAATAAAAAACGGGAAATGAGGTGTGATGTGTTGGAAAATGCGTAATTTTGCGGCAAAATGAGCAGAAACCTCATGAGGCATTTCATTCCCATCATCATTGCTCTCACATTCGTCGTCTCGTCGTGCAGCAAGTCGGGAGGCGAGGAAACGCAGCCTGAACCAGAGCAATTCCACATCGATATCAGGTTGAAGACCACCCCGGTAAAGAGCCAGGGAGCGAGCGACCTGTGCTGGATTTACGCCATGCTGGCCACCATCGAGACCGAGCACCTGATGGCAGGCGACTCCATCGACCTGTCGGCCATTTTCCTGGGCCGTCGCCTGCTTGAGGAGCAAACCCTCCGCCATTATGCCAACGAGAATGCCCCCATCACGCTGCGTGGCATGATGCCCACCACCCTTCGCCTGTTGCAGCGCCATGGCGCCATGCCCTTCACCTCATACCGCCAACCCAAGGACGCCAACCTAAGAAGTCTTGCCCGACAGTTGCAACAGCGGTCGGATCAGGCCCGTGCACACCGAAAGGGAATGCAGGCATTGGCGGAAGACACACAGCGCCTGCTCGACGATGCCATAGGGCCCGTCCCCTCCTGGGTTTTCATGCTCGGTTGCCAATACACCTATCTGGAGTTTGCCCACAGCATCTGTCAGCCACGTGAGTATACCGCGCTCACCAGTTTCACCCACCACCCCTTTGGCAGCAAGTTTGTGCTCGAAGTGCCCGACAACAACTACGGAGAGGAGTTCCTCAACGTGCCCATCGACACCCTGATGACCTATATAGACCACGCCTTGCGCACCCGACATCCCGTGTGCTGGGAAGGCGACACCAGTGAACCTGGGTTCGGCCATGGCATCGCTGTGCTCCCCGAGGGACACAAAAGCGTGACCCAAGATTCCCGCCAGCGGATGTTCGACCACTTCGACACCACCGACAACCACTGTATGGCCATCATTGGCCTTGCCCATGACGACCACGGAAAGAAATACTACATTTGCAAAAACTCCTGGGGCAAGAACACTGCCTATGGAGGATACGTCTATATGGAGGAAGACTACCTGAAGGCGAAGACCATTGCCGTGGTCATTCCCTCCAAAGCCATTTATAACCAACCCTGAACCCCATGCAAGAGAAAAAACTCATCATGCTCGACTTCGACGGGACGATTGGCGACACCCAACATCTCATTGTCAGCACCATGCAGAAAACCCTCGCTCACCTGAACCTGCCGCCACGCTCTGCCGAGGCATGCAAGAGGATGATTGGTTTGCCGCTGAAGCAGACCTTCACCCACCTCATTGAGATGAGCGATGAGATGGGCGACCAATGCGTAGACGTCTACCGAAGGATCTTCGACGAGGACAATGGCCCAGGTGTTGTGCCTGTCTTTCCCCATGTGATAGAAACCATCAAGATGCTGAAAGAACATGGCAAGACCCTTACCATCGCCAGTAGCCGGGCTACCGCCACACTCATGCAGTTTGTGCGCGACATGCAGTTGGAACCCTACATCTCACTGGTGCTGAGTTGCGACGACATCACTCACTCCAAACCACACCCCGAGACCGCACTCATCACCTTGCAACAGACAGGGTTCTCGTCCGAGGAAGCCATCGTGGTGGGCGACTCCCAATACGATATCCTCATGGGTCGCAATGCGGGATGCGCCACCGTGGGAGTGAGCTACGGCAACGGAACGGTAGAGGAACTCATCCAAGCCGGAGCCGACCATATCATCGACGATTTTGCCAAGCTGGTCGACCTGGTGTGACTTCATTCTGGAGTC
>Ga0256407_10010908_pt1 | contig 12677 bp, 12 predicted proteins | sample RumenRJG_04DNA_FD_193489 | JGI IMG/M metagenome (GOLD analysis project Ga0256407, IMG submission 193489) | Bovine rumen microbial communities from Lethbridge, Alberta, Canada - RJG_04 | ecosystem: Host-associated > Mammals > Digestive system > Stomach > Rumen | place: Canada: Alberta... | reverse complement strand
TTGGTACGGGATTCCATCCCGAAATGACCGGCCGCGAGAACATCTTTATGAACGGTGCGATTATGGGTATGAGCAAAGCGGAGATATCACGGAAACTCGATGAGATTATCGATTTTTCTGGCTGTGAGCGATATATAGATACCCCCGTTAAGCGATACTCATCCGGAATGACAGTCCGCCTTGGCTTTGCCGTTGCAGCACACTTGGACCCTGAAATCCTGGTTGTGGATGAAGTACTTGCCGTCGGTGATGCCGAGTTCCAAAAGAAAGCAATTGGGAAAATGCAGGATGTCAGTCAAGGCGAAGGCAGGACAGTATTATTCGTGAGCCATAACATGGCGAGTATCGGTTCTTTATGCAAATCGTGCGTGATTTTGGAGAATGGCAGCATCAAATACATTGGCCAGACAGATGATGCCATTAGTCTATATCGGAAATCAAACGCTACATATTCTATACGGGAGTTCGATTTCAAATCAGCTGACAGGCTTAAAAAGGACATTTTGATTTCTGATTTCTACTTGACCAATGATAAAGGAGAGAGAACCAATGTTTTTGGATTTGATGATAGACTTCATTTCCTGTGCTCGATCAGAAGTTCGAAGAAAGCGAATATCTCTCTGCGCGTAACTGTATTTAACATGGATGAAGTCAGAGTCATGGCATTCGATACTAGTGATATTGGTGAAGTATTCCCCATAGATAGCGACACGGACGAAGTCACACTTGAGGGAATGATGATGGAGCCACTGAATATCAAACCCGGGAATTATAGGGTTAATGTATCAATTCGCCAAGGAGCCATACTGCTGGATCATGTTATAGCAGCGACTACTTTTGAGGTGAAAGAATCCGACTTTTATGGAGATGGCAGGTTCCATCTTGGTGATATGGCTTTATGCCTCAAGCATCACGAGTGGAGAATTAGGTAGGGAGATTATTGATGAACCACCTTCTAATCATATGGTCTAATGCCAGCGAGTATCGCGATCGGATAATATCCGATCTCAAACAGCATTTTCTCATAAGAAACGCGTTCAAGTTTCATTGGGAGCAAAATGTATTTGAGGCAAACCTCAAAGTGTTTTATGCTCATTCACAAAAGCACCTTGAAGACGATGCATACCATAAGCTTTTGGTTGACAAGATGGCTGTTTGCGGCACTGGTGAGTTTTATGTGGTTCTATTCGAGGACAAAGCTCCAAGAATGGAAATGCGCAAAACGTCTTCAGGGAAGGCCCTGGTCAATGTCAATGTATTCGATGCCAAGGCTTTATACAGGAAATGGACTGGAGGAGGGCATCGGATCCACACAAGTAATGACGAATGGGAGACGAATAAGGACCTCACAGTGTTATTCGGTCTAAATACAGAAGATCTGTTCAAGACTATTCCGGAGAATAGCGATAGCATTGCAGAGTATTCAAGCAACTGTATGGGTGTCGGCGGTTTTGAATCCATACAGCAACTGTTTTATCTGTTAAACAACACTCTGGATTATTGCGTTTTGCGCAATCACGAATACATACCTGACCAGTTCCGTACGGATCGCCATGGAGATATTGATCTTTTGGTGGAAAACAAGAACTACATAAAATATCTGACTCAGGCAACGGATGTATTTGGCTTGCCATATCGCGTTTATCATACCATACGGATTAGTGGTCAAGAAATACCGTTTGATTTCAGGTATCTTGGTGATGGTTATTATGACAAAGAGTGGGAAAAGGATATTCTTAAAACACGCAAGTTTTCAAATAAGGGTTTCTATATACCGAACGAGGAGAATCAGTTCTATTCCCTACTCTATCATGCGTACGTTCAGAAGCCAAGTGTTGCGGATGATTATTTTGATAAACTATCGCTTTATGCAGAAGCAGCCGGTATATCATTCAATTCAGACGTGAACAATGCAATAGGTTTATTGGACGATTATTTTGACATCAAGAATTACGATTATATCCGTCCGTCAGATAAGTCTGTTTATTATAACGAACATAACTTGTCCTTTTCCAGGCGGATTGACTCGTTCGGTCGGTTGGTTTCCAAGAATGTGCAAGACGAGGATGCGTCTGTCCCCTTTTTCTCTTCTGTATATGCAAAGAAAGATGCTTTCGTCAAGCGAGGAAGTCGATTCTTGATTGAGAATGAATTGTATTTTTTGCAAAAGCTTTCCGGTTATGATTTCTTTCCTCCAGTACTGTCATTTGGAGTAAAAGACAATATTGCATTTTTAGAAACGGGAGGTGTACCTGGGAAAGCATTTGATTCATTCTTTTCTAAGAAAGGTAACAATACTCCGAGAATGGTCCATTCATTCTTGACGGAGATCGTTAAAATTCTTCGCGTTTTAGTTGAGAATGACATTCTTCATCGCGATTTCATACCACAAAATATTATTGTTAAAGAGACAGGACAAACCTGCAAAGTATCACTCATTGATTTCGGTTGGGCCACAAGTATTTCCAAGAAAAACGAGTGTTTGAGGCCCAAAGGGCTGGCGGATTCGTATGGTTTGAAGAATGGATATTCTGATTTCTATTCTTTAGGAAAAGTCATTGAGAGTCAATGGGGGTATTGGGTCCCTTCCTTTAAACGATTCTTCCTTTATCTGGAATCTATTGTTTGGGAGGACTACGACGATGTGGAGCAACTAAAGAGTAAAATTGACAGAGTTGATTCGCTAATAGGTTCCAGTCTCTCTTTAATGGATCGACTGGGTTTGTTTGTATATAGGCACAAATCTGCCAGGCAATTATGGAACATCTTAAAGAAGATGGGGCGAATAGTGAATCATCGCTTTGATTCATTGTATAAGAGAATTAAGAAGAGACTGGTATCCCCCAAAAAGTAGCATTATGCCGATTGTCTCTGTAATTGTTCCTAATTACAACCACGGGCAGTATCTTAGGAAGCGTATAGACAGCATATTGTCCCAAACCTTCCAGGATTTCGAACTGATCCTGCTTGATGATGCATCGACGGATGACAGTCGCGAGGTCATAGAGTCATACAGGAATGACACCCATGTTACACATATCGTGTATAATGAGAATAATGGTGGAACACCTTTCAAACAATGGGACAAAGGGATTGAACTTGCGGCCGGAGAATGGATCTGGATAGCGGAGAGTGATGACTTTGCCGACAAGTGTTTTCTGGAGACCCTGATCGAGAAGGTTCAGCGTTATCCGGAAGTTGGTTTCGCTTTTTCTACAACTTTTTTTGTGAACGAAGACGGCAAAGTAACAGGCAAGAGTCGCGATGCAGATTTGGCAGCCTCACCTGACGACCATTGCGTCCACGAATCCAAGGCTTTCATCAAGGAGCGTATCTTCATCAATAATTCAATCGATAACGTCAGTGAATGCATCTTTAAAAAGATCCTTTACAGTTCTGAAAAAAAGCATCTATATGAATGGATGAGACTGTGTGGTGATTGGTTCTTTTATGTATTGCTTTCGCAGCAAACGAATGTACTTGAGGTTTATAAGCCTCTGAGTTATTACCGTAAGCATTCGTATAATACAGTAATCTCCACGGAGCATCAGGGCAAGACTTTCATCGAGGGCATTGAGATATATAAATATATTACGCGGAACGTTCTGAAAGCGACAAACGAGGACTATCGGGAAATGGCCAAGTATTGGCTTGATAATAAACGTATATATAATTATTCAGCCGACACGAACAACACTATCAAGAGGTTGTTTATGAAAGAGTTTCCGGTCGTCGTTGTCTATTATTACATGTTTTCTTTCAAACGATCCATAAAGAAAGTCATTAAGAGATAGATGGGATTGTATAAGCCACAGGATCTTTGGAACATTGCTTTATTCGTCCTATCCGACGGAGAGAGTCCATTCGATTGTGTAGAGCGTGAACCGGACAAGAGGTTTACGCCGCAAACACTGATCAGGACTCAATATCATCAGATTACAGGCTATGCCGATCCCTTCCTCTTTGTGAATCATAGTGACGGTTATCTATATCTTTTTTACGAGGAAGAGCGATTGAAGGCAAAGGCTCCGATATGTGCCAGGCGGACGAAAGATTTGAAGCACTGGGAGGATCTTGGAGTTGTTCTTAGAGAAGGGCACCACCTTTCATATCCCAATGTTTTCGAGCATAATGGAGACATCTATATGCTTCCCGAGACCAGGGAATGTGATGCCGTGATTCTTTACAAGGCAACCCACTTCCCTTATCGCTGGGAGAAATACAAGGTACTCGTAGATGGTGACAAGTTCGCCGACAGCTGTGTTTTCTTCAATGATGGGAAATGGTATCTCTTCACAACCGCTTGGTATGGGGAGAAGAATGGATTGCGTATTTTTGTCGCGGATGAACTGACAGGGGATTATATTGAGCATCCGATGTCACCGATAACGGATGACATTGCCGAATCCCGATGCGGAGGTTCTGTATTCAGATATGGAGACAAGATATATCGTCCTGCTCAGTTTTGTGCCAATTACTATGGAGAGGATCTGCGCATCTTTGAGATAACCCACCTCAGCCAAACGGATTACAAGGAGGTATTGGTCAAACCAATGATTAACAAGGGACAGGTATGGAATCCTCTGGGCGGTCATCATTTCAACAGTACCGTTTTCCAAGGGAAGAGGATTGTTGTAATGGACGGGATCGTCAACGACAATTGGTTGAACAACCATACCAGGAAACTGTTCAATTACTTCTATCATCGTTCAGTCAGATGAACATTCTCTATTATTGCGATGAGTATCCACCGGCACGGAATGGCGGTATCGGAACAGTTGTGAAGTTGGTTGCAGAGGCAATGAGCCAACGCGGGCACAATGTCATAGTTGCCGGAAGATACTGGAACGGCAAAGGGCGCAAAACCGTGGAGAACATCAACGGCGTAACTGTAATTCGTTGGCAAAGAAAGAGTTACAATTCTATCGTCCTGTATTGGCGAACTCTGTTCGCAGCCAAGAAGAATAAGCACAAAAGGGCTCAGATGGTGTTTTCCCGAACCCAGAAGCTGCTGGAGAAAGTGATAGCCCGGTATTCTGTCGATTTAGTGGAAATGCCAGACTATGTAGACGATTTTCTTTACAATTATGGGATAAAGACAGTGCCTTGGAAATGCTCCGTACCCAGAGTAATACGGGTTCATGGGAGCGTTTCGTTCCTGCACCACTATTTGAAGGGCCGTCCTGATGAGAGGAAGATAAAACAAGACCGGGATTACTTCGCCCTGGCAGATGCTGTTTACGCTGTCAGCGCGTTTTCAAAGGCTTATGTTTCGGAGCATCTATGTCCAGGGAAGGATGTAGTAGTTATTTACAACCCCATCGAAGAGCATTGGTTCAAGCAATCCGTTAAGAATGAAGAGTCTCAGACTATCCTGTTTTTCGGAAAGATTGCAAAAATGAAAGGTGTTTTCAGCTTGATCAAGGCATTTAATCTCGTTGCGGCAGATTTCCCTGATGCTAAGTTGAAGCTTATAGGTAACGGTGATGTGGCAAAGGCACAAGGTTTAGTTGATCCTCATTTCTCGGACCGTGTCGTTTTCACTGGTTTCATGCCTCAGGAACGGGTAATGGAAGAGATAGATAATTCCGGCTTCTGCGTATTGCCTTCCTATTTTGAGAATTTCTCAATGGCGGCATTGGAGGTCCTGGCGAGGCACAAGGCATTGATATACACAGACCGTACTTCAGGGCGTGAACTGATCCAGGACGGAGTAAACGGTCTGCTTGTTGACCCGGACAACATTGAACAAATCGCCGACGGAATGCGCTTGTTACTAAAAGACATCGAATTGCGCAATAGGTTGGCAGATAACGGATTCGAGATGTGCAGGAACAGGTTTTCAACAGAAATCATCCTCCCCGAGATCGAGTCATATTACGAAGAAGTGATAAAGCGATGCAAAGATTCAAGGAGATAGCAGGCACTGCTTTGAAATACGGTGCATTCGCTTGGCTGGCGGCTATATTTGTCTGGTATTTTATCGTCAGCACGTTACGCAATGGAATATCCTGTGATGAAGGGTATTATCTGATGGGCTATCTGCACAATCAGAGTACTGAAGGAATCGGGAGCGACTTCCACTCCATAGTCCGCTCCATCTGTCGGGCATTCCCTGACGATGACATAATGGTATTCCGTTACGTACGCTTATTCTTAAGTGCCATCGCCATTGTGTTTTTCGCGATATCATCCTATGGATGGCTGTCTCGAAAAAAAGGATTACGTGTCTCCCGATGGGCTTATTACCCGATGATTGTATTGGCCGGAGCAATGTCTTTCACCTTTGCTGCGCCTACCATCTCATACGACAGCATCGAGCATTTCGCCATATTATCCTCCGCATCTTTGCTGTTCATTCTGTTTTCTACGAAAAAGGTATCGGTGCAATCCATCTGCGCTTTCGGCATAGGATTCCTTCTATGGTTTGCTTGTTCCAATTATCCTCCTGCAGGAGTTTGCATGGTGATACTGTTTGCAGTTATCTATATACTTGAAGAAAGTGAAAAGAAATGGTATCACTTCCCTATCGCTTTCCTTGGGGTATTGATGGCGATACTGATCAGCCACTTCTTTATCCATGACATGAAAGAATGGTTTTCGGAAGTGAGCAAAATATTTGTATCCACCTTCACCGAAGAATCTCAATCCAGACATGATGCGGGCAGCCTGGTATCCACTATGCTCCTGGTCGTGGCCAAACTGATCGTTGTATTTGTTCCTTTGGTCACGGTGCTTACTTTGGTATATAAAAAGATTCGTGTCCCCGACAGGCTGCAATGGGCAATAATACTGCTGCTGTGTGTCTGCTTGATTGTCTTTAGAAAGATCTATGAGCTTCGTAGCATATTGTTGATGGTTCCCGTCGCACTGATGCTGGCAAAAGTATTGGCAAAGCCCGACCTTGACATCAAGGGCTTTTTACTCTCCAAAGACGCTTTCATTGCATTGATCATTATTGCGATTCCTATTGTCGGCGTTTTCGGGACTAACCAGCCCATCTTGAAAAAAGCTGTCATTTATGCCCCCTTCTGGGTTTTGGCTTTCCACTTCCTTTTTGCGGAACTCGGCACTAAGGGCTGTGAACGCTTAAGTCTGCTCTTTACAACGATCCTGCTTGCCGGATACGTTTGGTTGGGTAACTTCCAACGCTACCATTACTACTACACTCCCCGTTCTTCACGTTACGAAATAGTCGGTGCTTCACGTCCCCAGAAAGTATTGGTAAGTCAATACCAACAGCAGTACTACAATGATTTGCTTGATATTCTCAGGGAGTCGGGGTGCAAACCGGATGACGGTTTCATGGCTTTTGGCGAAAACCAGATGGCGGTATTTCTGGCTGGTGGATACATTGACGGCAGACTGCCATACCACTGGTGGCAATACAAGCATTTCGAGAGTGAAGCTCCCCAGGCGTTTGTTTTGTTCAAAAACGAGGAGAATGACGTAATCTCCTATTTCCGCAAAGCAGGATGGGGGTTCCCCGAGGATTATGAGAGAAAGGAAATGAGACAGATGGCAGAAAACCTGGGGGACGATTACAGGACAGTGATATATGTAAAAACAAATCGATAGTATATGGATACCAAGCCTTATATCTCGATCGTTTCACCGGTCTATCGCGGCGAGAAGATGATTGACGAGCTGGTCCGCCGCAATGTTGACAGCGTCAGTTCCATTACGGATGATTATGAGATCATCCTGGTCAATGATGCTTCACCGGACAAATCATGGGATGAGATCCTGAAGCAATGTGCGGTCAATTCTAGAGTAAAAGGTATCAACCTTTCCCGGAATTTCGGACAGCATTATGCTATCACGGCCGGTCTGCATTATGCCAAAGGAGACTGGGTGGTCGTCATGGACTGCGACCTCCAGGACAGGCCGGAAGAGATACCTAACCTGTACAAGAAGGCATTGGAAGGGTTTGATATCATATATGCCCGCCGGGTGGTGAAACATGTCGGATGGTGGAAACGCTTCTCCAGTGTCGCCTTTCACGCCGTGCTTGACTGGCTGAGCGGCATTAAGAGTGATCCCGCCATCGCTAATTTTGGGATTTTCAGTCAAAGGGTTATTACTGAGTATAACAGAATCCCTCAACAGGCAAGGTCCTTTGGCTCCATCATCGGTTCATTGGGCTTCAAAAGGGGATATATTGACGTGGAACAGGATGAGAGCGCAAGAGGCGGCAGTAGTTATACGCTTCGAAAATTACTGGCCCACTCTTTCAACATCATTGTATCGAGTACGAACAAACCCTTGCGCATGGCTGTCGGAGTGGGATTTGTAATGGCTACGGTATCATTCATACTCGCCCTATATAATGTCATTGCAAAACTGACGGGCATCATCCGTGTCAGTGGATATACGACTACCATTTTCTCCATCTGGTTTGTCGGGGGCTTGCTTCTTTTTGTGATGGGAGTTCTAGGGCTGTATGTCGGCAAGATTTTTGACCAGGTGAAGGGACATCCTTTGTATGTAGTTCGCGATGAAGTTAACATTGATCGCTAGTATATAGAAGAAATGATTGATGCGGATTTGACTCTGACGGGATACGGCGTGACGCTGCGTCGCTTGACCCACGACAAGATCGAGATGTTGAGGCAGTGGCGCAATGACCCGAAGATTCAGCAATATATGATCTATAGGGACTACATTACTCCTGAGATGCAGGAAGCGTGGTTCCAAAAGATCAATAACGACCACAACTTTTATTTTATCATCGAGTATGAAGGAAGAGAAGTCGGGATGACTAATATCAAGGATGTGGATTATGAGAAGAAGACTGGAGAGCAAGGTATTTTTCTTTATGACGATACCTTGTGGAATTCAGATGTGGGGATGAGAGCGTCTCTGTGTCGTGACAGTTACGCTTGGGATGTACTTCAATTGGATTCGATGTTTTGCCACGTTTTGTCTTCTAACAAAAGGGCTTTGCAGTACAATCTGCTTCGTGGCTATGAGATGATTCCAGGTCTCGAACAGGAAGAGAACCTGATGCTGATCCTCACACGGGAAAAAGCGAAAAACCCATCTCCACGTTTTGCCAGAATTATAAGAGCACTTAATAAATAGTTTACTTTATATTTTCAATATGGAATTAAATGAATTTATAAAACTCTTTGCTGAACAGTTTGAGTTTACCGACCCCAGTGAGATCACCGCGAAAACCGCCTACCATGATCTGGATGAATGGTCATCTCTGACAGGCCTTTCCGTCATTGCGATGGTAGATGAAGAGTTCGATGTAGCGTTGAAGGGTGATGATATCAGGAATTCTGTAACCGTCGAGGACCTTTACAATCGCGTAATCAGCAAATTGTAATGCCGTTTCTTACTCTAGGATGAAGTTGAAAACAAACGACACGGATGGGTGCAGCATATAATCCTTTCTCTCTCGAAGGGAAAACAATATTGGTAACAGGCGCATCTTCCGGAATCGGCAAGGCGACAGCTCTTGAATGTGCCAAAATGGGGGCTTGCTTAGTCATTACCGGGAGAGATGAGAAGCGTCTCAATGAGGTCTATAGTAATCTGGTGGGTACTGGCCATTTGCAGATTAAGGCGGACCTTTCAAAAGAGGAAGATATCCAACGGCTCGCGAAGGAAGTTCCCGTCCTTGATGGATGTGTAAACAATGCCGGATATAATGTAATGTCGCTGATTCCCTTTATCAAGAAGGACGATTTGGATGGTATCCTGGATGTCAATCTAAAGGCTCCGATAGAGTTGACGCATTATCTGGTAAAGAATAAAAAAATGGCGAAGGATTCGTCCATCGTCTTCACATCATCCATATCTGCCCGAGGCCGCAATTCTGTTGGGAACTGCCTCTACTCTGCCTCGAAAGGAGGGTTGTCGGCATTCATGAAGAATGCTGCATTGGAGTTGGCGGCAAAGCGCATCCGTTGCAATGCTGTATTGCCCGGAATGGTGGAAACTCCGCTGAAAGAGGGGAAATCGACCATTACGGAAGAACAATGGGAGGCCAATAGACAGTTGTATCCGCTGAAGCGTTTTGGCAAGCCGGAAGATATAGCATACGGGATTATTTATCTGTTAAGCGATGCCAGTTCTTGGGTCACAGGGACAGAGCTGGTAATCGACGGTGGAATGACAAGGTAACAATGGCGATCATTCGTTTCAATAATGTCGGTATCACTGCATTATCCGCATGTGTACCCAAACAGGTGATTGACAACTATCACTATGATCTTGACTTATGGCCTGAGGATGAGGTGAAGATGGTCGTCGATAAGGTCGGAGTGGCTGAAAGAAGATTCGCAGACGGGAATACTTGTTCGTCAGACTTGTGTTTTGCAGCCGCTGAGAAACTGTTTGAAGACAATCAGGTCGACAGGAACGAAATAGACCTGCTTGTATTTCTTTCACAGACTCCTGATTACCGTATGCCGGCCACTTCCATCTTGCTTCAAGACAGATTGGGGTTACCTATGTCAACAATGGCCTTCGACATCAATCTGGGATGCTCCGGTTTTATCAATGCCTTATGTATCGTGTATTCCATGATGCAGAATCATGGATTCCGCAAGGCATTATTACTTGACGGTGAGACCCGGTCAAAGGTCTATAGCAGAAAGGATAGAAGGGAAGCTTTCATTTTCGGGGATGCCGGAGTCGCAGCTCTGATTGAGCGGGACGAAAGATTTGGTACAAGCCATTTTTCCATTAACTCCGACGGCTCCCGTGGTGATCTGATTATGATTCCTGGAGGCGGGTATAGGAATATGAGCTCCGTTGAAACCCTTCGGGAGAGAGTAGTGGACGAGTATGGCAATATACGGACCGACGAACAAGGATATATGAATGGAGCCGATGTGTTCAACTTCGTTATCGTTGAAGTTCCGAAGGATATTAAAAAGTTGATGGAAACTGCAGGTGAGGACATTCAGACTATGGATTATTATGTGTTCCACCAGGCTAATGCCTTTATCAACAAACACATCGCTAAAAAGCTTAAGTTGTCCCCGGAAAAGATTCCCTGGACCATTCAGAAATATGGGAACACATCTTCTGTTTCAGTCCCGTTGACCATCGTCAGCGAACTTCGGGACAAACTCCAGGGAAGGAAGAGACTGATGCTGAGCGCCTTTGGTGTAGGTATGGCGTGGGCGACGGCAATCGTACCCTTCGTTGACTGCAAGATTAGTAATATCGTAGAGTATTAGAGGAAAGATGCAACAAGAAGCACGGGGCAAGGTATCTCTCAAGGTGGTCTTAATCCTCCTGCTCGTGAACCTTCTGTACTCCACGGTATCGATTGCGATGAAACTTGCATCGATGCAAGAGATGTTGAGTCTGAAGTATTTCATATGCCTTGGAACCATCGTAATCATGTTGGGGATATATGCTGTCGTGTGGCAACAGATCCTGAAAAAAGTTGATATCACCCTCGCTTATATGTTCAAAGCCACGGGGATCATATATGTGCTTCTTTATTCCGTGTTCCTGTTTGGAGAGTCCATAACGGTATGGAATATTGTCGGAGCTGCGATCATCGTTACAGGTATCGTCTTGTTTGTGAAATCATAAAGCTATGTTTTACGCTTTAGTCGTATTCGATGTTTTCATCGCGGCCCTGGCACAGATGCTTTTGAAGAGCAGTTCATTGAGTACTCACAAGTCGTTCTTCTTTGAGTACTTCAATCCTAAGGTGATTGGCGGCTACTCCATAATGGTCCTGTCACTTTTATTGAACATATATGCATTGAATCATGGCGTCCTTCTTAAGGAACTGTCGACCATCGAGTCCCTGAGCTATATCTTCGTGCCTTTGTTATCATTCCTTTTCTTCAAGGAAACTATCACTTGGCGAAAGGCCGGTGCCATCGCAATGATAATGACAGGCATTTTCGTTTTCTTCATTTGAGTATTTGAATTATGCAGATTCCTTTCAATAAACCCCATCTCACAGGCAAGGAAGCCCATTATATGTATCAAGCCGTGTACAACGGCAAATTGAGCGGCAACGGGGAATTCACCAAGCGTTGCCAGCATTTCTTTGAAGAGAAATACGGCTTCAAGAAGTGCTTGCTGACAACCAGTTGCACTGATGCATTGGAGATGGCGGCAATACTTTGTGACATCAAGCCTGGAGATGAAGTCATTGTGCCGAGCTACACCTTCGTTTCTTCGGCACTGGCCTTTGTAAGGGCAGGTGCGAAGATTGTTTTTGCAGACAGCATGAAGAGCAATCCTAACATCGATGCTGAAAAGCTTGAGTCCTTGATAACGCCGCGGACAAAGGTTATAGTTCCTGTCCATTACGCTGGTGTAGCTTGCGACATGGACCGCATCATGGAGATTGCCGGGAAGCACAATCTGCTCGTCGTAGAAGATGCGGCTCAAGCCATTGATTCATATTACAAGGGTAGGCCATTGGGCACCATCGGTCATCTTTCGTGCTTCTCCTTTCACGAAACGAAGAACATTATTTCCGGAGAAGGCGGCATGTTATGCATCAACGACGCTCGCTTTATCCGCCGCGCCGAAATCATCTGGGAGAAAGGCACCAACCGCGCAGAATTCTTCCGGGGTGAGGTGAATAAGTATGGATGGTGCGACATCGGCTCATCATTCCTGCCCAGCGAGGTTATTGCTGCTTTCCTATGGGCGCAGATTGAATCGATGGATGAGATTCAAGCTAA
>Ga0256407_10010905_pt1 | contig 12683 bp, 13 predicted proteins | sample RumenRJG_04DNA_FD_193489 | JGI IMG/M metagenome (GOLD analysis project Ga0256407, IMG submission 193489) | Bovine rumen microbial communities from Lethbridge, Alberta, Canada - RJG_04 | ecosystem: Host-associated > Mammals > Digestive system > Stomach > Rumen | place: Canada: Alberta... | reverse complement strand
ATTTTATGAAGTTGTTTTGGCAGCAATGTCAAAAGTGGATAATGTAGAAGATAACAAAACAAAAATGAAAAATTTTGATATTTTTGTTAAATTTTTCGAAGCAATTGTAGCTTATCATAAATATGAAGAGGAAAATGCTAAAAATCAAAGAAATAGGAGACGTTAGGAATGTTTAGTGAAAATTATATTATTCAAGGAAAAATAGTTTGTAAAACAGGTCTTCACATTGGAGGATCTAGTGATGCAATTGATATTGGTGGAAGTGACAACGTAATTATCAGAGACTCAGTAACAGGAAACCCTTACATTCCAGGTTCTTCTCTTAAAGGTAAACTCAGATTTTTAACAGAATTAAATGATAAGGATTCAGCTCAAAGCGTCATTGACAATAAAGGTAAACCTGCTGATGATCCTAATTGCATTGCTTCTAAATTATTTGGTATTTCAGCTGATGAAAAACAAACTGAACTCAAATTTCCTACTAGAACTATTGTAAGAGATGCATATCCTGATGATGAAACATTGGAATTATGGAATAATGAATCTTTGATAAGTGGTGCTGAGTTAAAATATGAAAACAACATTAACAGAATTAACTCTGGAGCGACTCCTAGAAATATTGAAAGAGTCCCAAAAGGATCTAAATTTGATTTTGAGATAATATTTTCTGTTTATGAAGGTGATGATGAAAACATTTCATATCTTTTAGATGCTATGAGACTATTGGAAGATAATTATCTTGGTGGAAGTGGTTCTAGAGGTTTTGGTCAAATTGAATTTAAAAATATTAAATTAACAAAAAGAACAAGCGAATACTATAAAGAAAATACAGATGAAGAAATAATCATTGAATCTGATAATATAACTGATGTAATTAATGCAATTAAATAGGTGGTTTATAATGTTGGTTTATATTAAACCATTATCAACATTTCCAAAACTACATTCGGATACTTTATTTGGAGCTTTAACATCTGCAATAAGTGAATTATATCCAGATTTAGTAGATGACATGATTAATGAATTTGAAGATGGGAGACCTCCATTTTTAATATCTTCAACATTTCCAGTAATCCTTAATAATGATGAAAAAATTAAATTTTATCCAAAAATTATAAATGATAGTGATTTATCAAAAATTGATTCAAAAATTAATAAAGATTATAAAAAAGTGGATTATATAGAAGAAGATTTATTTTATGCATTAATTAATGGTGAAATGTCTGAAAAAGAGCTATTAGAAAATTATAATGATTATAATAGATTTTCAAATTTGTTAATGAGTAAGAAATTAGATGTTGAAATTGGTTTTGGAGAAAATATTCTTCCAAATAACAGTGTCAATAGAATAGTTAATGAAACAAAGATATTTTACACACAAGGTGATAGTTATAATAATATAGGATTGTTTTTCTTGGTTCAATTTTTTGATGAGAAATATAGAAAAACAATTGAATCTGCAATTAGATTCTTAGGTGATCGTGGGTTTGGAAGAGATGTATCCACTGGAAAAGGACAATTTAGCTTTGAAATTGAACAATCAATAATGATGTTGAATATGATGAGGAAAACATGTTCGTTTCACTTTCTAGATTCATCCCTAAAGATGATGATTTAAAAAGGATTAATGAGTATTCCTATTATGAAATCGCTTCTAAAAGAGGAAGGGATAAATCCGGTGAGATAAGAAAGCAAGTCAGATTTTTCAAAGAAGGGTCCATATTTCCTAATTATCAAATGATTTACGGTAAAATAGTTAAATCTGGAGAGTTTAATCCTGCATTTGAATATGGCTATGCTTATCCATTGAGATTTAAAAAGGAGATGTTATAATGAAATGTAATGTTCAAGTATTGTCTCCTGTCCATATAGGTTCCGGTGAAAGGTATACTGCATCTGAATATATTCCATCAAAGGCTAAAACCAAAAGAGGAAATATTTTAAATATTATTAAAAGGATTGATGTTTCTAATTATTTCTTATCACTTGATGATGATAAAAAAGATGATTTTTTAGCTGACTTGTCAAATCCTAATTTCGATTTAAAAAGTTTTGATAAGAAAATTCCTAATGAATATACTAAATATAGGGCAATCAACAAATCTAAAAAGGAAATTGTGCCTACGCAGGAAATCACAGAAGCTATAAAAACTTTAAATGAATTATATATTCCAGGTTCATCTATTAAAGGAGCAATACGTTCTGCAATTTTATACTATGAACTTGATGATGATTTAATTTCAAATATTTCCCGTTTTGTAATTAATAATCAGGGTAGAGTTAACCGTAGGAATTATACAAAATGGATGAATGACATTTTCACTTCTAATAAAGCACCTACTCCTGCTCAGGGAGATATAATGAAGTTTTTACAGGTTTCAGATTCGACAACTATTAAATCTCCTACAATTTATGATGTTGCAACAGTAATGGCTTCTTTTAGAATAGGGCATAATGAATTTTACTCTAGGAATAAGAGGACTCATGAACCAACATTGAGTTTTCTTGAAACTATTGCTCGTGGGAATAATTTAACTTTTGAGTTGAACAATAATTATGATTATGAGGTATTCCGAAAATTAGGTCTTGAAAATAAAAAACATTTAATAGACTTTGATAATATTAAAAAATCAATATTCATTTTCTCAAAAGCATTAATTAATCATGAGATTGAATTTGCACAGGATTATGATATTAATTATCTTGAAAAATTTTATCGAAATATTGAAAAGCAGAATTCAATAGATTCTCCACTTTTAAAAGTTGGTGCAGGTTCTGGCTTTTTATCAACAACTGTTGGCTTAAAAATTAAAAAATATGACGAAAGGTTATATGATAAAATTGCTGATGGAACTAGAGGAAAGAATTATGATTATGCATATCCTAAATCAAGAAAGATTACTCAAACTGGAGGATTGCCATTGGGATGGGTAAAATTGTCTTTTGAGGAGAATTAATAATGGAAGCTTTAATTTTAAGTTGTGGTGGTTCTCCCGAACCACTGCAATATTGTATTAAAAATTATACTCAGGATTTTGTTTACTTTTTATGTTCTAAGGATACAGTTGATATAGCTGAAGAAATTATTAAAAAGGAAAATATCAATGAAGATAAATATAAAGTTAAAATCGTTTCAAATCATGAAAGTTTAGATGATTGCTATGCAAAATCCCGTGAGATAATTGAAGAATTGCAAAAGGATTTTGAAAACATTCATGTGGATTTTACAGGTGGAACTAAACCGATGGTTGCAGGATTGGTTCTTGCATCAATTGGTGAAAAATGTTTATATACTTATGTAGGTTCAAAGAATCCTGAAAGCAGGGACAAAGAAGGTAGGGGTATTGTTTTAGATGGATTTGAAAAAATCAAAGAACAAAAAGACCCTTATGAAGTTTATGCAGTTATGGAATTTAATCGTGGAATGGACTTTTTCAATAAGTATCAATTCAGTGCAGCTAAATCAAATTTCATTGAAGCTAGTAAAAAACTGGAATCACGATCTCTTAAAGAAATTGCGGAGTTATTTGTTGATATTGTTGATGTTTATGATTCCTGGGATAAATTTAACAATCTATATAACAATCAACCAATAAAAACTGCATTTTATAATATTGATTATCAAATTGAAAATTCCGGCAATCTAAAACAATATTTCAATGAAAATCAGCCTTTATTCTTTAAACAACTTAAAAATAATTGGAATTTCTTAGAGTTAAAAGTTGCAAGAAAAGGATTAATTGAACCAGACAATGTTAAATATTATCTACCAGATTTATTAAACAATGCATATAGACGGATTGAAGAAGGTAAATTTGATGATGCGGTTGCAAGGCTTTATCGAGCTATTGAACTTATTGCACAATTAGGACTAACAAATGAAGGCATTATAAAAATAAATGTTTTAAAGCAAAATAAAGAATTCAAAATTGATTTAAATATTATTGAGGGAATTGAAGATGAAAAAATAAGATCATTTATTTATCAGTTAAAAGAATATGAAATTGCACTTAGACGCGGAAAAACTCATATTGGAATTGGATCAAGTCAAAGCTATGAATTATTATCAAAATTTGGTGTAGATTATGCTAAAGATTATTTGGCTGATAAAAAACTCAAATCAAATGTGGGTTCAAGAAATGGATCTATATTGGCACATGGGTTGCACCCAATCGATGAAAAAATGGCTATGAAACTATATGGGCAAGTGTTAACCTATTCGAAACGGGCATTTCCAGAAATTGTTAAATATATGGATATGGCTGATTTCCCAAAGTTTGAATGATAATATGAAATACAATATTGTAAATTTAATATTAAAAACAGATTTAAATCTTACTGCTTCTCCAACGAAGGTTAGAGGATTTTTAGGAAATATCTACAAAGATTATCCTATCTTACATAACCATTATGCTAATGACAAGTTTTTATATTCATATCCTTATGTGCAATATAAAATAATCAATGGAGACATTGTAATTGTTGGAATTGATGAGGGAGCGGAACTGCTTAAAAAAATAGCTCCTGAACTTACAACCTTAAGCTTAGATAAGGAATATAAAATCACAGAAAAATTAATCCATGAAAAAGAATTTGATATCAAGCCTAGTTCTGAGGAAAAACACTATAAATTCATAACTCCCTGGTTGGGTTTAAATCAAAATAATTATAAGAGATATATTAATACAAAAGATTGGAAAGAGAAAAAAGATATCTTAAATAAAGTATTAGTCGGAAATATTTTATCCATGTCCAAAGGATTAGGTATTATTGTTAATAAGAGATTATATGCTAAAACTCACTTTGAAGAAAAAATAGTAGAATACAAAGGAGTTAAGATGAATGCTTTTATGGGTGAATTTAAAGTTCATTATTCTCTACCTGATTACATTGGATTGGGCAAAGGAGTATCACAAGGATTTGGTTGTGTAAAAGAAATAATAGCCGAGGAATGATGTTAACAGTTGTAGTTTATGATATAACTGATAATACTTCAAGATTGCACTTGATTAAAAAACTTCAGTATTTTGGTCTAAAAAGACTTCAAAAATCAGTTTTTATAGGATATCTTGAATTACAGGAACGTCTAGATTTAGCCGATGAATTAAACTTGTATTTATCCAATGACAAAGATAGTATTGTGATTTTTCCAATCTGTGAAAGTTGTAAAAACTCAATTCTATTGGAAGGTAATGCACATATTCCACAAAATGATTTAACATACAGATTTTTATGAGATTATTGATTGATGGATTTAATAAATCAGTGACAAAAAGAGATAATCAGATTGTTATTAAAGAAGACGGTAAGGAAGTAGATTACTTTTTACCAAAAGATTTAAAACAAATTATTATTTTAGGTAAAGGTGCAATAACATTTGATGCAATAGCACTTCTCTCAGATGCTAATGTTGATTTGATAGCCATTGACTGGAGAGGAAACATAAAATACAGATTAGCATCAAAGGAACACAATAATGTTCAAATCAGAAAACAGCAGTATTTTGCACTTTCAGATTCAAGAAGCGGATATCTTGCTAAAAAATTTATTGAATCGAAAATTAAAAATCAAAAATCCCTTTTAGGAGCATTATCAAGAAATCGAGGAGGGGTGGAATTTTTAGATATTCAGAAAAACAAACTAGAAAACTTATCTAAAGCTCTAAAAGATATTAAAAATAGGCCCTCAGAAAGGATTCGTTCACAGATTTTTGGTATCGAAGGAATGGCATCGGCTGAATACTGGCAGGGTTTTAGATATGTCCTAGGTGAGGATTTTGATTTTTTAAACCGTAGCGGCCGTGGTGCGCATGATATTGTAAATTCAATGTTGAATTATTCATATGCGATTTTATCATCTGAAATTTTAAAATCGCTTCATATGACAGGTCTTGATCCATACGCTGGCTTTTTACATTCTGATTTGTATGGTAGGACCAGTCTTGTTTTTGATGTAATGGAAGAGTTCAGACAACAGATTGTTGACAGATCAATTTTAAAGATAATTAATTTGGGTCAGATTGAAAAAGATGATTTTGAAATAAAAGATGGTTTTGTTTTTATCGGTGATGAGTGTAGAAAATTACTTGTTAAAACAGTCTTGGATAAGTTAAATACTGAAGTTACATTTAACGGAATTCGAAAAACATATTCAGATTTTATAGAAGTAGAATCTAACAATATTATGGAATTTTTACTCTATGAAAAGCATTATAAAACATTTTACATAAGATGGTAAAATGTGTGAACCTCCCATTTTTATAACAAATTAGTCCAATATAGATATTTTAGTGCAAAATTTATTTTCTTTTAAAACAGTTAGAATAACATAATAGTGCAGTATAATTCATATTTTAATATAAAATTTATCTTATAATTATTTTTTTAATTATTTACTTGATTTAAATTGGAAAATTTATTAAAAAACTATTTATATTAAGTGTGCGAATCTTTATATATGTAAGGATATTTTTTTAATCCCCACACAAAGTTAAAAAATCACAGGCTCTGATGCATTAAAATGGTGAAAAGAAGAAAATTTTGCCACTATTGCAAAGGAGTTTCCAGTAAAATAAGGATTGTGACTATAATGCTCCTTTACCTAACTCTTGCTCTTTTCCAATTGCAAAGGAGTTTCCAGTAAAATAAGGATTGTGACTGTAATATTTCCGGGTGATCCGGGTCCCTGGTTTCAATTGCAAAGGAGTTTCCAGTAAAATAAGGATTGTGACCTGTCAGTATTTTTTATTTGATTTATTTTTTTAAAGATTGCAAAGGAGTTTCCAGTAAAATAAGGATTGTGACTATTAGCTATATTATTAAATTCAACATCTGTATAAATTGCAAAGGAGTTTCCAGTAAAATAAGGATTGTGACACCTTAAAAGACAGCACCATTATAAACCTATTTCAATTGCAAAGGAGTTTCCAGTAAAATAAGGATTGTGACTTAGTTTCGTCTAATTCAAGTTCTATGACTGTCAAATTGCAAAGGAGTTTCCAGTAAAATAAGGATTGTGACTTGTATTCATTCAAATTTAAATCATTTGAATAAAATATTGCAAAGGAGTTTCCAGTAAAATAAGGATTGTGACTTATTTAGAATAGTGCTTTTATTGTCTTTTGTTGGATTGCAAAGGAGTTTCCAGTAAAATAAGGATTGTGACATGAAACAACATCTTCAATAAAAGAGATATTATTATTGCAAAGGAGTTTCCAGTAAAATAAGGATTGTGACTGTATATTTATCCATTTCTAATGTCTCCTTTTCTCAATTGCAAAGGAGTTTCCAGTAAAATAAGGATTGTGACCTTAACCAACCTTTTGTTTGGTTATTTTTTATATAAATTGCAAAGGAGTTTCCAGTAAAATAAGGATTGTGACCGTAAATTGCTTAATCTTTTTTCAGAGAGTTTTAAGATTGCAAAGGAGTTTCCAGTAAAATAAGGATTGTGACGTTAACCACAGAGTTGATTAAAAAATGGGTTATTAGATTGCAAAGGAGTTTCCAGTAAAATAAGGATTGTGACTAAACATTTGAAGTTTTCATAATTACACCTTTAAATATTGCAAAGGAGTTTCCAGTAAAATAAGGATTGTGACGTGTACACGTACTAATACGGTACGAGCGTTGGATTCATTGCAAAGGAGTTTCCAGTAAAATAAGGATTGTGACTTCTAAAAAAGAATTTAAAGAAGTATTAAAAGAAGATTGCAAAGGAGTTTCCAGTAAAATAAGGATTGTGACAGTTCAATCATTGTTTCTAATTTTAACTTAACCATATTTCAAAGGAGTTTCCAGTAAAATAAGGATTGTGACCAGTTTTTAACATCTTAATATCTCCTTGTACTGTATTGCAAAGGAGTTTCCAGTAAAATAAGGATTGTGACACTATACCCCTACAGGCACAAATAAAGTATGTTGTATTGCAAAGGAGTTTCCAGTAAAATAAGGATTGTGACTCTTTCATTTCCAGCGCGATGTTCGGGAGTAATGTGATTGCAAAGGAGTTTCCAGTAAAATAAGGATTGTGACTTTCCCAATCGTGACATTGAGCCAAGATGAGACCTTATTGCAAAGGAGTTTCCAGTAAAATAAGGATTGTGACTTTCTGGTATCTTTTTGGTATTTCACCTCCTAAGAAATTGCAAAGGAGTTTCCAGTAAAATAAGGATTGTGACGACATCACCAGAGATGAGTAATTGGTTTCCATCAAATTGCAAAGGAGTTTCCAGTAAAATAAGGATTGTGACTTAAAAACAGAATAAAATATTTGAAGAAGTGAGCTATTGCAAAGGTGTTTCCAGTAAAATAAGGATTGTGACAATGTTTTTTTCACCACTATAAAGAAGGGTACAAAATTGCAAAGGAGTTTCCAGTAAAATAAGGATTGTGACTCATTTCCCAAACGGAGTCTTTTCCGTCGTCTTTTGATTGCAAAGGAGTTTCCAGTAAAATAAGGATTGTGACGACTTTTAAGTCTACTAAATATTTTAAACTCTCTTTATTGCAAAGGAGTTTCCAGTAAAATAAGGATTGTGACGTCGACATCATTTTGACCATTTTTCATCATTTTATATTGCAAAGGAGTTTCCAGTAAAATAAGGATTGTGACTATTCCAGGACTTCATCCATTGTTTTTGGTTTTTTGATTGCAAAGGAGTTTCCAGTAAAATAAGGATTGTGACTGTTTTACGCCTTCATCGGCGTTTAAATTCATTTTTATTGCAAAGGAGTTTCCAGTAAAATAAGGATTGTGACCTTTTGCAAGGTTCATAAAGTAGAAAAAGATTTTATATTGCAAAGGAGTTTCCAGTAAAATAAGGATTGTGACCCTGTTTAGCCTCTAAATAGGCTTTTGATTCAGTTTATTGCAAAGGAGTTTCCAGTAAAATAAGGATTGTGACTGCTTCTTGAGCATTGTATAAGTCAACAACTCTACAGATTGCAAAGGAGTTTCCAGTAAAATAAGGATTGTGACCTTTTCTTTCGTGTAAAACAAATTCGCCCCTTTGAATTGCAAAGGAGTTTCCAGTAAAATAAGGATTGTGACTGAAGAAACAATGTTGGAAATTGCCTTAAATTCTTCATTGCAAAGGAGTTTCCAGTAAAATAAGGATTGTGACCTTTAATAATGTTTCTTATAATTTTCTTGTCTTTTTTATTGCAAAGGAGTTTCCAGTAAAATAAGGATTGTGACATCATATCTTCATTACTGTCATCTTCAACATCTTCAATTGCAAAGGAGTTTCCAGTAAAATAAGGATTGTGACTTGTTGGTGTTGAACAGGAGCTTTAACGGTCTAATTATTGCAAAGGAGTTTCCAGTAAAATAAGGATTGTGACTCTGTTAATTTCATTTTTCAGGTATTTCCATGTTTTATTGCAAAGGAGTTTCCAGTAAAATAAGGATTGTGACACTCCTTCATTTTGTTTAACGGTTTCTGAGTACTTATTGCAAAGGAGTTTCCAGTAAAATAAGGATTGTGACCTTTCATAATAATAACCTCTTTGTACTTGTAATTAAATTGCAAAGGAGTTTCCAGTAAAATAAGGATTGTGACACCGTCGTATTCTTTTATTTGTTTGACATTTTTACCATTGCAAAGGAGTTTCCAGTAAAATAAGGATTGTGACATTTGATTAACTGAAAGCCTATTGAAGTTTATTTCAATTGCAAAGGAGTTTCCAGTAAAATAAGGATTGTGACACATTGGAGATTATTTTAAAATTCAAGCCATATTGGATTGCAAAGGAGTTTCCAGTAAAATAAGGATTGTGACCACCTGGTAATCTTTGTCGTTTAAAAGGCGACTGCATTGCAAAGGAGTTTCCAGTAAAATAAGGATTGTGACTTTACGATGGAAATCTTTGTTATATGCTCCATTTTTATTGCAAAGGAGTTTCCAGTAAAATAAGGATTGTGACGGCTTCAAGGGCTTTAAGTGCTTTAATAGCGTTTTCATTGCAAAGGAGTTTTCAGTAAAATAAGGATTGTGACTTCTTTACCAAATACTGAGACTTCTTCTTCAAATTGATTGCAAAGGAGTTTCCAGTAAAATAAGGATTGTGACATGGTATCGACTCTCTTATAGTTAGTAACTGTTTTTATTGCAAAGGAGTTTCCAGTAAAATAAGGATTGTGACCTTTAAGCCTTAGCATGACACAGAGATTTTAATAAAATTGCAAAGGAGTTTCCAGTAAAATAAGGATTGTGACAAATTTATCGAAGTAACTAGTTAAAAGAACTTCCCATTGCAAAGGAGTTTCCAGTAAAATAAGGATTGTGATGTCCTTCTTAATCTTATATGGGGTGTTTCATTTAAAATTGCAAAGGAGTTTTCAGTAAAATAAGGATTGTGACGTTTATAACTCTCCAAGAATTTTTAACTTTGCCTCAATTGCAAAGGAGTTTCCAGTAAAATAAGGATTGTGACACTTGCATCAGAAGTATCCGAGGAAAGACTAATTAATTGCAAAGGAGTTTCCAGTAAAATAAGGATTGTGATTCAATTCCGGAAATTCATCAAAATTCAATTGTAACATTGCAAAGGAGTTTCCAGTAAAATAAGGATTGTGACTTAACGGCACCTTTTTTGTAATCAATAACATTGTATTACAAATTTAATATAATTAAATATTTTAAAAAGAGTTAATTTATAGATTAAATAGGTGTATTAAAATTTTAAAAAGAAAAATGAAAAAAATAAGTTATAATTCGTCTTCTTGAGGATTAAGAAAGGTATCTTCTTTGTTTTTATCTTGTAAATCTTTAATTTCTTCATAAGTTAAAACTTTAGCAATTACAGAATCATTAGATATGAATTTTACTTCACAAAAGCTAATATCATCAATTTTATCATAGATTCTTCCTGCACTCATTGTTCCTTTAGTTACTGTTTGTGTACTATTAGCAATATATCCAGTTTTTCCAACATATTTGTTTTCACATGCAATTGCTTCTAAATCATAATCATTATCAGGTTCTTTTACTAATCTAACAATAGATCCAATTTTAAAAACTTTATTTCCTTCATAATTTTTTAAACCAACTATGGTTGTGTATAATTCTTGTTTATCATATTATTACCATTAATTATAGATTGTGTTTAGAATGTATTAAATTTATTGTTATTGTTTATAAGTATAAAATTATTTTTTAATTTTTTTAGGGAGATTTTTAAGAATATTAATCAAGTATATTATTATTTTAATTAAATAAAGAATTTTATAATGATTAATTAATTATAATCGTTTATAGGTTTAAATTTCTAAAAATCTGAATTTAGAAAGTGTTTTATGTAATAGTTGATATAAGTTATTAACAATGTTAAATAAAAATATTTTTTAGGTAGTCTCATGTCATTCATTATCAAAAAACAGAAATTTTTAAAGTATTTAGATGATATCAAGGAAGTTTGCCAATCCAATGGTATTGAAATGCCAACACTTCTCAATGAATATCCCATGAAATCAAATGATAAATATGATTGGGAATTAAAAGAATTTTTAGAAAATTTTCCTGAATTTTCAGATATTGCAATTGATTTAAACAAAGACCAGGAAGAAATTGTAACATATTCTGGAAATAAGTTCTTAAGCGTTGAAGCAGGTCCTGGTGCGGGTAAAACCAGAGTTTTAATTGAAAAAGTCAATTATATGGTAAATGAACTTGGAGTAAATCCGGAATCACTGTTAATCATTACATTTTCTACAAAAGCAGCTGAAGAGCTTCAGGAAAGATTGGCTGAAGGTGATCTGCTTAAAAGTGATGTTCAAAAAATGCACATCTCAACAATCCATTCCTACTGTGGCAGAATTTTAGAGGAAAATGGTCAGGTTGGTTTAAATTTAATTTCGGACGATGCAGGTGAGAAAAACCTTTTATTTATCGGAAAACATATGGAAGAGTTAGGATTTGTCAAAGAAGCGTACATGTCAAAAAGTGAAATAAATGTCATTGCAGACAAATACAATGAATACTGTTCTTTTGATGTTGATAGTGATAAATTAATCGATTATATTGAGCAAAACCGACCAATCAGTGAGGAATATGTAACCTTTGTCAGAAATTATATGGAGACAAATGATGGAAAATATCCGTATGATGAAGTAAAAGAGGATGATGAGTATAAAAAATCAAGATATAATACCAAATACTTGCAGATTGCAAAATCTTATCCAATTTATGAGGAAATATTAAAACGTGAAAAGGCAATTGATTATGCTCATATGCAAAAAAATGCCTTGGAAATTGCCCAAAAAGAAGGTTTTAAAACACAATTCACTAATATTTTAATTGATGAGTTTCAGGATACTGATCCAATGCAGATGGCATTATTTGAAGAGTTGATGAAAACAGCCAAAACATTTACTGTTGTAGGTGATATCAATCAAAGTATTTATGGTTTTAGAGGTTCAAATACAAATCCATTCACTTATCTTGCAAAACACTACAAAGATGAATTCGAATTCAAAAGCTTACCTACAAATTATCGTTCAACTCATGAAATCATTGACATTTCAGAAGATTTTATTAAACATCAAAGACCAGATGAATCTGCATTAGGCAAAGCCAAATGTGGCCGTCAAATCCATAATAATACTTATTATTTAGTGAATAATTACAATACTGCAAGAGGTAAGGGAAAGGAATCCGTTGCAGTCGAAGCGGAAAATATTTT
>Ga0256407_10010904_pt1 | contig 12683 bp, 9 predicted proteins | sample RumenRJG_04DNA_FD_193489 | JGI IMG/M metagenome (GOLD analysis project Ga0256407, IMG submission 193489) | Bovine rumen microbial communities from Lethbridge, Alberta, Canada - RJG_04 | ecosystem: Host-associated > Mammals > Digestive system > Stomach > Rumen | place: Canada: Alberta | collected... | reverse complement strand
ATAAAAAAAAAAAAAAAAAAATGTTAAAATCATGTGACAATCTTTCACCTCCGATAACATTATACTATAAAAACGGTGATCGTCACTCATCATCATTTTCAGGAATAGTAACAATAATATCTTACATAGCAATAACAGGATTAAGTATAGTATTTTCATTAGATTTTATATTAAAAATAAATCCAACTTCCTTTTTCTATAATAAATATCTATCAGACACAGGAATTTTTTCTTTTAATTCAACTGGAATTTTCCATTTTATTGCAACTGGAGAAGAATATAATATTTCATATGATGATAGAGCATTTTCAATTTATGGTGTTTATGATAATGCAAATATAATAGAAGAAAATTCAAATATGTCAAATTATAATCATTGGATTTATGGTCCTTGTACAAAAAATGATATTGGTAAATTAAAAGATCATTTAAGTGATTATATTGAAAGTTTTAATCAAGGAATATGTATACAAAAATATTTTGATAAAAATAAAAATGTTATTTATGATAAAAATGATATTAATTTTGAATATCCTGTTTTAAAACATGGAAATTCAAATCCTAATGGAAATACTTATGGAATTTTTTTAATGAGATGTCAAAATCATACTCAAATTGGAAAAAATAATTGTTATGATATTAATAAAAGTGATCAATTTGCTCTTAAAACTTTTTCTTTTGCTATTTATTTTATTGATCAATATGCTGATGTTAGTAATTATAATTATCCCTTAACAAAATATTTTAATAAAATAAGAAATCAAATTATTTTAGAATCTTTTACTATTAATAATTTAAATTTTAAACCATTAAAAATTGCAACTCATTCTGGAATTTTATTTAATGAACAAAGTAATATTAATTCTTTTAATTTAGATGTTAATGAAAAATTTACTATTGAAATGTATAATTCTGGAATTTATGGAGTTTTTTATTTTTGGATGGGAAATCAAGCTGGAATTTATGATAGAACTTATCAAAAAATTCAAGATATTTGTGCTAGTATTAGTGGAATTAGTAAATTAATTATGATTATTGGTTATTTTATTAATTATTTAATTCATGAAATTACTTTAATTAATGATTTAAAAAATGATATTATAAAAAAAACTGGAAAATATGGTAAAAAAAGCAGTACTAAAGGTTTAAGTTTTGTTAATGTAAATAATTATTTTAATAATCAAATTTCTACACCTATGACTTCGAATAAAAATAATTATTTTATTAATTTTAGAAATTCACAAGTTAATAATTTTGTAAATGTTAATGATTCACATGTTTCAAAAATGTATTTGAAAGAAAATGGAAAAAAAGGTTTGAAATTAAAAGATTTAAGTTGTTGTGATATTATATGTAATAAATTGAATTTAAAAAATAATCAAACTATAAATCAATTATTACATATTAGAATGAAAGTTTTAAGTGAAGAAAAATTAATAACAGAATATTATATAATTGGATTAATAAGTGATATTGTATTGAAAAAACAAAATAATAATAATTTTAATATATATAATAATAATTTTAATGATGGAAATATAAATAAAAAAAGAACTGAAAATTATCAAAAAAATAATATTTTTTCTACACCTCAAAATAAAATATTTTTATCAAAGGAATCTAATTTATATTAATAAAATATTTTTTGGAATAATTAAAATAAAAATAAATTTTATATAAATAATATGACTATTTTAATTAAATAATAATAATAATAATATTTTAACATATTTAAACTATAAAAAATAAAATTATAAAAAGATAAAAATTTAAAAAAAATTATATTTAAAAAATGTTAAAAGAAGAATTTAAAATTAATGTAGGAGAAATGAATATAATTGACAAAAAAGCAAAAGCAAATCCAGATAAAGGAGAAATAAGATTTTATTTAAATGAAGGATTACTATTTTTTGAATGGAAAAATTTAACAAAAAACATAACGAAAGAACCATTAGTAATAACACCAGGTGATTGGATATGGAAAAAAATAGGAACATCAAAAGGAAGAGTTTATATGTTACAAAATACTTTATATCCAGAAGAAGAAAAATTTCTTTTTTATATGCAATTTCCAATATCTTTAGATGAAAAAAATTCAAATATTATAAATAATATTTTAAAAACAGGAACATTAATTTTTGATAATAAAGAAATTTCAAATGAAAATAAAGAACAAAATAAAAATAATAATAATCAAAATTTAAATAATAATTTATCAAATAATAATACAACATTACAAAATAATATTTCAAATCAAAATACAAATCAACAAAATAATCAAAATAACATAAATTCAAATTTAGATTTTATAAAAAATTTCACAGAAGCATTTCGTCAAGCTCAAAAAAAATATCCAAAATTAGGTAAAATATTAACAAGAGAAAATATAATAAATTTATTATCAAAATTAAATGAAAATGAAAAAAATGAATTAATAAAAAAATTACCAGAAAAACAACAAAGTATTCAAGGATTTCATGATAATATTTCTTCACCTCAATTTCAACAAGGTTTAGATGCTTTAAGTTCTGCTTTAAATTCAGAAAATTTACAAGCTGTTATTCAATCTTTTGGACTTGATTTAAATGAAGCTCAAAAATATGGTAATGGAGTTGAAGCTTTTATTAAATGTATTATTAAGAAATTTTCTAAGGAAGATGAAAAAAAAAATGAGAATAATGAAGAGAAAAAGGATAATTAAGTTTTTTTAATATGGGTTTTTATTTTTTATTTTTTTTTTTGTTTTTTTTTTTTTAATGATTGATAAAAAAATTTGATTTTTTTGGTTTATTTAAATGATTTTATTTTTGGTTTTATTTAATATTTTTTTTATTTTTAATTTATAAATGTTTTTATTTGGAAAAAATAAATATTTATTATATTACTTTTAAAAGGATTGATATCATTAATTATTACAATAGATATTGAAATAAAATAAATATTTTTAAAAATTATATTGTTTATTATTTTTCAAAATATTATAAATTAAAAATATTCAATAAAGTATTTATTTAATAAAGAATAGTCTTATATTCATATATATAAATAAAGTTTTATTTGATATTGAAATAAATAACCAATAATAAAATTTTTTTACAATTTAAATATTAATATAAATATTGAATAATTAATATTATTATATTCCATTTATTCTTAAGTTTTATGAGATTTTAAAGTTTGATTTTTTTCATATATTTTAATAGTATTACTTTCTCTATATTTGACATTATAATTTTGTTCTAAAGATGTAGAACTTATTAAAATGGAACAATCATCATTATTTTGATTATTATTTATTTCATTATTTATATATTGGGGTTTATTTGTTAAATCTTTTAAATTAATAATTCCTTTTTGATTATTAGAATTAGCTTGACAACAATTTCCCATTTTATAAAAAATATATATTACAATAAATTAACATAAATAATTAAATAAATTTATAATTTTATAAAAATATTTCGTAATTAAAAATAAATTTAAAAAATAAATGGGCTGTGCATGTTTTCGTCAAAAAATAATAATTAATTCAAAAATAAAAGGAAATGAAGAAGAAAATATTGATGAATATGATGATATAAATAACATAAATACAAATTATAATGATAATATTAATAATGATAATCAAAATAATATAAATATGATAAATAGTGATAATTACATATCAAGTAGTTCAAATAATATAAGAATAGATTCTTCAAATAATTTAGAAAATAATGATTCAAATCATTCAAATCATATTAACATTGATAATAATAATAATACAAGTTATATTTTTTCTACATTTGAACCTTATCTTCAATCAAAATATAATGAATATTTTAATTTTCCAGAAATACAAAATGAATATATTGGAAAAGGATTAAAAAGAATGAAAGGATATATTAGTAATAAAAAATATGAAGAATTAAAAAAAATAAGAGAAGATTTTTGGTCTAGTAGAATTGAAGGAGATAAAGAAATTTGGAATATTTTAAAAAATATTTGTAATGACAATTCATTTAATGAAAAAGATATTGAAGAAATATTAAAAGCAAGTAATATTAAACCTTACAAAAATTGTATTAATATTGTTTATGATTCAAAAGGATTTTTATATGAAATTCCTAATTATTGTATTAATTTACCTTTAAGATATGAAATTGAAGAAATTAAAAAAGATAAAGAAATACCTAAAGAAGAAAATATTAATATTACTATTAGAAATTTTAATAAAGAAATTAAAGTTTTAATTTCAAATTGGAAAAATATTTTGGATTTAAAAAAAGAAATTATTACATTAAATGAATATAAAACAATTAAAATTGAAAGAATTAAATTATATTTTGGAGGAAAAGAATTAAATAATGATAAAGAATTATGGTTTTATAATTTTATTAATCAATCTATTTGTCAAATGTTAATTAAAGAAGAAGAAAAAATAAATGAAATTAAAATTAATGAAAAACAAAATAAAGAAGTTTTAAAAGAAAATGATACTTGCTTAGAAGAAGGTAAAATTACTGAAAAAATTTTTAATGATGAAAAAATAGATGTAAATGAAACTTTATTTGATAAAGATTGATGATTTATTAATTTTCAATAAAATGTAATAATAATAATAAATATAAAGAGTTTTTTATGTAAATAAATACTAAAATTTAATATTTATTAAAAAAAAATTAATAAATAAAAATTTTATAATATATTATAAATATGAAAATAATTATAGACTTAATAAAATACATTTTTATATTTTTCACTTTAAAATAAACAACACAAAATCAAAAAAAAACAAAACAAAACCCAAAATCTAATAAAATTATTTTTTTCAATAATAAAAAAAATAAAAATAAATTAAAAAAAAAAAAAAGTATAGAAGAAATAAAAGAATTAATAATTCAAAGAATGAATGTATATAAAAAAGAAACAAAAGATATAAAATATCGTTTTGACGAAAATGAAAAATATTTTGAAAATGTAGCAGTAATAGGGGGAGATGATACTTTAAGAGAAATACAACAAACTTCAAAAATTATTGTACAATATTTTACAGATGCTCTTGAAAATTTAGAAAAATATAAAGACAAAATAAAAATTGAAAAAGCTATTAAATATTTTAAAAAAATTTGTAATGCTGCTAATCAAAGAGATGTTGAAGAAATGAGAAAATGTAGAGCTGAATTTCAATATTATTGTGATTTTCATTATAGATATTAATAATTTTTTTTTTTTAATATTTTTTTCGAAGGAAAGAATCTTTATTATTTTTTTAGTATAATGAATTTTTTTTGGTTGAATTTATATAAAGTTAATATTTTATTTAAAAATATTTTCTTTTAATTTTTATTTATTTTTTTTTAATATGAAAAAATTTAAAAATTTTGAATAATATATATAAATGATAATAAAATATTTGTTTTTTAATTATCAATATCATCAATTAATTGATCCATCATATTTTTAAATTCTTCAATTTTTTGTTCATTTTTATCATCTTCTCTTTTTTCATTATTTAAATCTTCATTTAAATTTTCATTAATAACATTTATATTATTAAAAGTATTAATAACTGGTAAAACAACACCTTTTTCTTTAATATCATTATCATTTGGAATATAATTATAATTACTTTTTTCTTCGTTATCTAAATTATTATTATTTTTAAATTGAGTTACTTTAGGATAAATATTATTAGTTGAAAAAGTATTTCTATCAATAACTCTATTACTTATTTTATATTGATTAATTTGAGTTTTTTGTTGTTCAACAATTTTAATTAATTCAATTGCATATGCTTCATTTTCTTTTAAAAGTCGATTTTTTCTTTTAATTAAATCTTCAACTTGATTTAATTTATTAACTAAAACATTTAATTTTTCTTCTTGTCTTATAATAATATCTTCCATTGTTGTTCTTTCTTTAATATAATTATTTACTTGATTTTGATAATCTTTTAATTGATTATTTAAAGTTTCTATTTGATTTATGTAATTTGATTCTTTTTTATTATATTCATCTAATTGTTTTATTATTGATTGTGTTTTTTCTTTAAATTTATCATCTTTTTTTTTTATTTGATTTTCAAATTCTTGATTTAATTCTTTTACCATTGATTTCATTGTATTTATTTTATTTTCTAATTCAATTATATTTTGACTTTTTGCATTTTCAAAAATTGTTTCAACTTCTTCTTTTGATATTAATAATAATTTATCATCTTCTATTTGTTTTTCATTTTTTTCATTAATATTTTTTAAATTATTATTTTCTTTTGTTAATTCATCTATTTGTCTTTGTAAATATTCAATTTGTTGTTCTTTACTATCAAAAGTTTGATTTGATTTATCTTCTTTTTTTGGTTTTTCTTTTTTTTGTATTTGATTTGATTGAATGTTTTCATTTATTTCATTAGTTGTAACTTCTTCATTTTCTTTTTCATCTTTTTTTGAATCATTATTTTCTTTTAATTCATTTTCATCATTATTTTCATTTTTTTTCTCTTCATTTATTTTTACATCTTCATCTTCATTTTCACTTTTATTTTCATTATAACTTTTATTAATTTGTTCTAAATCAGTCAAATCTTCAATACTCATTTTTTATTTATCAAAAAAATTAATTTATTTATTTTATTAAATTTATTAATTAAATTCAATAAAATGAATACAGAAAATGAAAATATTATATCAAAAGATGAAATAATTGAAAAAACAAATCAAATGAACATAACATTATATAGAGAAGAATTTTTAAAAGAAATGAAAAATTTAAAAAATGAAACAGAAAAAAAATTTGAAGAAATAAATACAAAAACAAACACATCTTTAATAGAACTAGACACAAAATTAAACACAATAACCCAACAAAACACAAAATTAATAAATTCATATGCTGAAATAATAGTAAAATTAGAAAAATTAAAAGAATTAGATATATTTAAAAAAAAAATAGAAGGTCAAATTATAACACATGAAATAAGATTAAATAATACAATGAAAGATTTAAGTGATTCAAAATTTAAATATGATAAAATATTTATAGATAATTTATTAGTTCCTGGATTTATTGGACCACAAAGTCAATTTAAAACAATGGGAGATTATATACATGATAATATAATAAATGTTTCTGGTTTAAACACAATAAAAGAACAAATGAAAAAAGATATAAAAGAAATTAAATCAAGAATTGAAAATATGACTAAAGAAATATTAACAATTGTTAATTCTGCTTCACAAAGATGTAATGATTATTCTGATAATAAAAATAAAATGTTAGAAAATGATATTAAATTAGAAATTAAAACTAATACTGAAAAAATTATGGAAGTAAGAATGCAAAATGTTAAAGAAGCAATTTCACTTGAAAAAAGAACAAAAGAATTTCAAAGTGAATGGAATAAAATTTTAAATATTAAAAATGATATTGATAAAAAATTAAGTGATCATCTTTTAATTTATAAAACTGATCTTGATGAGGCTTTAAAAAAATATAATAATATGAAAAGTCAATTTAATAAAATTAAAATGAGATTTGGTACTCTAGTAGAATTTATTAAAGATGTAAGATTTAGAAGAAATTTAGGAACTTTTGAAGAAGTTAAAAAAAAAGATATTAGGAAATTAACTGATAAATTAGAATTTAAAAATAAAAAAAATGAATCTATTGATTCTTCTTATTTAGATAAAGTTGATTTAGATTATGATTTTATTCTTGGAAAAGATATTAATAGTGATGATGATGATGAAGATTATGAAAAAAAAAAAAAAGTAAAAATATTTTTAAAAAATTAACTAATAATTCTAAAACTAATAATGATAATAAAACAAATTTGAATAATAGTAATAATAGTCTTATTAATGATAATGAAAATAAAAATAATACTCAGATAAAAAATACAAATATTAAAGATAATGTTAAAAATGAATTAAAAAAAAATGAAAATTTAAATATAAGAAAATCAACAAGAGGTAAAACTACAAATCCAGGTAGAAGAAGTGTAAATGTTGGTTTTTATTATAATAATAATTTTGATATTAAAGAAATTGGTTTTTTACAAAAAGAAAATAAAATAAATATTTTGGCAAGTCCAATTAAAAATAGAAAAAAAAAAGAAAAAAAAGAAATTATAATTCCTACAATAAATTTAAATGAAAATAGTAATAATAATAAAAATAATAATATGTTTAATTCACCAAAAAGACATAAAAGTTTTGATAAAAGAAGTATAATTGAAATGAAAAATCAAAATATTGCTAGAAATAATAAAACTTCAAGTAAACCAACTGAAAATCTTCAAATTCAAATTAATCAATTATCATCTGAAAAAAAAGAAAATTTAGATGAGCCAATAATTAATTTAAAATCAATTCCTATTATAAGTCAAAATAATAGTAATCAATCTTTGATTAATAATGAAAAAAATCCATCTGTTCAAATTGAAGATAATTTATTTTTAGAAAAATTAATAAAAGATGAAAATGAATTAAATGATAATTTTTATAATAGTAATCAGAATAAAAATATTATTTTAAATAATAAAATAAATCAAATTAATTTAAATTTGAATAATAATAAAATTATTAATCATCATAAATATAATTCAATTAGTATTAATACAAATAAAAAATTATCTTCAAATAATATTTTTAATCCTTCAGATTATTTAATTTCTCCTAGAAAATTTGAACCTAAAAAAAAAAATTTTCATAAATAATACACCAAAAGATTATGATCCTAATTTTGATTTTAATTTTATTCAATTAAATTTTGAAAAGAATATTCCTCAAAATTTATCAATGACAAAAAATGTTTATTCTGAAAAAGATATTAGACAAAATAGAAATAATAAAAAATTTCAATTTAATAATAATAAACAAACAATTTTTACTAGAACATTTTCTCCTAATGATTATCATAAAGAAATTATTGACTCTTATGGAAATCAAGTTTATAAAAGAAATCTTAAATTTAATGATATTTTACCTTCAACAAAACAAAGTAAAAAATAAAAAAAAATAATTTTTGTAATACTTATTTGATAATATTAAAATCAATAAATCAAATTTTATCAAATCAAAATTTTATTTATTATCAAATTTTAATTCCTTAATTGAAAATAGGAGTATGAGAAGAATAATTAAATTATTTCTTCAATTATAAATAAAAATGTATAAAATTTTTTTTAAAACAAAAAAAATATTTTAATTTTAAATTTTATTAAATTCGTTTTATAATAAACAAATAAAAAATAAAAATGTCAAAAAATTTATTTTATATAATTTTCTTTTTTTGTTTAAGTTTTATTTCAGGAAGATATAGAACATTAAATGAAGATTGTGATTTATTCCATTTATGTGATAATGGACTTCGTTGTTATGATTATAGATGCCAAGTAAAATATTCTGAAACTAAAGATAATCAAATTAAATGGGGAACAAAATGTGATTGGTTCCATCATTGTGGAAAAGGAAAAAAATGTAAAAAACATCGTTGTGTTGCTAAAAATTAAATATGATAATTGGTTATCTTTTTTAAAAATAATTTTATAAAACTTTTTTTTTTTATTTTTTTTTGATTATTTTAGTAATTATTAAATAAGTTATTTTTATTTATTTTTTATTAATCATATGAAATAAATTTTTCAATGATATTTTTTTAAATAATAATTAATTATAGGATATTAAATGCAAATTTTATAAGATATAATAAGATATTAATTTTTCAAAAAAAAAGATTTTTAGCTATTAAATATATTTTATATAAAAAATAAGATTTTTAAATATTAAAATAATATTTAATAAAATATCAAAAATTAAACATATATTTTTTATACAAAATATTAATATTAATATATATGTAAAAAATATTTTTTAAAATATAGTAAAAATGATTTAATATTTAAAATATGGAAAAATTTTTAGATGAAAAAATATGAATAAATTTAAATAAATAGTAAAAGAAGAAATAATATTAAATCAATTAATGGAAAAAAAATTTGATATTATTCTCAAAAAAAAGGAGAAATAGATGTATTAAAATAAATAAATTTTTTTAAAAAAAAAAGATTATAAAAAATTTAAAATCCTTAATAAACAATGACTCCTGTTCTTCTATCATAATAATAACCATTAACACCTTTCATCATAAGTTCAAAATATCTATAATCAATAAACAACCCAGCCATAATAATAGAAAGTTTCTCATGAGGAGTAGCATCAGGAGGAAATTCAATTTCATAAGTATCAGCATCCCCAACAATTTCCACAAAATTTCTTGCAGGTGTTTTAGTAATTTTTCCAACAGGTTTTCTATTCCTTCCATCACTAATAATACATTCAACTTTATTAAATTTACTACAACAACAACTACAACAAAAACTACATTGATCACAATCAATAGTAATAACATATTTAACACCTTTTTCATTTTTAATTTCAAATAATGGATCACAACATGTATATTCTTGAGTAACAGAACCAAAAAATTGATTATCATTTTGGAAAATTCCAGTAATAGTAGGACGATTACAACATAAACAAGTGCATTTAAATGGTTTATCCAATTTTGCATAATATTTTTCATAATTAGCAAAAAAATCCATTGGATTTGATATATGTTTTATTTTCATTTTAAATTCACGTGAGTCAGAAGGACAACATTGTCTTTGACAAGCAGATGATTCTTCTTTACATTTAAATAAATATTTTTCCATTCCATTTGGTAAAGTTATAAAAACATCATATCTATTTTTACCCTCATATCCACTTAAAATTTGAAAAAATTCTGCTTGTTGTCTTATTGTTGCTTTTTTACACAATGATAATTCATTTAGAGGATCTTCGGATAAAGAATATTGAAGATTACCATACATAGGCACCACTTGCATTTATCAAAAAAATGAAAATTATAATTAATTTATTTATTAATTTAACGCTTTTATTTCTATAATAAAACGAAAATTAAATTTTTTATTTATTTTTTCTTTTTATTATAACATATTTACCTTTTTGTTTATCATATCTTTCATTTCTTCTGATTTTAAATCCATTTTTGTTTAACAAAAACATATTTTTCAAAAATATTTACTTCTTTGTATTTTAGGACCTATATTGTTTAGTTTTTACATTATATTTTTCATTTGTTTTATAAACTTTTTCACATTTTTTGTAGTAATATTATATAATTGAAATGCTAACTTAACATAAATTATATTTTTCATTGATTTTTCATTTTATTTATATTAGTTTTTTATTTCACATTTTTTAGTTCTATGATTGTATACTTCTTTTTCTTCACATTTTAGATTTATTTCTTCTTCTCCTTCTTTTGGTTTTATGTCTGATTTATCTTGATTGGGATTAGGATTTGGGTATGGATACGGAGAAATATTTGGATTTTCAGGAATATGGGTTTTTCTTTCTTCTTCTTCTTATAATTGTGATAATATAAAAGTAAATAAGAATATTATTAATGCTTTCTTGATGAAGAAAATTGTTCATTAAATTCCCAATAATGATTAATTTTATTTTCTGGAATTAAATAATCACCCATTTCATCATTATCAAGAAATAATGCATTACTATTTAAAACATCATGTTGTTTTTCAAGTTCTTCATTGAAAAAATATGATAATTTCTATAATAATTAAATAAATTTCAAGGTTCTCTATTTTGTGTTGAATTATCTTTAAATGCATTTACATTTATATAATGTAATATACTACCTACTAATAAAATATTTATATTTATTCTTTTAGTGAATTCATCTTTAAAAATTTATTTTAAATGAAGAAATAATGATTGAATTGTAATACTAGAAATAAATAAAAATGAAAGTAATATTCCACTTTGTTCATTATTTAATTTTCTATTATTACCATAAAAAACAAAATCTAATCTATTAACTTGAAAAGTATTTAAATAATTTTTAGCAAAATATCCATTATCTTTAATATATTCATATAAAATTTCTAAAACTTTTTCAGGAATATCATTTAATTTTGAATATTTAGAAATTAAATTTTCAATATTTTTTGGAATTTAAGCATTTATTTTTTAACTTTGAATTTTAATTTTAGAAATAGAATCAATATTAATAAAAGAAAAATCTAAATTATCCATAATTTTTTAATTTTTGTGATATCATTTATTTTTTTCATCATTCATACTTCCTACATTTGCCCTTGACATTTTAAATTAAAAATTTTTTAGAAATTCAATTATTTAAAAATATTTTTAATTGAAAACATAAAATAAAAAAAAAAATTTTGTTGGATATATGGTAAAAGAAATAGCAAATTTCTCAAAAGGTGGTTCTTTCATTTTCATTTATATTAACACCATAAATTATATATATATTTTCATTATTAATAATTATATAAATTATATCAATGATTATATAATAAATTATATCATTTTCACTATATATTTATCAGAAATATTTTTAGAAAAAAAATAATGAATAATAAATTAAAGTATTATTTTTAATATAAAAAATTTTAATTTTAAAAAAATGAAATAATATATATAAAATAGATATTAAAAAATTTTTGAAAGAAATTTTTTTTGAAAAAAAAATAATGAATAATAAATTAAAGTATTTTTTTAATAAAAAAAATATTAATTTTAAAAAAAATGAAATAATATATTTAAAATAGATTTTGGGGATTGGGGATTGGGGATTGGGGATTGGGGATTGGG
>Ga0256407_10010900_pt1 | contig 12690 bp, 17 predicted proteins | sample RumenRJG_04DNA_FD_193489 | JGI IMG/M metagenome (GOLD analysis project Ga0256407, IMG submission 193489) | Bovine rumen microbial communities from Lethbridge, Alberta, Canada - RJG_04 | ecosystem: Host-associated > Mammals > Digestive system > Stomach > Rumen | place: Canada: Alberta... | reverse complement strand
GGACGTAATGCTCAATGTTGGGCAAGAATAACTAAAAACGATATGGAAATACAACGCTATAACAGGCAAATAAATAATATTGGTTCCGCTACGCGATGCGAAAGGCGGGACGGTTCCGAATTTCTACGTACAGACAGTTACATTGAAATGGCATCTTTTTTAAAGAATTATTATACAAAATCTTGCCCAATTCGAATAATAGTTGTATCTTTGCACAGTGAAACAGCTCGCGTGAAACAGGTACCTGTCCCTGCGTTCCATTGTGTCTTGTGTGTCAGCCTATCATGAGTTTTCCATGGAAAGACCTTTTGGTATTTTTTGTACTCATAGCACTTTTGCAAGTGACAGGGGACTGTCCCTGCGTTCCACGTTAGAGGACAATCCTGATGCAGCTGGTAATATTGACTATGAATGGTAATGACAAGAAGAAATATGGATAAGGTTATATTCCTCGACATTGATGGTGTCTTGAACACAAAATGGTGGTATACTCAGATGAATGGGAATACCCCAAAGGATAAGTATGGCTATACTTTTGATCCAAGATCTGTTGCCAATCTCAAAAAAATATTGGATGAGACTGGTGCTGACATTGTTATTTCTTCTTCATGGAAGAGTTTTGGACTCTCTGAGTTGGAGGAAATGTGGCAGGACAGAGGCCTGCCAGGGAAACTAATTGGTATTACTCCAAATAGTGTAAGTGACGAAATGTTGCTAAATGCCGATCTTGATCACATGGAACTTTTCCATATTAGGGGTATGGAAATCAAGGAATGGCTTGATAAACATGGTAAAAAAGTAAGTCATTATGTTATCATCGATGATATGGACAATTTCCTTCCAGAACAGATATCTCACTTTGTTCAAACAGATCCTGAAGTGGGAATTTCTGAAGATGATGTAGATAAGGCTGTTCGTTTACTAAATAATTAAGTCACATGCCAAAGAAGATATTAGTTGTACCTGATATTCATGGGGAAACCTTTTGGAAGGGGCTTGTTCTGAAATATATAGAGCAGGTAGATAGGATTATCTTCTTGGGAGATTACCTTGATCCATATCCGGAAGAGGGGAAGGAGTATCCTCCTCAGGGACTTTTTGATAACCTAATGGATATCATTGACATTAAGCGTGATCACATGGACAAGGTTGTCTTGTTGAAAGGGAATCATGACCAGCATTACGCCTCTGAGACTTTTCGGGACATGGCTTGTGCCAGTCGCTGTGATACTATTAACTGGAGTCTATACAATGCTGTTTTCGTTAAGAATAAGGAATTGTTCAAGTTGGCACATCTTGAAGATGTCAGAGGTTTGCCATATTTGTTTTCTCATGCAGGTCTGACCTTAAATTGGATAAACAAAGTGAATTCTGGTGTTTGGAAGTTAGCAGACAACAAAATTTCTATCGCAAGTCCTGATATTGTCGAGAGAATAAATGCGTTGGATGAAAGTGAAGAAGGACAAAAGATGCTTTGTGTTGTAGGAAGATTCAGAAATATGATAGGTGCAAAGTCTGGTAGTATTCTTTGGGCTGATATTGAAGAACATGCTATTCCAGATGCACCAAAAGCTTATGGATTAAATAAGGTGTTCCAAGTAGTTGGCCATTCAAGATTGAACGATGAATATGATAAGGTTGAGTTCGATAATCTTGTGTTGATTGACTCTCAGCAATGCTTTATGATAGATGAGAGTATTGAAGAAAAGATAGTAACACTTAGAGATTATGAGAAAAATTTGGGAATTCCATAGTTTTTATGTATATTTGCAACAAAATTATCAATAACGTAAGAATAGAACGAATGCAAAAAGAATTTTTAGACTCCTTTGAAGGAAAGAAAAACGTCTGGCATATTATTTTAGATAATGGTATCGAAAACTGGCTTACTCAGGAAGTTTCCTTTGCAGATGAAACATGTGCGAAAGGGGCTTGTAAACTCAACACGGTTGAGAATGAGACAAAGCATGTTCTTTTCCTCTTCAATGATAAGAATGAGGAAGTTGGAAGATATTATATTGGAAAAAAACTACAAGGAAAAACTCCAGGGCAAATTACTGAGTTGAAAGATCAGGTATGCTTTTTTGAAAGTTGGAATCCAAGTACCAAGAGTTGGGTTCCGTGTATAGGATTCTCCACAAAAGAAAGGTCTAAAAGGGGGATATGTAAAGAGGGATGTGATCGAATCACGATTTTTAGAGATGGCTATTATTCAGTAATTGACAAGCAAGGTAATATAATAGTGCCTCCTGGTAGATATAATTATATAGACGGTTTTGATCATAATTTGGCAAGGGTTAAGATAGATGGAATGACTTCGATAAATAATCCGAAAGAGTCAACTAAAGATAAGTGGGGAATAATTGATATAGATGGCAAAGAAGTTCTTCCTATTGTTTACTCTGAAATATGGGGATTTTATAATAAAGATAGGAGAACTACAAAAGTTGTAGAATTAGAGCATAAAATTTCAGGCGACGGTGATCCATATATTATAAAAACCATATATGAGTTTAGATTATTTTCCAAAAAACTAGTAGAAACTGGTTATTGGATCAATGATGAATACTTTGAGGCAATTGACGACAATGATTTAAGTGACCAATATTCAATCTGGGATGCTTTAGATGGTGAACCTGATGCAGCTGGTAATATTGATTATGAGTGGTAATAAAATATTAATATAAGCATATGTCTACTTGGAATAAAATAGAACGACCAACAGAAGATGGCATCATTGTTCCGATGCAAGCGCCAATAATAGTTTCTGCTAGCAGAGGCACGGATATTCCAGCTTTCTACGCTGATTGGTTCTTTCATCGTTTGGAGAAAGGATATTCGGCATGGATTAATCCTTTTAATGGAGTTAAGTCGTTCGTGTCGTATGAAAATACCCGCTTCATCGTATTCTGGTCTAAAAATCCTAGCCCATTGTTGCCATACTTACATATACTAAAGGAACGTAACATTAAATGCTATATTCAATATACACTGAATGATTATGAACATGAGAAACTGGAGAAAGTGCCTCCTCTCGCCTCACGTATAGATACTTTTAAGTTGCTTGTGGAACATCTTGGAAAGGGTTCTGTCATCTGGAGATTTGACCCTTTGATACTAACTGATGATGTGTCAGTAGATTGCTTACTCCAGAAAGTGCAGCATATCGGTGACCAACTGAAAGATTATACAGAGAAGTTGGTGTTCAGTTATGCTGATATAGCCATGTACAAGAAAGTCAAGCATAATCTTGAAGTTAATGGCATCCCCTATCACGAATGGGAAACTGACCAAATGGAAGAGTTCGCAGACAAATTGTCTGCCATGAATCGTGAACGTGGCTGGAACTTCCAATTGGCGACATGCGGTGAGAAGATAGATATCGAACAATATGGCATTCTTCATAATCGTTGTATCGATGGCGATCTCATTACCAGGCTTGCATGGGATGATAAAACACTGATGGACTTCATGAAGGTGAAGATAGAAGACGTGCCTGCGCCGTCATTGTTCGGTGAACTAGAGTTGCCTGAAGGGGCAATTCTTTTGCCTCACAATAAGTATTTCATAAGTACTCATAAAAAAGATCTTGGCCAACGTAAATTCTGCGAGTGCATGGCGTCAAAGGATATTGGTGAATATAACACCTGTCCGCATCTATGCGAATACTGTTATGCAAATGCGACCAAGCAATTAGCTTTGCAAAATTGGGAACATCACATAAATAATCCATTTTCAGAAACAATAACAGGGAAGTGACATATGAAAAAATTTATAGACGTTTTCAAGACAAGAGGAAACTATTCATTTTTAGGAATGAGGGAAGCTGCTATATCTTTGCTTCCTAATGACAGGTCTGAACGTGATTTATTATACGATGATCTTAACAGAGGCAAAGATATATTGGAAGATGAAGATCTTTTGAATATGTATCTTTACAGCTTTGGAAAAATGCACAAGTTTAAGTTAGTTAAGGCCTTTGTTCGTTTGCTAGAATTAGTGAACTTTGACAATGAAGAAATAGAAATCTATGATTGGGGTTGTGGCCAAGGAGTTGCAACCGTATGTTTTCTAGATTGTCTTAAATATCTTGAGATTAAACCCTCAATTGTAGGAATTAACCTGATAGATCCTTCCGATGCGGCTACAGAAAGAGCATCAGAAGTAATTAAATGTATTCTTTCAGATTGTTCTGTAAATATAGTAAAAACAGATTTTGATAATCTGAGGATCCATGATTTTAAGAATTCCAATGTGAAAAAACTGCATTTCTTTAGTAATATTATTGATATTGAATCTTTCAGCTTATCGCAACTCACAAAACTAATGAAACATGTTTTCACCGAGGAAAATTTCTTCATATGTGTAGGACCATATTATAACAGAGAAAGAGTTGATAAGTTCATAAACAATATAGAACCAGACAGGGTGTTCTACGATATTGATATTGAACGAGGGGAATGGCTAAATGATTGGTCTGTATCAATACGTGTTTTCTCCAAAGTCTTTCCTTCAAAACACATATTCCATCCTATACTGATAAACAAGGAAAATGTTCATGTTGAAACCATTAGTCCCATACGGACTGCAAGAGACAGTGATGATAATGAATTCTACTATTACTGGGTGACATTGAAATGTAAAAATAAGCAGTATGTCTGCTGTACAGGTGAAAAGTTTACAAAATCACTTGGAATTGATGCTGATGAAGAAAAAACTAAGAATGTTATAGAAAACAGCCCAGGTAAGTTCGAAATTGCTCAAGCTCTAGATGAAGACGGTTGCCCGATCTACGTCAATGATGATTTAAATCGCCCTCTTCTTAAAATTCAAAGATACAAAGAACCATGGATTGATAACCATGGTGCAAGATACAGTCGCGATTGGAGTACATTACTAAGTGGGCCAAATAGCCAAGAGGTAGAATCAATGATTATTAATACTGTCAATTTCAAAAAATCGGATTTGACAGTTAGTACCCTTAAAAAAACTGACGAAGGGAAAAGGTATTATTGGTGTTCTTTTGACAATTTCCTAAATGGTCATCCTCTCCTTTTATTCGAGCGGATAGTAGATCATTTACAAGATATCAATGCTAAAACTGTATGGGAAGTGATTTCAAATGGAAGGTACATTATAAGAGAAGCTCATGATGAAGATGACGAATGGATTATGACTGAGGATAATATTCCCATTATGAAGATTACTGAGTCGCAACATTATGTGTCTTGGGATTGGGATAGTGACGATTCAAACGCTTCATATAGAGAACTAGATGATGTAGAAAAGTATTCCATCAAACCTGGTACAACTTACATATTAGACAATGCTTTCTCGTGTTGTAAGTCCTTAAAGATCGTTGATATACCTAATAGCGTAAAAAGAGTTGGACGTGACATTTTTAAAGGCTGTAACTCTCTTTGTACCATCTATATTCCTTATGGTACACGTAGGACATTTGAGAAGCTATTGCCTGATTATCGAAATATAATTGTCGAGCATGAACCTTCAAGTGATTTATATGTCGATAATTTGCCTTTCTGAATAATAGCATTATTGAATAGTTTTCATATTTTACATTGATATAATGGTACTAGATATGAAGATACATTGGCCAGAAATAAACATACCAGAAGGATTCAATGATGCAGAATCCTATCTTAGGCATCTTGTATATCAAGGTGCAAAGGATAGATTTGTGGATGATGATGACAGCAATGCAGAAGACCTCAGAGAAGAAAGAATTGGATTTATTGAACATGAACTGGAGGCTCTGAAGGGATATGAGCCATATATTATCATGTCATACGACTTGGTGAGCTTCTGCAAGGCTAAAGGCATCTTAGTATCGCCAGGTTATGGGAATGCTATCAACTCTATTGTGAATTATTGTCTGGGAATCACAACGACAGAACCAGATTCTTACTATCCCTTTGAGAGTTTCTTTTTGAGAGGAACGGATCTCTATCCTAAATTATACATACAGGTGGATAAAACCAGAAAAGATGAGATTCTTGAATATCTTAAATCCACATACGGCGAACATCATGTATTAAGGGCTGGTGTAGGATATAGAGGATTTCCGACTGGCCATGAAAGAGTTCCTGTATATGCCGTTCATGCCTGTGGCATTTGCATCTTTGACAGGCCATATTATGAAATAATAGAGACGACAGACATAATAGAAAAAGAATCTGGCAAAATAACGACTGTTCCCAAACTAACGATGGATGAGTTAGAGTCTTTGGGCTACATTAATATAAATGTTCTCGACATGGATTGTCTCACTCCGACCAGCCAGACCTTGAAGCTCATCAAGCAAAACAAAGGGGAGGACGTTGACTTTGACCATATTCCTGATGACGACCCCACAACAATGGAATTCCTTGCGTCAGAGAATGAGGATATCGATAAGATTTGGCATGGTGGTGGGTTCGCCAAAGATCTTGCCAGCGTAAAACCGTCTTACATGTTGGAGTTGTGCGCTATCAATTCATTTTGGACGATAAATCTATATGACTATATTGATTATTACATATATCTGGTACAAAAAGATAAATGTGGCGCTAGGTTCGAGCTTTTTGATGAGTTATTCTTCGAAATGTCAAGGGGGCTAATTCTCTATCGAGAACAAATCATATGTATTCTTTATATTATGTCTGGCTTAAGCATAGCTGAATGCGAAAAAATCAGGCGGCAGATGAGAACAATAGAAAAATGGTCTGCCAAGAAAAAATTCTTGGATGGGGTAAAGTCTAGTGGAGGATATGATATAAAAGAGGCAGAACGGATATGGAATTATTTCATGAAAATTCATAAAAGGACAGAATCCCTGGCACATCGTCTAAGTCTCACGGTATTGTGGTATCGCATAACATGGCTGCGTGTACATTACCCAGAGGAGTTCTCTCTGTGTTTCCTAAAAGGATTAAAGGACTAATGATAAATGTAATAAGATATGAAGAGGTGGGAATGGATTAAGTTTTTAGGGATTGAACCAGATGCGGTGGGAATCGAAGTGATGAAACAGGAATTTCCATGGGATGATGTGGATACATGTATGGATAATGAAGTTGAAACACCCATAGAAGGTTTGACACAATGTCCTAACTGCGGAAAGGAATTACGATGGATTCATTTTCATAGCCCCTCAAGGACATGGGTACATGAATGCGGGAGAGCAGGCTCTTTAGCCATATGTGAGGATTGTCACAAGCAAGTATATTTTAGGTGCGAAATGATGAATTAGTGTATGAAGAAGATAATAAGAATAGGCCTGTGGTATAATGCTGCTGTGACGATTATGTGCATAGCTGTGATGTCTGCTATCTTTATATCATGCAAGAATAACAATGATGACCCTGCAGAGATCTTAAAGGAACGGATAGAAAGTGCCCATATGAAAGAATATGTTGATAGCGTCTACGGAGCCAAGTTGCTGTATCCTGATTTCTTTGAGGTTGATACAACTGATGAATATAGTAAGGTGCGTTTCTGCTATTCGGATGATAAAGTGAAAGAATTGAGTTTGTCACTTGATTACTTTCCTCCGAGATTATATAAAAACGTTGACAAGATTGTTGATTCTTTTAAGTCTGATTCGCTATATGTATGTATAGAAAAGAAAAATGGCTCCTGTATAATGAAAGGTAATGATGGGCCAAACTCTGAGTATATTTATTTAATTAAGTATTATAGAAGTAGTCATGGATGGGCAGCTTGCACCCTTATCTACGAACCTCAATATGAGGATGCTGTTAAGAGATTAGTCAAAATGGTAAAAGGTTGGAAAATATATAGTAAAGATAATCCAGAATGGTTAACTGATACATGTGTTTTCCTAGACATATAAAAGAATATCAGAAGACAATACAAGTTGACATTCATAAAAAAGTAAGATTGAAATGAAGAAGATATTACCTGGAGTACTATTGATGTTAATTATAGGATGTGGCAGAGACCATGTCTACCATACTTATTATGGCGATATTGACATTGATACGATGGAAGTTGCCTATACCAGAGATGGGGGTGACTGGTATTTGGTGCGAAGTGTGGAAAAGGATTCGTTCAACTGGAATGGAGTATGGAAATATATCTATGGACCAGTAAAGGATTACTATTGCCCTGCCAGCAACCTGTGAAACAGGTACCTGTCCCTGCGTTCCATGCGTTCCAATGTAATACATGTATTTAGGTTCATAATAAGGCAGATAGTTTATTATAATATAACATTTAGGTTTTATGCATTTAGATATTGATGAGCTATTCAAAGAATCGAATAGTGTTGACGAAATGAATCTAGACATCGATATGCCCAAGACTCAAAGGGCGATTACGTCTTTGCCCGATGATTTTCAAATAAAAACCATGACTGACATCAGAACATTGCAAGAAGTTGTTGCCCTTAATTATGCCAAGGGAATAAATCTATATCGTGGGCATGAATCACAGGATTACATAATAGAATCAACTATTGTACGTTTATTACGTCAGAAGAATCAAGATTGCTCTGTTCAAGATGTGCGTGACGCAGAAATGAAGGGTTATAATTTATTCTGTCACAATATATTCAAAGAAGGGTGGTTGATTAACAAATTAGAAAGATCTGATGATACTCTGTTTAAGATGTCCATTGGTAGACATTTAGGCTTGCCATGTAGATTGATTGACGTTACTGCAAGTCTCGAAACAGCAGTATGGTTTGCTGTCATGAATCCCAAATTCTATAATATTGATGGCGAGATCGTGCTTATAGTACTAGATAAAAACGATTTTGTAGGTACGAACAAATCTCCATTCTGTGCTGCTAAGGTTTCGTATGCTCATGAGCCTTTTAAGGCAGACTCTTTAAATGATCTGCCTTTAGGGGAACAACGAAGATTTATTCAGTGCGGTCATTTTATTTGGGTTGATGATGATTCATTATTAAATGAACAACAGACAATTATCGATTCGGCTTATTATGTAAGACGAATCAAGATACCCAGTCAAGCAAAACTATCTTTAGCAATTGAATTATATCGAGATGTTTATAGTGGCTGTGCATATCAATCAGACATTGCAAGAATAAAAGATTGCATATAAATCCTCAATGAATTTGAACATAAAATGAGACATATGAAGAAATTAACTATTATGCTATTTGCCTTATTAATCTTCACATCATGCGAAGAAAAGATTTCTTATGGATGGGGAGATATCAATGAATCGCTTGGCTTGCTTCAAGAGGCACGGAATGATTTAGCGATTGAAATATCCAATCTTGAAGCAGAAGGATATGATGCTTCTGAATTGGAGGATATTGATAATCGTATCAAAAAAGTTGAAGGAATTTTAGAAAAGCGCTTCAATTAAATAGGCTAAAATGAATATTGAGTGTCCGTGAAAGTGTAATCAAGGGTGTTTAAATTCTATGGCAAATAAAATACTATTCATAGGAGTTGGCGGAGCTGGTTGCATCATGGCAGATAAAGCAATGAAGGATAATCCTGAGTTGTTCGAGAGCGTGGCCATCGATTGTGGTACTAATAGGAATCTGTCATGTTATCAACTTAACATGATGAACAGGCATCCTTATGATGAAAATCCAGGATTCACAACCATCAAAGAGAATGTCGATACTTTGGTCAACGAGAATATCAACGAGATAAAGTACATCTTTGATCGATATCAGAATGATAGGTTGCATGATATTAATGTAATATGCCACAAAATGAATAAGTAACAGCATATGAAGATAATATTCCTAGATTTCGACGGTGTGATGGATACGGCATACTATGACCATATCCTCAATAAGAACGGATTGCCAGAATGTGATAAATATGGGGCCATATTTGATCCTAATTGCATCAAGAACCTCAAGGCTATCATAGATAACACTGGAGCTGACATCGTCGTTTCTTCATCATGGAAAGATTTTATGAGTTATAAGGAACTGTTAGAAATGTGGGAATATCGAAATTTGCCAGGCTTTGTTACTGATGTTACCCCTATTCCTCTCCATAGGCGTAATCGTGGAGATGAAATTGACGCATGGCTTGATGAATGCAAGGCAGATTGCCAATATGTGATTATAGATGATTTGGATGCGAACAATTTTAATGAACATCAATTGTCGAGGCTGCTGCAGGTAAATCCTTTCTATGGATTGGATGAAGAAACGGCAAAGAGGGCAGTTGAATTATTAAACTAAAACGAATAAGATGAAGAAGATTATCAAGATAGGTGCGTGGGTCATTGGTGTTGTGGTCGTTGTATGTCTTGCATTGATGCTGATATGCAATCAGATTGTGGTAAACAATGCTAAGGGCAAGGTGTTCTCTGACATCGACAGCATTAAATATAATAAGGTGGGGCTGTTGTTAGGGACAACGCCACAGGCAAGGATTGGGCGTATTACGAATTTCTTCTTTATCTATCGTATCGATGCAGCTGAGCAGTTGTATAGGGCTGGAAAGATAGAGAAGATTCTGATAAGTGGAGATGAGAATAGTCTGGATGGCATCAACGAAACTGAGTGCATGAGGGATTCGCTGATGGCACGTGGTGTGCCTGCAAGTGCAATCATTCTGGATGGCAAGGGTTATAGGACGATTTCCTCTGTTATCAATGCCAACAAGGTGTATGGACTGAAGAGTTTTACGATTATCTCGCAGGAGTTCCACAACGAGCGGGCCATCTATCAGGCAGAGCACCTTGGGCTGGATGTGGAGAATATTCAGGCGTATAATGCCAAAGATCCAAAGTCAAGACGAGCTTATCTTACCACGATTCGCGAGTACTTTGCGAGGGTGAAAATGTTCTGGGACTTGTGGTCATATAAGGAACCTAAGATTATAGAGGGTAACAGAACAAATGAGATAACTAATAGTATACCCAAAGACACGATATATTCATTTCTTGGTAAGCCCATTGTCATCAACGATTCCATTTGTGAGCAGATATCAGCTATATCTGACCAAGATCAGATGCTATCGTATAGTGACAGCATAATCCAGATAGGTGATGTTAAGTGGCGAGTTAATCTTGAACTGCCGATGATAGTTTTGTTTACTTCAGTTCAACCAGAAGATCCAAAGATGAAGCAGGTGGTCAAGTATCTGAATAGCATATATGGTAAGCCCTATGATGATGAAGAAGATGGCTATAGCATAAAATGGTCATCTTCAGACGATTCATTAGACGTATTCAGACCAGGTCGTACTTTGGTTCATTTACGTAAAACTCATACAGAAGAAGGTGGAACGTTTTTGTTTTTTAAATAACGCGCATGAAAAAGATAATTATTATCATCGTACTACTGGCTCAAATAATTAAAGGCAATGCAGTAAGCATTGAGACGACAACTAATCTCAACGTGTATTATCCTGAATATACGAAGATAGACTTGGTGTGTGGGCAGATGCCTAAGACCACGCAGAAGGATGTGGATTTTTGCTGTGAGGCGGCTTTTACTGGTGAGTTGCTGAATGAGTTTAAGCATTCAAACATTGCGGATAACCATATCTGTAATGGAGTGATGAAGAAAGGCTATCGCTGCAGGGCGAATACTGGGGGCTTTGTATGGGGTAATGGCAAATGGAAGTTTATGAGGAAAGCGGATTATCCAACTACGGCAAATGGCTGGAATATGGGATTCTGCCAGCTGCTTATCATTTATAATGGTGAGACGCGTCCTATTGGTTCGAAGATGAGAAAGAGCAGAACCATCTATAGAGCCTTGTGTGAGAAAGATGGGAAGCTATGCATCGTCGAGTCGAAGAAGGTGGTAACGTATGAGGCTTTTGTGAAGTATCTGAAGGACTTCAAAGTAAAGCATGCTCTATATCTTGATATGGGTAGCGGTTGGAACCATGCCTGGTATCGGGATAATGGAAAGGTTGTCATTCTTCATCCAAAGACCCACAATTTTTGTACTAACTGGATTACGTTCTATAAAGAAGGCTAAGGGTTGATGTAAGAGGGAAGAAGGAAGAGGGATGATGGATGATGTAAGATGGCTGAGGTCTGAGGGTTGATGGATGATGTAAGATGTAAGAAGGTTGGGACTGACGATGTTTGATGGCTGATGGAAGAGGGAAGATGTTATAAGTTAAATAGTGATAATATTTTAGTGAAATATTCCCACTTTTGGGAATTTTACCTTATATTTGCATCGAATTATGCGAAAACAGGCTGCACCTCAGCATAGAGCGAGCTCTCTGCATTCTCTGACCTAAAGGTCTGAGTGTGGCGTTGCAATCGGTTTGCACCGTCTTTGCAGGCAAAAACACAACATAGAAGATGAAAATAGTCTTTGAAGACACAGACTTGGAAGAACTAATCACAACGGGGCGTAATAGCAAATATAAGAAATACACCCGTAATGCGAAGTTCATGAAGGCACTCGCCACAGCTTACAACTATATGCGAATGGTTGATGTGGCAAGCGACTTGCGAGCAATCTCGTTCCTTCATTACGAGCAACTGGCTGGAACCAATGGCTTGAGTTCCATACGAGTGGTAAACGGAATGGTGGAGCGCATCATTTTTAGAGAATTTGACGGTGGAATAAGTATAACGGTTTTAAGTTTAGACGATACGCATTATGGCAACAAGAAATGAGAACCCTGCACCCTTCATGGCTGTGCATCCTGGTATGATGATTAAACCAGAACTGGAGGAACGCGGAATCAGTCAGAAGGA
>Ga0256407_10010893_pt1 | contig 12694 bp, 11 predicted proteins | sample RumenRJG_04DNA_FD_193489 | JGI IMG/M metagenome (GOLD analysis project Ga0256407, IMG submission 193489) | Bovine rumen microbial communities from Lethbridge, Alberta, Canada - RJG_04 | ecosystem: Host-associated > Mammals > Digestive system > Stomach > Rumen | place: Canada: Alberta... | reverse complement strand
GTTTTTCTCTTTCTTTGGTTCTGTTTCTTTCTCTTTTACTCGCAATAAAAGAGAAAGAAATGAACATATTAAGAATATCTTAGCGAGATATTCGGATAATAGTTATTATGTATGCTTTATGCTAAAATGTTTGTATAATACATTTTAGAGGTGCTTTTATGAAAATTAATATAAATTGGAAAAAGACAGGAATTAGATTTTTTTCTGTTGTTATGGTTTTGTATGTGTTATTTCTTGCACTTCCACTCGTACTTTCCCCTATAGCGAATTCATATTGCAAACAGGTTGAAGAAATCATTAAAACAGCCTCAGGGCTTGATGCAAAAATAAATGGGATTGGAATAACTACATCTCCTAAATTGGGAGTCGGTATTAAAATAAAGGAATTTCATCTTTATGCGCCAAATGATAATACTCCTGTTATAGAAATTGAAGATGCAAATGCAGATTTAAGATTGTTACCTCTTATTATAAAAAAAGTTCAACTCGGTAATATCTCAGCAGAAGAAATTAATGCAAATATCGTTTTAAAAAATGATGGTATGCCTGAAATAATTGACTATTTACCAAAACAAAATCATGATATTCAACCAATGACAGCGATGCCATTTGGTTTAAAACTCTCAAATCATTTGCCAAATATATATTTTGACGGATATCAACTCAACTTTATTGATAAAGGAACAAAAAAAACATATTTTATAGATGGAGATGACTTAAAAATTTCTGATTTTATTTTGGATAAAAAAGTAAAAATTGCTACTAACGGACAGATTGTTTTTGATAAAAAAGTTGTTTCAAACTATGATATAAAAATTTTTAATAAAATTATGCCGGATATTCAGTTAGACGATTTGGTATTTCCTAAAGAAGTAAAAATTGAGCAGGAAAAAAGTGATATAAATGATTTTAAAATCAATATTACGGAAATTTTTGAAAAAATAAATAAAAATGGTTTAAAGGCAGATTTGAATTGTGACATAAAAACTTCCGGCTTATTAAAAAAACCTGTTCAAAAAGGATTTTTTGAAATTAGTAATATGACTGTTTTATCACAGGGCAAACAACTTCCAAATAGTCATGCCAAACTGATTTTTAAGGGGAATAAAACAGATATTGATTCTGTTTTTTATACATCTTCCGACACAAACGAAAAGACTCAAATAACGGGGAATATAAAGTCGGGAGATAATCGTTCACTCGATATTACTTTGCGTTCAAATGCCAAATTTAATAACATAATAAGGCTGGTTGACAGTATCGCTCAGTCGTTTGGAAAGAACGATTTGAAAACAATTACTGCAACAGGCGGAATTGATGCTGATTTTAATATAAAATCCGACCTCAAAAACATAACTTCAACAGGTCATTTAAAAGTTCCGTCAGCATCATTTTTGTACGGACTTTACAATGTTTCAGTCAATAATATTAACGCAGATGTTGATATGAATAATAACAACATAAATATTAAAAATCTTGGTTTTTCAGTTATGGGGCATCCTTTAAAAGCGGTCGGAACAATATCTTCTGACGCAATCGCAGATTTGAAAATAATTGCCGATAAATTATCAATCAAAGGACTTGTCGGAGTCGCAGGACAAGTCGGACTTTTAAAAGAAAATAATTTTAATTCAGGTACAGTATCTCTAAATGCAGTTATTAAAGGTGTTTTAACAGAAATAAAACCTGATGTGACTGTGAGTGTTAATAATATAGATATTTATAATAAACCAATGCAAGCAAGGCTCATATTAAATAAAGCCATTGTAAAATTGTTATTATCAAAAGACAGTCTGAACGGTGATATTGATGTAAATACACTAAAATTAAAAAATGATTTGGCATCTGTTTCTGTTCCTAATGCGCAGATTTCTGTTAATCCTAAAGATATAAATATCAAAAACTCGGTTGTAATGATAAACAATTCAAAAGTTAATGTGAGCGGAGATGTAAAAGATTATTCAAATTCCAACCTAAATATGAATATAACGGCAAAGGGTGATTTGGCATCTGCGGATGTAATTGCCTTTGTACCAAAAGAATTAAAATGGATGTTTACAGGAAAAGGCTCAATGCCGTTGAATTTGACTGCAAAGGGTAATGATAAAGTTCAGCATGTTACTTTTGATTTGAGCGCAACCCCAAACGGTTATGTAAAAATTCTTGATGTAGATAAACTGAAAGGAAAAAATACAAAAATTCATACAGATATAAAAATTGAAAATAATTCAGCGCTTCTTGAAAATTCAGGTATTTTTGCTAATACACAGCGTATTGCAACATTTGACGGCGGAGTAAAAAATCTTTCTAATCCGAATTTGAATATAGATATTTCGGTCCCGCAGAATATATCATTTCCAATCCCCGGGATGGGCGAACATTCAAATATAACGGCTAATGGTTTGGTTAATCTCGGCGGAAATCCTATGAGTCCAAAACTGAAAGGCAAGGTTAATATAAGTGACCTTTCAATAAAAGATATGGATTTTGCATTGACCAATCTTGTGGCAAATCTAAACGGAAAAGGCATTAGTGGTGATGGTACTGCCGACAAAATGAAATTTGGCGGAATTGTAGGAACAAACTTATTTGCGAATTTTGCTCTTAATGATTTTACCGTATTTAATCTAAATGATATTAAAGCGGAAGCATTTAACGGTAAAGTTACAGGTAAAGTAACTTATCATATCCCGACATTTGCATTTGGAACTGATTTGGCGGGTAAAGGATTAAATTCAACTGATGCAGTTTATGGCGCAGTAGGAATACCAAAGGCGTTGACAGGTACAATGAATTTTGGGGCAAAATTAACCTCAAAAGGGGTTACTGATACCGAAATTATTAAAAACATGAAAGGCGATATAGATTTTAGCATTGAAAACGGCAGATTTATAAGTATCGGGAAACTTGAAAATCTTGTTGCTGCACAGAATATAACAACAATTTCACTTTTAAAATCTGCGCTTTCAGCACTTACAACAGCATCAAATCTTCAGCAGACAGATAAATTTGCACTTATAGATGGTAAAATGACAATGTCAAACGGGGGTGCAAATATCAGTTATATCAATGTTTCAGGGCCTTTAATGTCTTATTATGTGAAAGGGATTTATAATATCCTTCAAAATAGTGCAAATCTTGTCATATTAGGCAGATTAGATTCAAAAGTCGTGTCTTATTTAGGCCCGATAGGACAGTTATCGGCAGAAAAATTATTATCGTATATTCCGAAATTCGGTGCTTCAACTGCGAAATTTTTAAATTTATTAACTCAAGATCCTCAAAATGAAAAAACAGAACTTATACCTGCTTTGAGTTCAGGCAGTTCATCATATAAGGATTTTAAAGTTATTTTTAACGGTTCTATAGCAAAGGCAACTTCCGTAAAAAGTTTTAAATGGCTTTCGACTTGTGATACAACACAAATGGATTTGAAACAAGAGGCAAAAAATGCCGTAACTGCAGTAAAAGACAATGTGAAAAATCAGGTTGAGGCAACAAAAACACAAGCAGAAAACATTAAAAATAATGTAAATAAAATTATTGAAACCCAAAAACAACAGGTTCAGGAAGAGAAAAAAGCAGTCGAGCAGGCAAAAATTGATATTCAAAATATAAAACAAAATGCAGGCAAAAGTGCGGTTAATTTAGGCAAATTGCTTCAAAATGCTGCGTCAAACGCCAATAAAAAAATGGAAATTCCGCAAGCAAAAACTGAACAAATCGTACCTGCTGAAACAAAAAATGAAATTCCTGCAGAATCTAAAGAAGAGAAAGCGGCAGAATAAAACTTAAATTTTATTCATAAAAAGGTGCAAAAAATATATTGTTCTGTTATAATATAAGCATGGCTATTGAAATATTGAGAAAGCAACCGCTTACATTTTACACCAGGAACGGAATAAATTTTTTTAAACCGTTCAGAGCCGTTGATAAAAATAAAAATCCTCTTGAAATTTCTTGGAATCATAAACCTCAATCATCTTCAATTATGACCAAAAGCACTTATAATGATGATTATAGTATTTATGACATGGATATTGAAAAAGAACAAAAAAAGTTTCATGGTGTTTCAATAGTTGCAAGTTCTAAAAATAAGGGGATTGGAGAGGTACTGAATTTAACATCTTTAATTACCTTTAACGAAAATAAATTTAACGACTATTCTGTTTTTGCGCTAAGAGATTCTATTCCTTTTTTTGCGAAATACGGATTTAACATATTATCATCAAATTTGAATGAAATTTTGCACAATCTTAAAATTTTAACTAAAATAAAAAGCGAAAGATTTTTTGATACAAAAGAATCTGCAAAATTTTTTATAGATAAAATTAATAATTCTCCATCAGAAACAGACAAAGCATCTTATATCATTGCAAGTAATAATGTAATAAGCGACTATTTAAGAATTCTGACAAGGGAAGGCAAAAAAATTGATACGGATGATTTATACAATCATACCCACATGAATTTTTCTACTATTGACACAATAAGAAACAGAGATTATTTGAATGAACTTTTGGATAAACACGAAATAGATTATAAAATATAAGTTATGAAAATTGATAATTTTAAAGTTGAAGAATGGTTTAACAAGTATGAACACAAGGCTTTATATGATCTTGCAGATACTTGTGTGGAATCCTTATCTGTAAATGAACTTCTTGAAATTACAGATGAAAATCTGACTGAACTTTATTGCCGAAAACTAAATTACGGAGATATTCACGGTTCAAACAGATTAAAAAATGCAATTTGTACGCTATACGAAAACCAAACTCCTGATAATATTACAATCACTCACGGAGCAATTGGGGCTAATCAACTTGTAATGTTATCTTTAATTGAACAAGGCGATAAGGTTGTATCAATTATTCCGACATATCAGCAGCATTATTCAATTCCTAAATCTATCGGTGCAGAGGTAAAAACTTTATTTCTCAAAGAAGAAAATAATTGGCTCCCTGATTTGAATGAACTTGAAATGCTTGTCGGAAATAATACAAAAATTATTTGCATGAATAATCCAAATAACCCCACAGGTGCAGTTATTCCAGAAAAAATATTAAAACAAATTGTGCAAATTGCAAAAAAATCAGATGCTTATATACTTTGTGATGAGGTTTACAGAGGTCTTGAGCATAACGGTCAGATTTCAAAATCAATTGCAGATATTTATGAAAAAGGAATTTCAACAGGGAGTGTATCAAAGGTATTTTCACTTGCGGGACTTCGTCTTGGCTGGATTGTTGCACCTGTTGAGGTTATAGACGAAGTTAATCACCAAAGAGAATATAACACAATAAGTGTGGGAATATTAGATGATTATTTTGCATCAATTGCAATAGAAAACAAGGACAAAATTATCAAAAGAAATCTGAATAAAATTTTATGCGGTAAAAAGATTTTAACAGATTGGCTAAATTCTGAAAGTCACTGTCATTGCATTATTCCAAACGGAGGTACGACGGCATTTGTCGGGTACGATATGAAAATAAGTTCGGTGAATTTATGTAAAAAATTGCAAAAAGATACCGGAGTAATGCTGTTGCCCGGAGAAACAATGGAACTTGACGGCTATTTACGCATCGGTTACGGAAATAATCCTGATAAATTGAGTCTGGCGTTAGATATTTTTTCAAAATGGATTGTAAATAATTATTAAGTAAGTATTATATTCAGGCAATTTTGACTGTTTATGGCATTTTAGGATAGCGTAATCGGAGAAAAATATGCTTACCCTAAAAGGTCTTAAAAGTACATCTTATAGTTCATTTGGCAGAATAAAGCAAAATTCTGTGCATATTAATACTCCAAAAGGTTTGCACTCTAAGGTAAAGTATTCTAAAAAAGTTCAAAAACCGCTATTGCCGAATTTTAAATTTGCCGAAGCATTTATATCCGAAGAAGAAGTTAATAAAATTACTTCAAAAACTCAACATAAGAGTATAAGTACTTTTTTAAAGAGATGTTTAGGTTTCTCTAAAAACAAGATTGAAGATATAAAATCCTCTGAAAGTCTGCCACAGATGATTGCTCAAAATATTGAAAAGGCAAAGATATCCTCAACGCAAAAAGATTTATTAATTTTTGATGAAATTCTACCTTACCCTGCGCAATTTTCATTTATTGTAAGCGATAAAACTTCAGCCGGATACAGATTTTTCAATTCATTGAGAGGAAATAAAAGTTCACTTATTAAAGATTTGGGTATAGATGCACAAACTTACGATTCCTGTGCTCAACTTGCTATGAAAATTGCACATAATGAAAGCCAATTAGGTGAAAGTAAAAAATTCAAATTTTATGACACACTTGAATCCAATGATTTTATCTTGGATTTAGGTTCGAGTATAAGAAAATTTTTCAGAGGCGATGGGGATTTATCTCTTGGGTTGACTCAATTTAAAATTGCGAAAGCAAAAAATACTGAAAAAGAATTATTTAAAAAATATGGTATTATCTACGAAAATACCAAAAGTAATATTTTAGAGCCTGAAAAATCAGCAATTGCGACAGTTATACATTTGGCCGAATTAAGCAAAGATTACCCCAAATATTTAGAAGAAGTCAAAAAAATACGCCCTAATACTTACAGAGTTACAATAAGAAAAGCAATTAATAATGCAAAACAAATTTTATTTAATGATAGTAAACGCCCCGACGCACTTAAAGCATTAACAGGTAAATTATATGCAAAAACAGGCATGTCTGCGGGAACAAAAATTGCAGATTTTACTGCAAAAGATTTGAATGATTTAAGAGTTTACGCATCAACAGTTGAACTTTCACCGCAAGCCTATCTTGCTGCGCGATGGAACGGGCGTAAAATCATACCTTCAGGCAAAGGTTCTGATATTGCATGCAAAAATTTGCTAAATATAATTGCTCAAAAAGGCTATGTGGCAAATGTGGATAAATCCTCAAAAATTATTTATTAATACAATAAACCCTTACTTTAATTCAAAGTAAGGGTTAAACTTTTATATTTCGGCTTAAACTTAGTTATTACTCAAAACTAATCTCAATGTTGCCAAACTTTCAATTGAGAACATAACATGGCGATTGTGTTGTTCTTCTGAAATATCAAAAATTCTGATAATTCTTTGAATTTCTGCCAAATCTTTATATGAATCAATTTTATATACATTTTCAATTGGGTCTGAAACTACTGACATCATTGCATTTAATTCTTGTTCTTTCATAATAACCGAGTATCCTCTTTCCTATATACATTTATATAAAGTATTTTTTTTTGAAAGAATTGCCTTTTTTCTTTCATGTTTGTTAACATGTCTTAACATAAAGTTAAAATCCATATATAGTGGCAAAAAATATTTTTCAGAGTTTTATAAAATATTGAAAAAAGATGTTTAACTTAATACAAAAATTTTTAAATAAAAGACCGACAGAACACAATCTTGGGTTTAGAATTATTCCTCTTGGTACCTATTGCCTGCCAAGAGTCATTTCCACATTGAGTATGCTAAAACCAAGAAAAGCCTCAGGAGAAAAAACTTTGCCGTTTGATTTGGGGTTCTTTTGGAATTTTGACGGAATTATTGATACTCTGGACAATGAATTTAAAACTTTTTATGATGATGTAGAATTTGGTTATTTAAACCACGATAAAACAAGAGATTTAGAGGTGCTATTTGATTTTAACCCGAATGCTAAACATTGGGTTAATGAAAAATTAACTGCCGTTTTCAATCATGAATATATGATGACAGATATAAACGAATTTAAAAACCGTTATGATAAAAGAATTGAGAATTTTTATGAATATATAAAAGACGAAAAATACGAATTATATTTTCTAATCGCATCTTTTAGTGAACTAAAACAATCCCAAATCAGCAGATTAAAAAATATCATAAACAGATACAGAACTAAGAACAGTTACAGCATAATAGTTATAAATCAATGTTCACATTCATACAAAATCAATGATAAAAATGTTTATATAATAAATGAAACCGACGAAAAATTTGACAAAATGCTTCGTGCAAATAATACAAATTGGGCAGATGCACTAAAAAGGAAAGATGCTTTTCCTGATGCAAAAAAATTTTATAATGATGTAACTGATAACCTAAAGAAAATCATATTAAAAATATAACATATTTGGAATTGTTCAGAATGAACAATTCCAGATATGTTAATAAACAATTTTAAGTCAAAGCAAAAGTCATATCTGCTTCAACGCAAACTTTACCGTCAACGGAGCCTGTACCGTGTGCTTTGCAGATAGGTCCTTTGAGTTTTGTAAGTTCAATAGACATTTCAAATCTGTCTCCCGGTCTTACAATGCTTTTGAATCTTGCATTCTCAACTCCTGCATAAAGTGCCAATTTGCCTTGGAATTGAGGTAATTTTAGTAAAATCGGCGCAGAGCATTGAGCCATTGCTTCAAGTTGTAAAACCCCCGGCATTACAGGATTACCCGGGAAATGTCCTTGGAAAAATTCTTCATTCATTGTAAGATTTTTGTAACCTTTACAGTATTTCCCCGGTACACACTCAGTAATTCTGTCAACCAACAAAAACGGATATCTGTGAGGTAACATATCCATAATTTGCTGAATATCCATACTAAATGATTCTTGATTAATTTCTTCTGTCATTTTTTATTCTCCTTTATATTTCTATTATTTTATCTTTTAGAATTTTTGCTACTTTAACATGAACTGCATGTCCTGCTTCTTTGGCAAGAATCTGACATTTTAAATCAAGCGGATTTACACCTGTTAAATATAAATCTCCAACCAAATCAAGCATTTTGTGTTTTACCGGTTCACAATCCGAACGCAAATCTACACTATAACTCCCGTCATCCATAAAGCCTAAAGTGTTGTCAATATTTGCGCCCTGTGCAAACCCAAGCATCTGATATTTCTTTAAATCACGATAAAAACCAAATGTTCTTGCTTCAATGATTTCGTCTTGATTTTTTGGATTATAATTTACAAATCGTCTTTGAAGTCCGTTATGGTCGTAATTAACCGCATAAGACATAAAAAGTTCTTTGTCCGGTATAATTACAAGGCTTGTTTTGCCGTTTAAATAATATACAGGCTCGGATACTGTATATTTTTTCTCTTTAGAAAAAAGCGGTTTATCAATGCCTGCCTTTTTAAAGGCTTCTACCCATTGTTTTGAACTTCCGTCTAAAATCGGCACTTCTTCTTCGCTCATACAAATATCAACAGAATCTATATGGCAAAAAGCAAGAGCAGCGGTGAGGTGTTCCGTCAGTATTGCTTTAGATTTTTTATTACCTAAAACAACGCAATGGTCTGTCGCAAGCACATTATCAAAATTTGCTTTAAAAGCGTCCTGACCTTTTACATAATACCTTATTTCACCTGAATTTGACGGAAACAAGGTTACTTCGCACGGTTTATTTTTCATTAAACCGTTTCCGCTTATTTTAACTTCTTTTTTTAAAGTTATGGTCATTATTACTATTTAGCCTCTTGCTGGGATTCTTCAAATTCTTTCAATAACGGTTCAAATTTGCGGAATTTTGCAAAAATTTCCTGCGCATCTTTCATTGTTTTGAGTTGTTTGATAAAATCTTTTCTCGGAACGGCAGGAATACCGACAATGATTGATTTTTCAGGGAATGATTTTGTAACCCCTGCTTTTGCGGTAATAATTGTATCAGAACCGATTTCAATATGGTCAGCCAAACCTGCCTGACCTGCGATAACAACTCTGTCACCGATTACACAACTGCCTGCAATACCGACCTGTGAAACAATCAAACATCCTTGACCGACTTTGCAGTTATGACCAATCATAACAAGGTCATCAATTTTTGTATTATCACCGATTACTGTATTTTCAATAGTCCCTCTGTCTATAGCGGTATTTGCACCGATTTCAACATTGTTGCCGATTACAACTGAACCGATTGACGGAATTTTGAAGATAACCTGATTTGAATTATCTTTTTTAATTTCGCCATCTTGTCTTGCGTTTTCAATGTTATTTGGATTTTCGGTTACAAAACTGAAACCGTCAGCGCCTAATGAAACACCGTGGTTCAAAATTACATCATTCCCGATTTGAACTCTGTCACCGATATTTACTCCCGGATGGAAGAAACAGTTGTTTCCGATTTTTACACCGCTTCCGATATAAGAATTAGCAACAATTTTTGTATTATCACCAATTACGGCATTTGGAGAAATTACAACATTTGGTCCTATGCAGACATTTGCACCGAGTTTTGCACTCGGATCAACAACTGCAGTAGGATGAATATCTTTATTTACAACCGGCGGAACATAGAAAAGGTTTAACAACTTCATCATTGCAAGTCTTGGTCTTTCAACTTCAATTGTTGTCAAGCCGTCAATTTGGACCCCCAATGGAACAAGAGCGGCTTTAGCGGAAGATTTTGCGAGGTTTGCAATTTCTTCTTCACCTAAAGCAAGAGCCAAAGTGTGTTCATCGCTCAAAAGCGGAGGTGCGATTTGTGTAATTTCAGGACTTGCGACTTTAGTCAGCATACCGCCTACGATTTGTGTAATTTCATCTACCGTAAATGATTTCATATATATCTCTCCTTACTTATAACTATTCCCTATGTATAAATTTTACAAAAAAAACATCAAAATAGCCCTTTTTATTGCAAATTGTTACAATAAAAGCAAAAACATACTGTATATAATTTTTCTTAATTCACATAAAACATATTATCGGTAGTGATTGAGAGATTGAAACTTTCTACCTGTTCATTTCTTTCTCTTTTATTGCGAGTAAAAGAGAAAGAAACGGAACCAAAGAAAGAGAAAAACGCAAAGGTACAATACCGCCTGACGGTGGCATAAGACTGCTAACGCAGTAATAAGTGTTTTTGCCTATCGGCAAAAATCTCTTAGCGCGCCTAAGGACAACGGCGCGCATTTTACCCCTCACCCCACCCCTCTCCCCTTGGGAGAGGGAGCAGTTCTTGAAATTTTAATTTCATAGAAATGCGGGTGAGGGTTATTATACGACCTTTACGCAGTGAGCAATCATTGTTTGCGACACGACAACAAGGCGGGATTTGTTTGAACGATAGTGAGTTATCCCGCCTGTATGTGGAGCAAGTACAAATGATTAGCGAACGAAGTGCAGGTCGTGGTTTTGAGGCACTTTTGCCACCAAAAGTGCCCCTGTTCGGAGAACCCTGCGGAGCAATATATTTATTATATTTATATACCGATAATATTTTTTATGTAAAAATAAATTCAAATTTTCACCAAAAATTCTGACAATTTTTGAGCGATAATTTTATGCCCGTCTGCATCATAGTGCAAACCGTCAACTTCTGACGGTCTTACAAATTCGTTGATGTCAAAATATTCAAGATTATAAATTCGACGGAGTTTTTTATAAATTTTACTCATTTCTTTTGATTTTAAAACGCTCTCGCTATCAAACTGACAGCGGAAATATCCGTCTAAAATGTTGTCTGAAAGTTCAACAGAAGGTATTAAAATGATTTTTTTAGCATAATTTTGCGCAATTACAATAAGTTTTTCAAGTCCCTTTTCAATCTGCTCTAAAGACAAATTATATTTGAATTGCAAATCATTTGTTCCTATCCATAGAACAAGAATATCCACTTCCTTTGTTTTTTGCATTAATTTTGGAAAATGTCTTTGGGCTGAGAACAAAAAGCCTTTGTCGTTATCTGCAATTCCTGTTCTGTCACACATACCTTCTTCAATAATTTGGTATCCGTCACCTAAAATATTCTGCAAAAGAGCAGTCCACCTTGTCTGCTCATCATATCTTGAAGCATCACAAGGATTGTACCCAAATGTATTTGAATCTCCGTAACATAAAATCTTTTTCATACTCTATACCTTTATTTTGTACCTTCAACAAATTTTTCCATTGATATATACGCTGATTTGAAATTAACTTCTTTATTTGGTAATCTATTTTTAACATTTTTTATATCTTTTTTTGCTTGCTCTTTGGTCATCCATATATTTAATTTTGGGAGCAGAACTCCTAACATTAATGCGCTGTATAAAATACCGGATATTTGAGAAAAATTCAGTTTCTTCAAATTCCCTTTTACATCTCCTCCTTGCGCGATAATCTCCTTTTGGGATTTTAAGGAAACATCTCTTAGCCAATGTTTTATACCATAACCATCTTTTGTAATATTAAACAATTTTTCTTGTTTAGGGTCAAGTATTTGTGCAACTCCTTTTGAAACAAAACCACCTAATACAAGCCAATTAAGAAATCCTAAATAGTCACGGACATTAGTTTCTCGCAATTCTATAGAGTCTTTTGATGCAAATATCCTGCCTAAAATTAAAGTGCCGTAAATAGTTTTAATTGCGTTACCGCTTGTAACCGGACCGTCAAATTCAAGTTTTTTAACAAAATCTATCGGTTTTTTTACCCCCATAACTTTGGAAAGCATCAAGACAAAAATTCCGGCAGAAATAAGTTTTTTGATCCATAAGCCTTTTTCTTTTTTCTTTTCATTTTTGTCTTTGACATTGTTTTCATACCCGTTTTCACCGACAAAATTGTCAATTCCTGTTCTGCGTTTAGTCAAATATCTGTTTAGATATTGATTTGTAATTGCAAGCCCCATAGATAAAGGTATGGCAATTCCTATACGCAGATTATTCATTGATTTTAGTTTTGATAATATGTGATTTGAATTTTGTTT
>Ga0256407_10010892_pt1 | contig 12694 bp, 12 predicted proteins | sample RumenRJG_04DNA_FD_193489 | JGI IMG/M metagenome (GOLD analysis project Ga0256407, IMG submission 193489) | Bovine rumen microbial communities from Lethbridge, Alberta, Canada - RJG_04 | ecosystem: Host-associated > Mammals > Digestive system > Stomach > Rumen | place: Canada: Alberta... | reverse complement strand
GAATATCGTGAATATATTGAAAAAGATTCTGCTCTTGAACGTAGAATGCAGAAAGTTTATGTTAAAGAGCCAACTAAACAAGAAGCTTTAACAATAATGCGTGGTCTTAAACAAAAATGGGAACTTTTTCATAAAGTTAAAATTCATGACTCTGCATTAGTAGCAGCAGTTAAATTATCTGATCGCTATATCAATGATCGTTTTCTTCCAGATAAAGCTATTGATTTAATTGATGAGGCTGCAGCAAAAATTAAAACTCAAATGTATTCAGTTCCTGCTGATTTAGATGAAGTTAATCGTCAAATCGTTTATCTAGAAACTGAAAAAGCTGCTTTGATGAATGAAAACGATAACAAATCTAAAAAGAATTTAGAGGATACTGAAGAAAAATTAAAAGAACTAAAACAAAAACAAAAAACACTGAATGATGATTGACAAAAACAAAAAGCTGAACATGATACTTTAAACAATCTTAAAAAACAAGTTGATGATTCAAAACAAAAGATTGATCGTTATCAAATAGAGGGTGAATTCGTTAAAGCTAGTGAATTGCTATATTCAGTTATTCCAAATTTAGAAAAGCAAATTGCTGCTTTAGAAAAAAAGATTAATGATAATCCTAAATATATGATTCATGACGCAGTAACTGCTAATGATGTTTCAGAAGTTATTTCAAAAGCTACAGGAATTCCTTTAGAAAAATTAATTGAATCGGACCGTGCTAAATTACTTAATTTAGAAAATGAATTAAAGAAAAAAGTAAAAGGTCAAGATGAAGCAATAAAAGTAGTTAGTGATGTTGTTTTACGTAATCGTGCTGGAATTAATGATCCAAACCACCCAATAGGTTCATTCCTATTTATGGGACCAACAGGTGTAGGTAAGACTGAACTTGCCAAAGCATTAGCATATTCGCTATTCAATAGTGAAAAAGCTATTGTTAGATTTGATATGAGTGAATTTATGGAGAAACATTCAATTTCTAAATTAGTTGGTGCACCTCCAGGATATGTTGGATATGAGCAAGCAGGAGAATTAACTGAAGCTATTCGAAGAAGACCTTATTCAGTAATTCTATTAGATGAAATAGAAAAAGCACATCCTGATGTTCTAAATCTATTTTTACAAGTTCTTGATGATGGCCAATTAAGAGATTCACAAGGTCGTGAAGTTAACTTTAAAAATACAATTATTATCATGACTTCTAACTTAGGTGGTGAATTAATTGCTGAAAATAAGAAAGATGAAGCAATTAAAGATTTAACTCATGTGTTGAAAAAAGAATTTATTAATCGTATCGATGAAATAGTATGTTTTAACCAATTAAGTCCTAAAGTAATTGATCAAATTATTGATAAATTGCTAAATGATTTAACTTATAGATTAGCAATGCAAGATATAAGTGTTTCTTTCACAATAGATGTTAAAAAATATATTCAAAAGAGTGCATATGATCCAGTATTTGGAGCTAGACCAATTAAACGTTTTATTCAAAAACAAATTGAAAATTTAATTGCAAAAGCAATAGTTGATAATGAAATTAAGAAAGATAAACATTATACTGTTGAACTTGTTGATGGTAAGAAATTATCAATCGTTAAACAAAGACTTAATTAACAAAGATTAAAATTTATTAATTTTAATATATTAAACATATAATAACTACCGATAGATAGTAATAATGTTAGAGAATGTTAAAATATTAGGCTTATCAGGAGCCAAAAAAATTGCAAAAACAGTTGGTGAAAAATTAAAAATCAAGCCAATGAGAGTCACTATTTCAAATTTTGCTGATGGTGAAATTTTAGTTCGTCCTGAAGAACCAGTTCGTAATCAAAAAATTTTCGTTATTCAATCATTAACTAAGCCTGTTAATGAGTCGCTAATGGAATTATTAGTTTGTTTGGATGCACTAAAAAGGGCAAACGCTAGAGAAATTGTAGTTTTGTTAACTTATTATGCATATGCTCGTCAAGACCGCAAAGCATCAGGAAGAGAACCAATTTCTGCGAAATTAGTTGCATCATTAATTGAAAAAGCTGGTGCTAACCATGTAATTACATTAGATGTTCACTGTGATCAAATTCAAGGTTTTTTTGAAATTCCATTTGATACTTTAAGAATTGGTAATTTAGGAGTTTCTGAAGCAATCAAAACTTTAAATAAAAATAAATTGTGTGTAGTTTCTCCTGACTATGGTTGTGTAAAAAGAGCAAGAGAATTTGCTAAAAAATTAAATTGTGAACTTGCTATTTTAGATAAAAGACGTCCAAAACCAAATGTTGCTGAAATATTAAACATTTTAGGAGATGTTAAGGGTAAAGATTGTTTAATTATTGACGATATGATTGATACTGCTGGAACAATTTGTTTAGCTGCTAAAGCAATTAAAAATGCTGGAGCGAGAACAGTCAATGTTATAGCGACTCACGCTATATTATCTGGTCCAGCTAAAGAAAGAATTACACAATCTTTCAAAGAAGGAAGTATTAATCATTTAGTTATTTCAAATACTATTCCTACAGTTTACGATTTTAAAGATAAACATGTTACTGTATTCGATATCAGTAAGTTTGTTGTCGGTGTTATAAAAGTTATATTCTCTAAGAATTTATCTTTATCAAAATATGCGAATAACTGAGCTGAAAAAACCTATAAAAAAGCAAAAAATTAAGCAAGTTATAGTTGTTGAAGGCAAGACTGATACTAATCACTTAAAAAAAATATTTGATGTTGATACTATTGAAACAAATGGTTCAGCAATTTCTAAATCTACCTTAAATTTAATTGAACAAGTTGCAAAAACTAAAGGGGTTATTCTATTTTTAGATCCTGATTATACAGGCAATTTAATTCGTAAAAAAATTGCTCAACATCTAGAACAATTTGATGAAGCTTTCATTGTTAAAGATAGTTGAAATACAAAAAAGATTGGTGTAAATGAAGCATCAGATCAAGAAATTATTGATGCTTTAAATAATGTAATTAAGTTTGAAAAAAATAAAGTTGAAACAATTTTATATCCTGATTATGATAGTTTAGATTTGCACACGTACAACGAAAGGTACAAATTGTGTAAGAAATTAAATATTCCTTATTGTAATCATAAGCAATTATTTAAGAAACTTAATATGTTAAAAATTAGTTACAAAGAGTTAAAGGAGAAGATGAATGAAAAATAATAAACCATTAGCAGATTCAATAAGACCAGTAACCATTAGCGATGTCGCTGGACAAAAACATTTGTTATCTGATGATTCAATTATTACCAAAATGATTGAGCACCAAAAAGTTTATTCATTAATTTTTTATGGTCCTCCTGGTATTGGTAAAACAACAATGGCATTAGCTATTTGCAATGATTTAAACATTCCTCACGCCATTTTTGAATGCGGTATTGATTCCAAAAATAAACTAATTCAATTGATTGAGTTAGCTAAACAATCTGAAAATTATGTCATTATTTGTGAGGAAATACATAGACTTAACCGAGACAAACAAGATATTTTATTACCTTATATTGAAAAAGGAATTGTAAATGTATTTTGTTGTACTACAGAAAATCCATATTTTGTGGTTAATCCAGCAATTAGAAGTCGTTGTCAAATTTTGGAACTTAAACCATTAACAAGTTATGATATGTTTGAGTATTTAAAAAAATTAATCAAAACCAAAAAAATAAACTTAAACATTTCTGATGATTTATTAATGAAAATTACAAGTAGTACAAACGGAGATTTTCGTTCTACAATTAACATTATTGATATACTTGTGAATTTATATCCAAAACAAAAGATTACAAGTGAAATATTATCACAGGTCTTACAAAACAAATTTATTATTGCTAGTCATTATGGTGATGCTCATTATGACTTATTGTCTGCATTTCATAAATCATTACGCGGTAGTGATCCAGATGCAGCAATTTATTATCTTGCACAATTATTAGTTCAAGGAGATTTTAAAGCACTTGACCGTAGACTAATTGCTTGTGTATATGAAGATGTTGGTTTAGCAAATCCACAATTATGTAGTCGTGTAGTGTTAGGAGTTCAAGCTGCAGAAATTGTAGGTTTTCCAGAAAATAAACAAATATACGCTGATCTTGCAATTGAAATCTGTTTATCACCAAAATCTAATTCTGGAATTATGGCAATATATCAAGCTTTGCATGATATTGAAAACGGAAAAATATTTCCAATTCCAAATCACATAAAAGATAACAACTATAAATCTTCTGTAAAGCTAGGTCATAAAGGTTATAAATATCCTCATGATTATGGTGGGTTTGTTAAACAACAATATCTTCCAAATGAACTTAAAAATACAAAGTATTATTCGAATCTATCTAATGGTATTGAAGAGAAACTAAATGCATGAATTAAATCTTTTAGTAAAAAAAATAATAATTAATGCATATTAATATATCATATAGGAAATAAACACAAGGGGAAATAATGACAAGACATTTAAGTGATGTAGCATATGACATTGCTGCAAAGGAATTTAAGAATAAGACTTTTTCTTTTAAAGATTTATGATCAAAAATTGTTTCAATTAGCCGTATGAAAAAAGCTGAAGCAAACGATCAGATTGGTGAATTCTATGCAGAAATTATGCAAGATCCAAGATTTATCTATTGCAAAAACAATAATTGAAAATTAAAAGAATTCCTAAGTATCAATGATGTTAAAAATACACAAAATATGCTTTATAGCAGTGGATATTCTGATGACCTTTATGAAGAAGGTTATGAGCAAGTTCAAAACATCGGTGAAAACGAAGAACTTGATAATATTCAACTTGAAAAAACAAATGAAGAGATCGCAGCTGAATTTGGCTACGATGATGAAATAGAGGAGGTATATGACAACATGAACCATCAATATCAAAGTAAGATTGATAATGATGATGGTGATGTTGATAACGATTAATTATGAAATCAAGATTAGTAAAAATGAATGATATGTTAACTAGAGCAGTTGCTGGAAAATATGCGGTTGCTCATATTAACATTAATAACTTAGAATGAATTAAAGCTTCATTAACAGCAGCACAAAACAATAACTCACCAATTATTCTAGGTGTAAGTGAAGGTGCAGCAAAATATATGTGTGGTTTTAAAAACGTTGCTGATATGGTAAACAATGTAATGGAAACTATGAACATAACTGTTCCTGTAGCTTTGCATTTAGACCATGGAAGTTATGAAGGTGCATTAAAAGCTATTGAGGCTGGATTTAGTTCCGTTATGTTTGATGGCAGCAAATATAGCTTTGAAGAAAACACTAAATTACTTAAAGAAGTAATACAAAAAGCTAATGAAAAGAATATTTCAGTTGAAGCTGAAGTTGGATCAATTGGTGGTAGTGAAGATGGAGTTACTGCTGATGGTGAATTAGCTAATGTTGAAGAATGCAAGATTATGAGTCAATTTGATATTTCATGTTTAGCAGCTGGAATTGGTAATATTCACGGAATCTATCCTGCTAATTGAAAAGGTTTAAATTTTGATCGTTTAGCTGAAATTGCTAAAGTTACAAATCATAAACCATTAGTACTTCATGGCGGAACTGGAATTCCAACTGACATGATTAAAAAAGCAATTAGTTTAGGTATTGCAAAGATTAATGTTAATACAGAATGTCAATTAGCATTTGCAGAAGCAACACGCAAATATATTGAAGCTAAAAAAGATTTAGACTTAGATGCAAAAGGTTTTGATCCCCGTAAATTACTAAAACCAGGAACACAAGCAATCATTGATAAAGTTACTGAAAAGATGGAAATCTTCGGTAGCATCAATAAAGCTTAATCACTAATTAAATACCACATATGTGGTATTTATTTTTTAAATTATCAATTACAAAACTACAACAATTTATAAAAAAGTGAATTTTAGGTATAATATTAAGGCAAAGTCAGCAAATTAATATTAATTATTATTAGTTAGTAAGTGATTTACATTATGAGTAAGAATGCTGAGAAATCTGAAAATATTCATACTAAATAAGTAGTTAAGGATTAATCAAACTTTGTGTATAACTATATATTATGGTTGTACGTCTTATTTTTAGAAAAGGAAAATATTATGTCAAGATATACTGGTAGCATAAACCGTAAGTCCCGTCGTCTACACTTTTCTATCTTAGAAAACAATAAAGAGTTTTTAAAGGGCAAGAAAAGAGAATACGCTCCAGGACAACATGGAATGGCAAATAAGAAGTTGTCAGGTTACGGACAACAACAAGCTGAAAAACAAAAAATAGCTTACATGTACGGAATTAACAATCGCCAATTCCAAAGAATCTTTAAAATCGCTAAGTTAATGAAAGGCTCAACATCATTAAATTTATTAATTGTATTGGAGTCTAGATTAGATAATTTAGTTTATCGTATGAACTTTGCTCCTACAAGAAGAGCAGCTCGTCAATTAGTTAACCATGGTCACATTTTAGTTAATGGTAACAAATGTGATATTCCATCAATGATTATTAATGTTGGTGATACAATTTCAGTTAAAGAAAAATCTCGTAACTTACCATTAGTTAAACAAGCTATTGATAATGCAACATTAAAATTCGTTAATGTTGATAAAGCAACATTCTCAGGTAAATACGTTAGATTTCCTGAAAGACAAGAACTTAACCAAGAAATTAACGAAACTTACGTTGTTGAATGGTTCAGTCGTATTGTTAAATAATCCATTATTTACAAACAACAAAAGTATGGTATTTGTTGCCATACTTTTTTATTTAAAAACTAATGCAAAAATCATTTTAAAAATAGTTTTATTAGTGAAGTTAATGATTCTATTTTAAAACAAATTTGTTTATTAATATGCAAATTTATAGATTTTTCTTGAATAATAAATTTACATGGTTCTAATCAAATTAGTTAAATCGTCATTAATTGCTCTTTATATTTTTTTAAATATAACTAATCTCTTTATTAGCTAATCTGGTAGTAAACTTATAAATTTCATTAGGTCTACTAACAATATACTTTGTATTAAATTTCATTCCATAAAAGTTATTAAAAGCTCATTTAAATGCTGAAACATATCCATGAGCTGAATTATTATTAATTGTGTTATTAATAATTTTATTAGCACTTGCTATATCAAATTTAACATTACCAGTAAAACAATAGTAATTTCTACGAATAAACACAAAATAATTCATGGTCTTTCTTCCTTTTACCATTGATAATAATTCTTTGTAACTTATTATTGGTCTCATATACGCACATAATTCTACAGCAAAAAATTGAAAATTTTTATTGCTAACTAATGCTAAAGCAATAAAATTAATAAGATTAAAATTTTTGGAAAATTTTAGCTATTTTGATTAATAAAATTTAATCTTAAATCTTCAATTTTTTTAGATATTTCAGAAAATCTTTCATAATCAGATTTTAATTTTTTAGATATTTTTAAATATTTATTACTATACATTCAATTTTTAGAATAGATAAACTCTATAAAGCATTTATGACATCAAAAATTTCTTTTATCTTTCATTTGCTTAAGAAAATTGTAATCATCATTTGAAATTAAATTTTCATTACCGGTTTTATTATCTAAAACTTTTAATTTGTTTAATATGTTTCCAAAATTCCATTTCTTATCATTTAACTCATTAAAAATATCAACAGGTTCTTTAGTGTCGTTCGTGTATCTATATTTCATATATGAATAAATCCATTTTAAATCATGTTCTATACATTGACAAAAAAGAATAATTGAACTATGGTAATATTTAAAATCTTTAAAATCCATATTGTTTTTAAGACTTCTCATTTTATGTAAACAGATTAAATAATTTAATTAATTGATGTAAAAGTTTACATGCTATATCAAAAAATTGCCCAATTTCTTTAACTGGTGAGTTATTATATGCATTAACAATATAAACATCATTGTGTATAAAACGACAAGATGTATCATATAGAGATTTGTTTTTTATAAAAAACGTAATAAACTCTATGTCTTCATTTGAAAATTCTTTTTTATTGATTTTTAATTCTGAACATAAATTAACATAAAAAGCAGAAAAAATTTCATATATTTTTTCACAAAAAATCTTTTGTATATCATTTTTTTCTCCCTCACTATATTCTCATGTAAAAAATCCAGGAACATTCTTACCTTTTATGTTGTAAAATATTGAATTCACTATGGAATCTAAACTTGTAAATCGTGACGGACTGCACAAATCACTTTCATTAATGTATTCTAATGAAATGTCATTTTTTATATTACCACCTATTCCAACAATTGTTGCGTTGCATAAATTTTTATTTATTTCAAACAATGATTTAGTAATTTGACTACGCGATTTCTCATTAATAAAAAGTAAAGTTATCATAATGCTAAAAATATTTCTGAAAAGAAGAGAATATTTTGCATATGGGAAATTGAGCAAAGTTGATTTCTTTAAAAATTGTTGAGAGTTAAGTTCATGATAAATAGCATCAATCAATCCTGCAAAATGAACTTCACTAATTATTTTTGGAAGCTGTAAAATTTTGTTGTTGTCAACTAAAAATTTGTTTGTTTTTTCATAAATTATTTCAATAATTTTGATTAGGTCATCATTAATAGCGAAAAATTCATCCGCAAAATCACATGCAGTATAAAAGATATCCATTAATTCTATTTCATTATTAAAATTCTTTCTTTCAAATTCAGAAATATTATTTTTATCTTTCCTAATTTTTTTAATACATTCAAATGTAGTGCAAAGATAATCTGCAAATCTTTTTTTATATTCTGGATGCAAAAATTCAATTAATTTTTCGTTATATTCAATCTTTCATCCTCTTGTGTTATAGTAACAGTTTTTATATGATTCAATTAAAAACTCTGCTAATCTTTCAGTTGTAATATTTAATATCTTTTTTTCTGGTATAAATTTTAATGATTTTTCTTCAAATTTAAACTCAAATAATTTTTGTAGTGAAATACTCTTAATCGGGTCCTTAATTTTACTTCGAGATAATTCAAGAGCTGATGATTTAAAAGAACTTATATTAAAATCTTTATGTTTTTCTTTGTAAATGTTCAAACATTGAAAAACTCAGCAAGCACTTTTAAAATCACTTTTAATAGTTTCTTCATCTTTATCATACAAAATTGACAATTTATTAATTTTATTCTTATGCGTTTCTTCTTTAATCAATTTATATTCAGAAAGCATATGACTAAAATATGTTGTTCTGCTTCAAAACTTTTTACCTATACCATTTATTTGATCACGTTTATAAATTTTGGATTTAATGTAATCAATATCATTGCTTTTTATCAACCAGCAATCTATTTTTTTAATAATTGAGTAATTATTAAGTTCACAAAACATCTGATTTAAGAAACTTAATGTAAATGTTTCGGTAAATCAATCAATAGTTTGTTTATCTTTTAATTTAATTTTATTAAGTATTTTTATTGCACAAATACGTCTGTTACCCTCAAGAACAACATATTTATTTTCCTGTATTTCTTTTACAAAAATACCATCATTATCATTTATAAATCCTTTATTAATGATTGATGACATTAAATCCTTAAATGATTTTAATGGGTCTTTCTGATCATCATCATCATGAGTATCAATTTCATTCTTAATAGTTTGTTTAATGTATTTAGTATCGTCAGAATATTTAATATCAAAATTTAAAGGAAAATCAATCAAATATCTAGGATTTTTATCTCAAACTAGAATATCATTAATATATAAGTTTTTATATTCACATACATTTTCAGAATTATTATTCATAGTAAATTACTCTTTTCTAAATAGACAGATGTTATCCACTTTTGTGGCTTTCCCAGACTTAACGCCATTTTTTCTTGTTGATTTATTGTTTGCACGTTCATCTAGACAGTTATCAATGAGTTTAAATTTAACATCATTTTTAATTTCAGTTCATAAATCCATAAACTTGTATTTATTTTCTACATCACCAACTATCATAATGAGTTTGCCATCTCTTTTTAATGCTTTGTATGCTGAATCCATAAAATTCATTATGAAAGTTTTATATTCTTCATAAGAATGATTATCATCCAATTTGATTTCTTTATTTAAATTTGGCTTACTAAAACCAAGTAATCATAATCTTATTCAATTTTCTCTTGTGTAGTTAAAAATGTTTAAATATGGAGGAGAAGTGATAATACAATCAAATTTAGTGTCGTCAAAATTCTTGTGACAATCCAACGCATTACATAATTTTATATTCCCAATAGGATATTCTTTATTTGAATATAATTGAAAATCTGAAAATGATTTTTCAACCTTTTCTCTTAATTTTTCAAAAATATTCTCATTTTTTGGAAAAACAAGATGATGTTTTCTAACATAATTATCAACATAATTCTTAGACATAGAATTTGTATTACTCATGCTAATTGAAAGAAACAAAGATGTACCATCTTTTCTTGATGGACCATGAAGAATACCTAATAAACATGCTAAAATGAATGTATCAACATCATTTAATGTTTTCCAATTTTTACCTAAGGCTTCTTTTAAAAAGCATAATTGTTTATATACACTATTTGAAAAATAAGTTTTCATGTAGTCATAATCATTTTTATTAATGCTTATTTTTGATGTACAATATTCTTTTTCCAAATGTTTAATTCTGCTAAAAATTTTGTTTTTGTCTAATGAGTGTGTTTTTGATTTGGTTATTACATATGATAATGGATTTAAATCAGAAGCATATGCCATTCTATTTAAAAGTCTTGCTTCTAATAAAGTAGTACCCCTACCAGAAAAAGGGTCATAAATCAAATCACTTTCTTTTGTATAAGCACGAATTAACGTGTTCACTAATTTAGGTGGGTACATAGCTATATATGAGCAAATTTCGTGTAATTTGCATTTATGAAATAAATTTTTATTGAATATAACTTTATTTAACGGAATAAGTTTTTCATTAGTATTTGGTATCATAAATATATTTTAGCTAATTTTTTTATAATATTAAATTTATATAATATTCACTATAGAATAGTGAATATAAATATGACAAGCAATTAAATACATTTTTTTGTTGTATTTTGATATATTAATGTTTAAGAATTATGCTAAGAAATATAGGTTATTTAACCGCAAAGAAAACTAAGCTTAGTGATGAGTGCTACACCCCAAAGTATGCAGTTTTACCCGTAGTACTTGAATTTTTAAGTAAAAGTAAAGTTGTTTGATGCCCTTTCGATTCGCCAAGAAGCGAATTTGTAAAGGTTTTAAAGAAAAATGGGAATAAAGTTATTTTTAGTCATTTAGAACAAGGAAAAGATTTTTTAAATAGGATTATCCGTACCTAAATAAAATTAAGTATGAATGATTTAAAATTCGATGAAATTGCAAAGAATATATTGTTAAAGAGAAAATTAAATGAGTTAATTTCATTAATTGAATGATTAGAAAATCAACAATTTATGGATGAAATAGGTTACAATAATTTTGCTATGTCAGCATTATTGCAATTATACTCAATAAGTGAAATATTAAATTGTAAAAATGAAAAAAATGAATTTAATCCATTTTATATTTGGGCATATACTTTTGATAGATATAAACATTTTGATATGCTTATGTTAGAAGGTGAAAATCTTATATATAGATTTAATAATTTTTCAGATAAAAAAGGTCAATTATTAAAGAAAAAATTTCTAATTTTTTTAAAAACGTTGATAGCAAACGTAAATAATTGGAATTCCAATGATCAATCAAAATTTATTGAAAAATTTTTTGAAGAATTAAGCATTGAGGAGAGAGCCATACTTATGTTAGTACATGGATCAAATAATTCTAGAAATAAAGATATTGACACAGATTTTTTTAATTTGCAAGAAAAATTTATTAATCCAATATTTGATAGCAATTTGAATACATCTAAATCTTTTTGAATTGAACATATAAAACCATTTTTAAAATTTTTAATTTCAAGACAAGTAAGTAAAGGTTTTTTTAATAAAAGAAATAATAATCAGCTATGAAAGGAATATATAGATAAAAACAAAATTAAAGAAGATTAAGTTACTCTCTTCCCCTCTTTAATCACTTGCTTACACAACTTTTGCTTCCACAAATTGTCTATAGATAAATTCGTTCTGGCTTTGTAGCCACTATTCATCAAAATTAGTGATGAATTTTTATCTATTTCTTTTGAGTAAAGAATTCTCCGAGTATTAATAATCACTTCTTTAATAGTCTTAAACTCCTTAACTCTAAAATAAACTGGATACTTAAAGATAGAAGTATTTTTATTTATTTGAATTTTAATTTTCAAAGTTTTTTATTTTTATTCACTTTAATTTTTTCAATTTAATCTTTTCATTACTTTTTATAACCATAAAAATATTTAGAATATCATTTTAAATTGCTTGTTTCATTTAATCCATATTTCTACTACAACTTATGAGAGTATTTTTAATAATAATTATTATCAATTTTGATTTTCGTTTTTCTATGAAATTATATTACACATTGATTCATGGATTTTTACAATTTTATATATTGTTTTACCATACTTTTTTATTTAAAACGCTTATAAAAAACAAAAAGGTTGACATCTTTGTATCAACCTTTATGTTATGGTGGAGCGCAAGGGGCTCGAACCCCTGACCTCCTGCTTGTAAGGCAGATGCTCTCCCAGCTGAGCTAGCGCTCCAATTATGGTG
>Ga0256407_10010889_pt1 | contig 12697 bp, 11 predicted proteins | sample RumenRJG_04DNA_FD_193489 | JGI IMG/M metagenome (GOLD analysis project Ga0256407, IMG submission 193489) | Bovine rumen microbial communities from Lethbridge, Alberta, Canada - RJG_04 | ecosystem: Host-associated > Mammals > Digestive system > Stomach > Rumen | place: Canada: Alberta... | reverse complement strand
TAAAGGGAAAGAAGAAGGTTTTTTTCAGCCTTCTTCATGATTCCCCTAAAAGCATCAGTCAGGTTATAATCTTTTTTGGAAAACATTTAGATGAGTTATTTAAGTTGTTTTCCGCTTAAATATAACCAGAAAGTACCAGCCTAAGTGGTAGATTTGTATTTTAACAATTCTTTTTCGATTTTAGCCATTATCTGCTCACGAAGATAGCAATCCGTAAGAATGATGACTTTCTCACCGTAGGACAAGAATCTTAGCAAGATCTCTGTATTTTGGATGACATGAATGCTCATGATAACTCCGTCTTCTTTTGTCTGGATGATTTTCTGGCTGTGATGTAGGGGATTGGTTGTAACATATCCTATCTCGTCTTTATCGACGAAATACTGGATGTCTATTGGCTCAGCCCCCTTCGGTCTACTGATACCATATATGTCCTGGAAATATTGTTGTACATCTATCTCGCTGTCGATATATGGCAAAGATGGCTCCATAGTGCAGGACTCCATTCTGTCAAGCCCAAAGAAATAAACATCTTTCGGTTTGTTCTGATAGCTCGCCAAAAGATACCATCTACGGTCGAACTGCCTGAGATACCTTGGTATTAGAATGTGTGTCTTTGCTTCATCACCAAAACGATGATGAACTATCTTGATGACTTTTCGTCCAACAATCGCCTTATACAACCTGTCAAAGAAAGACAGACCTCTCTCATCATAGGATTCTTCGAACTCAACGATGTTCTGGCCTTTAGGATTCATGTGGATGTCCATTTTGGCCACCAATTCATCCAACCATGGAAGGTTCATCACTTGGCCATACTTTTTCAGGTTTCTGCCCAGATGTGTCAATCTTATAACATCAGCAACCTGAAGTGGCTGTTTGAAAATAGAGAAATCCGTGTCCTTGTACCTGTAATAGACCGTCCGGGAATCAGGTTCATGTCTGAGAGAGATGATGGAAACAAAAAACAAGTTCATGATAGACCTCATGTCACTTGATATGGTTTCCAATGAGCTGACAGGGGTAGCCCCTTGCCTGTCCAATTCAATGTTGACAATTCTCTTCATTTCCTTTCTGGAAGTCCCAGTGGGACAACGCAGCAGTGAATCGAGCACTTTGGCCCGAATCACAAAATTCTTCGTCTTTGGCATAATCTAATAATTTTAAGCCACGCTAAGTGGTAATGCGAAATTAGCAAATACTTTGTTACAAGAGTAATAAAGTACGATTTTAGCTATAAGTTTTAAGCATTATTATCCAGTATTATTTGGCTATTTCAATTATTTTTATTATCTTTGATGAATAAAAACGGGTGATTTCCCTCTTAAGTTTTGGGTGTTTATTAACGTATTAATATAATTGCTATGATGATATTTGGGTATTTCTTTGCACTGGCGTATCTGATTGTCCACACGATCCTGAAGTGTGTGGCTGGACTTCTCAAACTGTTGACTATGGTTTTGAAGGGGATATGCCGTGTGTTTAATAAGTGATTGTCGATCCTGTTGCCGGTGGCAATGGTGAAAGGGTTTTTGTGTCTTCCTGCCTGTTTTTTTCCCTTAGAGTCCAAGTTTTTGAAGCTTTATTTATTTCTTATTTAATAAAGCTTTATTTCCCTTATTCAAAAAGCCTTTATTTAGAGGGGTTTAGAGCATATTTTTTCAGAACTTCAGAGGTCTATAGCGAAACTTCCGAGGTTTTTAGCGGAAGTTCCGAGGTTTTTAGTGAACTTCCGAGGTTTTTAGCAAACTTCCGAGGTTTATAGGAGGATTTTGACGGCTTCATTTGTTCTTAACATTTGTTTACAATCGACCTTTTTTGACCTGTATTTCATCCGTCAGGAGACCTTCCAATATTTTGGAGTTTGAAAAAGAAATACTACCTTTGCCGTGTTGTTTGTTACGAACACTTTAATTTGAATTCTTAAAATCACCATCGTGACAGACAAACTTCAGTGATGCCGGAATGGGTATCTGATACTCTTTTCGGAATGTTAGAATTAAAGTGTAAAAGACCGAATCAAATAGGTTGGTAACAAACAATGCCCAAACAGAAGGAACATATAGACCGTTGTGCGGATATACTTCGCATAAGGCATGAGAAAGCCAGGTGGAGCAACCTACTAATAAGTGCTCCTATTGGCAACACTCTGCTTGAAAGGCGGATATTGTACTTTCTGACCCTCCTGATTAAACGAAAGTTCACGGAAAGGGGACTTGGTGTGCCAGAGAACTGGAAAGAGCTGTATTTCTATCTGAATGAGGCAGATCTGGCGCAGATAGGCGGCCTCAAAAACATTAATTATACATACAGCGTTTTGTGTGACATTGGCAAGAAATTCTTCCCATTTCATTATTACGACAAATCGGGTAATAAGATACTTGGTAGGATGCATTGGATAGATTATTTTGAATTCGACAAGGAAAGCAGGCTTTATAAGATGCGTGTCTCCCCGGAGATTATGCCATATATTATAGATGTAAACGAGTCGTTTACCACATTTGATGTCGGTGTCGCACTGGCTTTGAAATCGAAATATACCCAAAAGATGTATGAATTTTGCTGTCAGCATAGCGGTGATTTCCAATATGTAGACAAAGAGTCGTCATCATTAGACTACAATTATAAGAAGAGGGTTATCCCCTTGAAGATGAGTGGCTTCAGAAGAATGTTCAATCTTGATGAGGAAAGGGATCAGAAGACAGGAAAAGTGCAGTCCAAAGCTTCATATACCTGTTTTACCGACATTAGGAGGAACATTCTTCAAGTCGCCCAGAAAGAGTTGTATGAGCTGTACAATTTGGGAGCATGCGATGTATGGTTTGATTTCCAGGAAGGTGACAGAAGGGGGCTTGGTGGTAAAATAGACCAGATTTATGTTTATGTATATACCAAAGAGCATCCGAAGGAAGGTCAGGAAGGTCCTTGGAAGAAAGGCGATAATCCATTGTCACCATACGCCATAAGTCATGAAGAGACCAAGAAACTGACTCCTAAGCAGAAGCTACAATCGAATTCCTTCTATGATATTGATGATGACATGAAATGTCAGTTGGTGAAGCGTCTTCTTGAAAAATACTTTGATAATGAAGACCTTACTTATTATATGAATGCCTTTAAAAGAGAGGCTCAGCAGTGCAAGGACACTTGGATCCAGGTTATTCAGGTCATTCAAGAGAAGGAAAGCCAGCCGAAGTTCCGTAATGCCAACAAGAACTATCAGCGCAAAAACCTGAAGGAGTTTGTGTTTAAGGTGAATCTATTAGACTTCGGTTGGTCTGTAGCCCCACCTCCAATGCAGAAGCAATATAAACGAAATAGACAACTCAAATTGAGATTCAAGTAATTTAGACATACCATTATACTTTAGACATATTTGTTCGACAGAAGCGTGTAATGCGCAAATGCGGATGTACCGATCATCAAGCCCAGGAAGCCAAAATACTGGAAATATTTTATCGAAGGGGAAGTGACGGTACACCGCATTTTATATAGTTCAGATAATGTTTGTTAAGGAATGGTGATTATCATCACCTCGGCATAACTCTGCAAACCTCGGCAAAAAGAATTAGAACTACTTCGGCATAGTCTGCATAATTACAAAACGCATATGAGGTATTAAAATTGAGGTGAACCTTGCCCAGAAAAGGCCAATTATACATCGTTAATGTTATTTTACTTTTTTTAATTGTGCAAAATTGCCGAACTTTATGGTTATAATCAAAAGGTGAACGCAAAAAGCGCGAACGCTTTCGTTAAACCGCGAACGCTTCGTCTCTGCAAAAAACCGCGAACAGTTCGCTATTTTAACAAAACAAAAAACGCTAACTTGTTGTAAGTCAGCGTTTTATTTCATGAAAAAAGGTGAACAGCGTTCACCTTTTTGCGGAGAGAGAGGGATTCGAACCCCCGGTGCCTCTCAGCACGACGGTTTTCAAGACCGTTGTAATCGACCACTCTACCATCTCTCCTAAGCATTTTCAAGCAGTCTTATTTGAAAAGCGAGTGCAAAGGTACAAAGTAAAATTGAGAATTGCGAAAGCACAGGAGAAAAACATTATTGGTTTAAGAAATTTTAACGTGATATGTTGATAAAAACTCTTAACGCTTCGTGTATTACTCTTAACTTCTTATTACCTTTGCACCATGATTTATCCAAATAGTTTTGAGAGCAAAATTGGTTTCGACGAGATAAGAGCATTGCTAAAAGAGCGTTGCTTGAGCAAACTGGGTAAAGAGAAGGTTGATTCGGTGGCTTTCTCTGACCAGGCTTATGTTATTAATGAATGGATGCAACAAATCAGGGAGTTCCGCCGTATACTAGAGGGTACTGAGGAGTTTCCCTTGCAATATTTTTTCGATGTGCGGGAGAGTGTTTCCCGTATCAGGATTGAGGGTACTCATCTGGAGGAAGAAGAACTCTTCGATTTGAAGCGCTCTCTCGACACGATTCATCAGATTGTTCTTTTTCTCAACCGCAACGACGGTGGTGATCAGCCTGTTTGGCGCTACCCGACGCTCCATAGTCTGGCAGAGTATGTGGTGACCTTTCCTGAACTGGTGAAGCGTATCGACCAGATACTTGACAAATTTGGAAGAATCAAGGATACTGCCTCGGCAGAGTTGGGGGCAATCCGGCGCGAGCTAGCTAAGACTGAAGGTAGCGTCTCTCGTACATTATATAATATATTGAGGTCGGCCCAAAGCGAAGGCTTAGTAGAGAAAGATGTGACTCCAACCTTACGTGATGGTCGTCTGGTGATTCCCGTTGCGCCAGGCTTGAAACGCCGCATCAAGGGCATTGTGCATGACGAAAGTGCCTCGGGTAAGACCGTTTTTATTGAACCCGCAGAAGTGGTGGAGGCCAATAACCGTATTCGTGAGTTGGAGGCTGACGAGAGAAGGGAAATCATTCGTATTCTAACTGAGTTTACCAAACAGGTCAGACCGCACGTGAGAGATATTCTTGAGTCGTATCAGTTTATGGCTCAAATAGACTTGATTCGTGCCAAAGCCGAATTAGCCAAGCTTTTTAATGCTTTTGAGCCTGAGGTGACGGAGCAGCCATATATTGACTGGATACGTGCCGTTCACCCTCTGCTGGCATTATCCTTGTCGCGTCAGGACAAGGCTGTGGTGCCTCTCGACATTATTCTCTCGGCCGACCAGCGTTTGCTGATTATTTCTGGCCCTAACGCGGGAGGAAAATCTGTGTGTCTGAAAACGGTGGGATTGTTGCAATATATGTTGCAATGCGGCTTGTCTGTTCCTATTGGAGACCGTAGTAAAACGGGCGTTTTTCAGAATATTATGATTGATATTGGCGATGAACAGAGCATCGAGAACGACTTGTCTACTTATTCGAGCCACTTGCTGAACATGAAGCAGATGATGCGCCACGCTAATAGCCGAACTTTGTTGCTAATTGATGAGTTTGGTACAGGTACCGAGCCCCAGATAGGCGGAGCCATTGCCGAGGCCGTGCTTAAGCAGTTTTGGATGCGAAAGGCTTTTGGAGTGATTACAACTCACTATCAGAATCTGAAGCATTTTGCCGACGACCATGAGGGTGTGGTTAATGGTGCCATGCTTTACGACCGCCATGAGATGCAGGCCCTTTTCCAGTTGCAAATAGGCCGTCCGGGCAGTTCGTTTGCTATCGAGATTGCTCGTAAGACAGGCATTCCCGACGAGGTGATTCGTGATGCGTCGGAGATAGTGGGTGCCGATTATATTCAGAGTGACAAATACCTGCAGGATATTGTGCGAGACAAGCGTTATTGGGAAAACAAACGCCAAAACATTCATCAGCGCGAGAAAGACATCGAGAAAACCATTTCGCGTTATGAAGGACAGCTGGCCGATGTTGAAAGCCAGCGTAAGCAGATACTTCAACGCGCCCGTGAGCAGGCAGAGGAACTTTTGCGAGAGAGTAACAAGCGCATAGAGAATGTCATAAAGGAAATTCGAGAGAATCAGGCCGACAAAGAAGAAACTCGCAAGATAAGAGAAGAGCTGAAACGCTTTGAGAATGATGTAGTGCACGGCCAGGAGCAGGGTGTGATGAGTGATGAGGACTTTGCCAAGAAGTTGCGCCAGATGGAAGAGCGTAAGGCCCGAAAAGCCCAACGCAAGGCAAAAAGGGCTGAACAGGACAAGGAGGCAGCCATCAAACTCAAGGCTATTGGCAAGGGCGTAGCAGAGGATAACTCTACGTTGCTGGAGGGCGACTCTGTGCGCATAAAGGGGCTCTCTACGGTAGGAAAGATAGTGTCTATAAATGGTAAAATGGTGACGGTGATTTTCGGCGATATGCGTACCAAGATGCGAATGGAAAGACTGGAGCGCGTGAAAGCTGAGGAAAAACCAGTTGCCGATACACCACATGCAAGTCTTAATGCCACCAATCTGTCAAGGTCTACCCGTGAGGCTATTGACCATCGAAAACTCAATTTCAAGCAAGACCTCGATGTGCGTGGTATGCGTGGCGACGAGGCTATCAACGCCGTCACTTATTTTATTGATGATGCTATTTTGGTAGGTATGCCGCGTGTACGTATATTGCACGGTACAGGTACAGGTATTCTCCGCCAGCTCATTCGCCAGTATCTAGCCACCATTCCCAATGTCACCCATTTCCGCGATGAGCATGTGCAATTAGGTGGACATGGCATCACGGTGGTCGACTTGGAGTAAAGGACTGGCCTTCAGCCCGTTTCGACGGTTGAAATGGGCTGATAGTGGGTTGACTCAACAGAGCGCTAATCCATGTGGAAGAGCTCCTCTATGGGAATGGTAACAGGCGAGTTGTCGGGGTTCACCTCCATAATATCTGCCATCATGTCCCACCATCTCTGGGTAATTGGGTCGACATGCTCGGTATCTTGCGAGCTGCCTTCCTTCGAGCATTCCTGATAGCCGAAGAGAATATTGGTGTCGCGGTCCCAGTAGATGCTGTAGTTGCTCACACCTTGCTCTTTAATCATTTGTTTCAGTTCCGGCCAGATGGCAGCATGGCGCTTGGCGTACTCTTCCTCACAACCAGGCTTGAGGAACATTTTAAACGCGAATCTTCTCATCATATCTTTACTTGTAATTTGTATGTTATCTTTTTGAATCTAGTGGAAATCTATAGCGTGAGGTAGTATCCGATGCGGTAGATGTGAAACAATGCTAGCGAAGGGTGTTTGCCGCATAAGCGTTTCCGAATGGCTTTCCTGCCTATTTGGAACAACCATCGAGCAGGTGCACGCATGAGACTCATGCTGCTGATGGCTTGTAGCAAGCGTGAGTTTGATTTCAACTCCTCGCTGAACTGGTGAAGGGTGCGCAGACCTTCTTCTGTTTTCTCAATAAAAGATTGATTGTCTTCGAACGACACAAAGCAGACAGGGTTGTCTATATGTGTGATGTTGATGCCTTGTTCGTTGAGCGTTTTGCCCCATACAACATCCTCATATCCGTAGTGAAGGAATTCTTCGTTGAGAGGGTGGGATAGGAACAAAGAGCGCCTTACGAGGAAATTAGAGGTATGGAAGTCTTTGTTGGGATGCTTCTTGCGTTGGTCTACCGTGTGCTGGTTTTCACAACTTTTTTCATAGAGATACCTCAAGTTTGTGCTGCTACCATCTCCTAAAATATATCCTCCATAGACAACCGTTCCACTATCGTCCTGAAGATACCGCTCAAGAAAGTCGTGACGATTCACTTGCATGTCACCATCGACAAACAACAACCATTCGTAGCGGGCGGTCTTGGCCAGGAAATTGCGAATAGCTGCTCTGCCTAGGTTCTTGTCGGGACGAATCAGACGGCAATGGTCTGTCTGTTCAACCTTTGCATTCGTTTGAACCACCGATTCATCTGTCGAACAGTCGTCTGCCACAATAATCTCATATCGCAACCCCGTGGCTGACAATTGCCCGGCCTGTTGCTGAAGCTGACTTACTAACACAACGCATGGGTCGTTGTACGTAGGAATGAGTATAGACAATTCGGTCTTCATGCGGTGCAAAAATACGAAATAGTTGGCAGTTATTGACATTCAAACGCCCGTTATTTTATAGTTAATAGCAAAATAATGTTAAAGACGAAAGATTAAAAGCCTCCAATTACCCTCTTACTCCTAACTTTTTAGTACCTTTGCAGCCGCTATTACGAGATAGTAGCATAAAATTCAAACCTAATTAAAAAAATTACAACAAAAAATGGCAACAAAAATCAGATTGCAACGCGGTGGTCGTAAAGGTTATGCTTTCTATAGCATCGTGATCGCTGACGTTAGAGCACCACGTGATGGTAAATTTACTGAGAAGATTGGTACTTACAACCCTAACACCAATCCCGCCACAGTAGATTTGAATTTTGAGCGTGCTCTCTACTGGGTAGAGGTAGGTGCACAGCCCACAGACACAGTTCGTAACATCCTTAGCCGTGAGGGCGTTTACCTGATGAAGCACCTGAAAGGTGGTGTGAAGAAGGGCGCTTTCGACGAGGCTGCTGCCCAGAAGAAATTCGACGCATGGAAGGCTGACAAGCAGAATGGTCTGAACAAGGTCCGCGAGGCCGAGGTGAAGGCTAAGAAAGAGGCTGCTGCCACCGCTCTTCAGGCAGAGAAAAAGGTGAATGAGGAGATTGCAAAGAAGGTAGCTGAGAAGAAGGCCGCTGAGGCTGCCGCCAAGGCTGAGGCCGAGGCTGCTGCTAATGCAGACGCAGCTGCTACAGAGGAGGCTGCTCCTGAGGCATAATCCACCCACAACAACTGTTTAGGAGTTAGGATTCAGAAGTATTGATACTACTGAGCCTGACTCCTATCTTTTTATTCCAATTCGTCACTTCCGTCTGATACCCACACTTCTAAACAACATTATTCGTGCATATTGTTGAATTACCCTCTTTCTTCACGCCCTACGGTGGAGAGTTTTGTCTGGAACAGGCAAAGGCTTTGCAGTCTTTGGGGCATGAAGTGCGCATCATCAGCAATGTGCAATTGTCGCTCCGCATTAGTGGCTGGCGTTATTTCTGCTATCCGCTCAGTACGTATTGGCACGAGGCAGACGGCACTTCCGTCTATCAGCATTTCATGCATGGGCTTCCCAAGGTCATCCGACCAAACGTCAGGCGTTGGGTAGCTGGTGTGCAAACGATGTTTGCGGCTTATGTCAGGCAATATGGCAAGCCCGATGTTATCCATGCGCATTGTGGCAAGTGGGCCGGCTATGCGGCGATGCTTCTTTCCGATGCCTATCATGTTCCGTATGTAATTACTGAGCATCTGCCTAAGGAGATATTCATACAGGAATTTGAGAGGCGCTCATCGCGCGAATGGGCTATCCCTATGATTCAGCGTGCTTATCAGCAGGCGGGGGCGGTGATTACGGTCTCCGATGAGCTTCCCGACGAACTTTCGGGTTACTTCCCTAACAGCTACCGTCACGTCTTCATTCCTAATGTAGTCGACGTCGACTTCTATGCATGTCGGGCCCGTCGGCCTGTTGAGGGACGTTCGTTCTGTTTCTGTTGTCTGGCTATTTTCGACGAACGAAAAGGCTATGATGTGTTGTTTGAGGCATTCGATCAGTTGATGCGCATTCGTTCCGATGTACGCTTGGTGATCGCCGGACGTGGAACCGATAGTGCGGCTTGCAAGAAGATGCTGGCCGGCTATTCATGCGCTCAGCAGGTGAGTTGTTTGGGCGAGTTGGATAAAGAAGGCGTACGATCTTGTCTATACGAGAGTGATGCCCTAGTACTGGCTACGCGTGGTGAGTCGCAGGGTTTGGTGTTGCTGGAGGCATTAAGTACGGGCATTCCGGTCATTTCTACTGAGGCCATTCCCATGAGTGTGCGTCCATCGGAAGGTGCTGTTTTTGTGCCAGTTAATGATGCTGAGACCTTGATGAAAGCCATGTTGGCCATGATGGAGAAAGACTCGGTAAAGCCGCAGGAATTGTCTGAAATGGTGGCACGCATGGCCAGTCCGGCCACGATTGGGAGAAAGTTGGAAAGTGTCTTGGCGGCGGTCGTTGGGAATGGCAAATAGTGATTTCCTATTTGTCTTTTAAGAGATGCTGATAGAGGTCTGCATATTGGTGGGCCACTTTAAGGTAATGATGATGACGCTCCACATATTGAATACTCTGTCGTTTCAACTCGCTAAGTTGATGTGGATTCATTATGAGTTGTTCTAAAGCACGGCAAGTATCATCTAGCGACGGCTGTATGTTGATGATTGGCTTTAGATCCTTTTCGTGCAAAATCTCGTAGTTCTCAGGCTCGCCGCCACCCATGCACACCAATCCCATCGCCATTGCCTGCAATGCATTCATAGCAGGCGTATATGAGTACAACTGGTCGAGAATGACGTCGTTTCCACTCATCATTTCCATGTATTGTTCGAACGGCAAATCCTCGGCTATACTCACTTCGCAACGGTCGGGATATTTCTCTTTCATTATGTTCAGCGCCTCCAACATGATGTCTGTTCCTTTGTAGTCCATCATATGGCGCTTGATACCAATGAAAAACTTGATGGGCAAATGAGTTTCGCGTTCACACGTGTTCTTCGTTGTTGGTGTCTTGACAGGTAACGGTATGAAGTGGGTCTTCTCCGGGTAGACTTGCCGGTAGCACTTGTCGTATTCATACAGGCATGGAACGATGGCGTCGCAGTCTTTTGCCACCATTTGGCTCAGCTCTCCCTTCATTGTACCAATCCACTCTTTGGCTAGCATTCTTGCATAAGCATTTTCACGAGGTGTGTCGCCGATGTAGAAATCACCATAGCGGAAAAGACGTTCATGCAAGCCGCTGTGCACCCATTGCCAGTCATTGCCGAAAGCACCCAGCACAACTCGGCGGTTGTTGTGGCGCAAATAACGATAGACGGGCAGCTGTCGTTCGGCCTTCAATGAGAGAAAGTCAGGATTCACCAGTTGCACGATGTCAAATCCCCTCAGCTTGGGGAGCAGCATCAAGAGCTTGGTCACATACTTGATGGCGCTCCATTTTTCCTTCCCTTCCCGGCAGAGCGGGATGTCGGTCTTATAGTGGTAGATGTAGTCTCCATCCGAAACCACCACCACTTCATGGCCGAGTTCCCTGAGGCCCTCGGCCAAAGTAGCATGCACGTTGCTGTATTCGCCTAAAAGGAGTATTCTCATGAAGCATTAGTGGGATAAGATGGGTATGACAACCAGTAGCAGATGGCGGCCAAGCGAGGTCTCCATCAGCCTGCGAAACCATTTGTACTTGGTGGTATATTTCTTGCTGACAAGAGGGTATAGACCGTTGTCTGTCAAACTATTTATTGCAATTTCTAAATCTTTCGATGAGCGTTTCCATCTGATGGTATTATACAGATAGTCCATCGCCAACTGAGCCACCCTGCGTTCCAACCCAGCTTGTTGCTGACAAGGCAGGGTAGGGAGCGCCTTGCGCAGACTCAGAAGTGTGTCGAGTTGCTCGCGTAAGCGCGTCTCTAAGTTCTTCGGGTCGTTCTGGTGAGTGGCCGATGCGTTGTGCTTTCGATAGTAGTAGGCCGGGGCTGTGGTGACACATGTCTTGTGGGCTTGTACCATCAGCAGGGCCGTAAATTCCTCGTCCTCCGAATAGCGTTTGCCTTCCTTGAACCGCAAGCCATCAGTCAGCTGACGCTTGAACAAGTAGCAGCAGGCCGAACCGTACATGTTGTGTTGTGACATGTAGTCGGCACCGCTTTCCATCGTAAAGTCTTCGGCATCATGGCGCTCTTTGCCATCATGGGTGAAAGAGAAGGCAACCACATCTGGCTTCTGGCTTCTAAGCAGGTACAGGCAATGGTCGTAGTGCGCTTTGACGAGCCAGTCGTCGGCATCGACCAATTGAACATACTCTCCGCAAGCAGCCTCCAAACCCGTATTCCGTGCGACGCTCACGCCTTGGTTCTCCTGCCTGATGTATGTCACAACGGTAGAATGCTGCCCTGCACCCTTCAAGAGGTCTGTTTCCGAACCGTCGTCTACCACGATGATTTCACGCTCACTATCCGTGAGCGCCAATGACCGTATGCTCCTGATACACATGTCAAGCATCTCGGCCGATTCGTTGTGGTAGGGTATGATGAAACTGACTAACGGAACTCTCATAATCAGCTACAAAGATAATATCTTTTTGGTAATTCTCGTAATAAAAACGGGAAATCAACGTTTTTATTATTGTATGAGGAAAACAAATTATTCGCATATCCTGAAGTACACTGGTCTCTTCGGAGGCGTACAGGGCCTGAACATCATGATCGGTCTTGTGCGCAACAAGCTGGTGGCGCTCATCCTGGGTCCTGAGGGTATGGGATTGATTTCGCTTTTCAACTCCACGGTGAACCTCATGTCGGGTGCAACCAATTTGGGCATTCCTACCAGCGGCGTGAAGAATCTCTCGTTTGTTTTCGAGCAGGGTGACGAGGCCGCTGTACGCCATCATGTGAAGCTCATCCGTTCGTGGAGCCTGCTTACCGCTGTGCTGGGCACGCTCTTGTGCTTCCTGCTGAGTCCATTACTCGACCGCTGGACGTTCACATGGGGCGACCATACGCTTCATTTCATGGTGCTGTCGCCCGTGGTGGGTCTGCTGGCTATTACAGGAGGTGAGATGGCCATATTAAAAGCCCTCCGGCGCATGAGGCGGCTGGCAGTCATCTCAGTTCTGAATGTGGTGATGA
>Ga0256407_10010888_pt1 | contig 12697 bp, 9 predicted proteins | sample RumenRJG_04DNA_FD_193489 | JGI IMG/M metagenome (GOLD analysis project Ga0256407, IMG submission 193489) | Bovine rumen microbial communities from Lethbridge, Alberta, Canada - RJG_04 | ecosystem: Host-associated > Mammals > Digestive system > Stomach > Rumen | place: Canada: Alberta | collected... | reverse complement strand
GCCAACGCCCCTTCCGCGCTCCTCACCACACCATTTCGCAAGTGGCTCTGGTAGGTGGTGGCAACAATCCGCAACCTGGTGAAATCAGCCTCGCCCACAACGGGGTGCTCTTCCTGGACGAGATGCCGGAGCTGAGCCGTAGCGTGCTGGAGGTGCTGCGCCAACCGCTGGAAGACCGCAAGATCAGTATCAGTCGTGCTAAGTACAGCGTGGAATACCCCTGTTCCTTCATGCTGGTCGCCTCAATGAACCCCTGTCCCTGCGGCTACTATGGAGACCCCACGCACCACTGCGTCTGCACTCCCGGTCAGATTCAGCGGTATATGAACAAGATAAGTGGTCCTTTACTTGACCGTATCGATATCCATTGTGAGATACAGGCTGTACCGTTCAAACAGCTATCAGAGATGCAGCCAGGAGAACCGTCTGCTGCCATTCGAGAACGTGTCATTGCTGCCCGTAAGATTCAGGAAGAACGATTCAAGCCCTTCAAGGGCACCCATTGCAACGCCATGATGACGGAACGCATGCTCCACGAGTTTGCCGAGCCCGATGCCGAAAGTCTCGACATGCTCCGCATGGCGATGGAGCGTCTGAAGCTCTCAGCCCGTGCCTACAGCCGCATCCTCAAGGTTGCCCGCACCATTGCCGACCTTGCCGGCAGCGAAATAGTGCAGGCCGTTCATATTGCCGAAGCCATCGGCTATCGCAACCTTGACAGAGGCGATTGGGCAGAGAGAGGAATTTGATTATTTCATATACATAATTTTCTGTCAAATACTAAAAAAGAAATAGATATGGCATTAAATATCTTTCAAACATATAAATATCACGAGTTGATTGACAAAGAATACTCTCTTTACAAAGTTTCCAATGATGGTATATCTTTTGGCGTCACTAACTCTCCTTTTATAAATGGAGCAGTAGAAATCATTCCGTGCAAATATGAAACCTTTGTATTCTATAGGATAGATCGAATTTTGGCTAAGTATAAAGGTAAATTTGGTTTTGTCTCAGCGGATCCGGTATCACCCTTATATCATGGTAGAACAGACTTGTGGTTTCATAATGATTATGAAATTATTATCCCATTCATTTTTGATTCAATTACTGAAATTGAAAAGAATCTATTCGAGGCTTCTATTAACGGTTCTTCTTTCGAAATGAATATTGAGGGTGTAATCAATTGCAAGGATATCGAATTGTTTAAAAAGGTGTTTGATCCAATTTATTTCAATAAAGGAAGAGACAGCATAACTGATATATATATGGCCGAATGCATGAGATATGAAATGATTGGCGATGGACAATTTAGCCTTCTTTCTGTTGCAACAGAAACTTCAGATGGCTCTTATATATTTGGTCGGGGATGGCATCATTTGAGCAATGACGACGGAGATTGTGATTACGAAGAATCTGCTTTTTGGGGAGTGATTGACAAAGAAGGAAAAACTATTATACCTTCTGTTTTTGAGCAAATTGAAGAGCTAACAGATATATGGGATGGTTTTTATCTGGCAAAGTTTAGAAGCTATTATTCAGGGATTTCCCAAAAACTGAATGGAGAATTGTACACAGAAGGTAATGGAGACTTATATGTGTTCACACGAGAGGGCGAGTGTGTGTTGGCTGGTGTTTCTAGCATTGTAATGGAAGACGAAAACACCCTACGAGTTTATTTAAAAGATTACGTTGGAGAGACCTTATATACAACGAATTGGAAAACGTTTGTGGAATACAGAACAGATCCTTCATACAAAGAATATGTGGCATATGATGAATTTGATTCTTCTTACTATATATTATTGAATAGAGATTTCAAATTAAAAGAAATACCTGACAGTTATTCTTCGTTCCGAAACTCATATTTGGAAATGTTTGATTCAGATGCCAACCCTTTTAGGGTCCCAAAAGAAATACGACAACGTTTAAGCATCCATGTCGTACCTGTTTCATTAGTTTTTTGTCATTATGACGAGGAAAGGGGAATAGCAAAAGATATAGAGTTCGGTGATAACGAGTATAATCCTTCAATAGATGATCCTCTTGATGCTTTTGATGGAGATGTCGATGCTTATAATGAATGGAGATTATGAGGTTTGGGAACAGTTTTACCAAGTCGCATTTGGCAAACGGAAATAACAACAATAATATCTGCTAACTAATTTTCATGTGATTAAAGGTATGGAAGAGAAAGGGAATATAATCATATATCAATCGGAAGATGGAGGAGTTCGTATAGACGTAAGATTAGAAGAGCAAACGGTATGGCTGACACAACAGCAGATGGCCGACCTCTTTGGTTCTTCACGAACCAATGTGGTGGAACATATCAAGCACATCTATGAGGATGAAGAACTGAATGAAGAAGCAACTTGTCGGAAATTCCGACAAGTTCGTCAAGAGGGCAACAGAGAGGTAGCTCGTGAGATACCTTTTTATAATCTTGACATGATTATTTCCGTAGGTTATCGCATTCGTTCTATCATTGCCACCCGTTTTCGCCAATGGGCAACGGAACGACTGCATGAGTATATCGTAAAGGGATTCGCATTAGATGATGAGCGACTAAAGAATCTCGGTGGAGGTAGTTACTGGAAGGAACTGCTTGACCGCATTCGTGATATTCGTTCTTCTGAGAAAGTATTATATCGTCAGGTGCTTGACCTCTATGCCACCGCTGTTGACTATGATCCTCGCTCAGAAACATCGCGATTGTTCTTCAAGATTGTGCAGAACAAACTCCACTATGCAGCCCACGGACATACTGCTGCTGAGGTTATCTACGAACGGGCTGATGCAGACAAACCATTTATGGGACTGACTACATTCAAGGGAGAACTGCCTTGTTTGAATGATGTAAAGATTGCCAAGAACTACCTATCGGCTGATGAGTTGAAGATATTAAATAACCTCGTATCCGGATATTTCGACTTTGCTGAAATACAGGCATTGAAGCATCGCCCTATGTATATGGAAGATTATGTTCGTCAGCTTGACAACAACATTACTTCTATCGGGGAAGAGCTTTTAACTGATGGCGGATCTATCAGTCACGAAGAGGCAATGGAGAAGGCTGTAGCTGAATACCGCAAGTTTCAAGTGAAGACACTCTCGTCAGTTGAACAAGCCTATTTGGAGAGCATCAAGGGGATTGAGAAAAAAGCCAAGCGCAGAGGGAATAAGCAATGATGATATCAACTATATGTATAATCGCTGCAATGGCAATGAATATGCTTCTCGCTGCGTCGAATTATCGAACGATACGGGGTTATATAATCTTCGACCGTATCGATATCCATTGTGAGATACAGGCTGTACCGTTCAAACAGCTATCAGAGATGCAGCCAGGAGAACCGTCTGCTGCCATTCGAGAGCGTGTCATTGATGCCCGTAAGATTCAGGAGGAGCGATTCAAGCCCTTCAAGGGCATCCATTGCAACGCCATGATGACGGAACGCATGCTCCACGAGTTTGCCGAGCCCGATGCCGAAAGTCTCGACATGCTCCGCATGGCGATGGAGCGTCTGAAGCTCTCAGCCCGTGCCTACAGCCGCATTCTGAAGGTTGCACGCACCATCGCCGACCTCGCGGGCAGCGAAAAAGTGCAGGCTATGCACATTGCCGAAGCCATCGGCTATCGCAATCTTGACCGTGGCGATTGGGCAGAGAGGTGATATGATAGGTTTAAAGATAGATATTAAGAGTTGTATGACGAAGTTCTCTAATTCTTCTACAATTCCAGTCCGCTCTTCCTCCGCTCTTCCTCCGCTCTAACTCCCATTGTTGTCCGATTGTTGTTCGATTGTTGTTCGATTAATGAACGAACAACAAACGTATATCAAACGCACTTCAATCGAACAAGATTAGACGCTAAGCCTTGGGTGAATCGAGGGTGGGACTTGCTGATATTGAAGTATCACGGGGTTAAGATAAGCAAGACCCACGCTCGATGTACTGAATTATTTTTCTACTACATCAGTTGTTGTCTCAACTGTCGTTTTATCTATACCAGACTCTCTCAGATTATGCAAAAAGTGTTTTTGAATTAGCAAAAATTTAAAAAAAGGAGGTTATTTCTTTCTCATATTAGAATTATTTCGTAATTTTGCACGAAAACAACGATATTACTATGCTGGTAAAAACCTATTGCGCAGCCGTCAACGGGCTGGACGTAACAACGGTAACGTGCGAAGTCAGCATGTCGCGAGGCGTACAGTACCACCTGACAGGTTTGGCTGACACCGCCGTCAGGGAAAGCTACGACCGCATCAAGGCTGCCCTCACAAACAATGGTTTCAAGATGCCCACGATGGATGTAGCACGGATGATTTGGTAGTCCAGCAAATATCTGGTATTTTCTTTTTTGAAGAAAAGACAACTGGCTGATACATAGATTTTTATAGAATATCTGATTTTTCAAGGAGAATCAAAATACAGAAAATCGAATGGCTGTCATATCGTACAGTCATTCGTTTTCTCATTTTAGGGTTGATTTAACTCTCAAAGAGGGGATAATGCAAAAATACTTGTAGAATTAAGCCTTCTTTAACGATTTTAACCTTAAATGATTTGGTAGTCCAGAGAATATTAATTATCCTTGCACCATAAAAGTCGATGTTATGGCAAAAGCTATTATTTGGTGCCGAGTTTCAACTACGCAGCAGGAGTTTGATTCTCAGAAAAAGGATCTGATAAACCAGGCAATAAGGGATGGCTTCAAGAAAGAGTCCGACCGTATTGTCATTGGAGAGGCAGGTGCTTCGGCTATCAAAATGAATGAGGTCTACCAGAAAGAGGTCAACAAGCTCATTGAGACTATCGACAATGTGCCTGGCATTACGACCATCTACGTCTGGGAGGTCTCTCGTCTTGCCCGTAATGAGATTGCTTTCTACCAGATGAAAGACAGGATCATCAAGGGCAAGATCCAGCTTATCTGTAATGTTCCCCAGATAAAGCTGCTTAATGACAACGGAGAGGTTAATCATGGTATGGAAATTACCCTGAACTTGCGTTGCGTCTTGAGCTGCAAAGTTACGGCTTTCATGCGACAATCAGTTAAAAAGTGACCAAAAATCAGTCATATACTACAACACAGCCAAAACGTTAGATTGCTATGTCAGAGTTCTCGGACAACCTCCCCCCAATTTTGTAAGTGTTTGTTTCATATTAGTTAATGTTTTTAAAGTGTGTAAATTAGTAAACTGGGTGCAAAGGTAAAGGAAATAATTGAGAGGAGAGAGGATTTTCGTTTAATTTGGGTGGATTTTTAAAGCAAAAGCGTTGGAAACTTGCTGATGTTCCAAAAAAAGTGTATTTTTGCATCGCAATTTGCAAAAGACGACTTGCTAATAACTAAAATGAAACAACGCATCATTATCGCGATATCGGGTTGGCTGGCGGCACTGACGCTGGCGGCACAACCGCTGTGTCACGTTACTTACTACGACGAGGAAGACGGGTTGCCTCATGGTCACGCCACACAACTACTGCAGGACCAGAAGGGGCTGATGTGGTTCTCTACATGGAACGGACTGTGCCGATATGACGGCTATGAGTTCCGCACCTTCAAGCCGCAGGCGGGCGACGGGTGTAATATGGCGACTGACCGCATACGTATGTTTGCCATGAGACCCGACGGTAACTTCATCTGTCGCATAGATGAAGACTTTTTCCTGTTCAACACGCGCACCTACCAGTTCAGCAACTTGCCGCAGGCTGGGGCAGAGGAGGAAATGAAACACTACCGCACCAGCATGTCACTTAGGGAGAATAAGCCCATCGAGTGGAAAGATGGCTACGGCACGCACTGGACGCTTTATGCCGACGGGCAATTGACGTATCAGCGTGAGGATGGGCAGGCGGGCAACTATCCGTTGGACATCAAGTTGAAGAAACTCTCCTTTGCCTGTCAGGACAGGCAGGGCAACTTGTGGGTGCTGGGCAACGGCAATGGGGTTTATAAGTTCACCACCGACCTGCAGCGCACTTGGCGACTGCCCATCGAGCCGCAAGCTCAGGTGAAGTGCCTGTTTAAGGACAGCCGTCAGCGACTTTGGGTGGCAACAAGAGAGGATAAGACGGTGCGACTTTACGATGCCAACAGTATGCAGCTGTTGGGCTTCTTGGGTGCCGACGGCCGGCTGCACCAGCAGTACACCCGCTTTGGAGCTGCCGTCTACTGCATGTATCAGAGCAAGGACGGCACACTGTGGCTGGGCACCAAGCCGCAAGGCATCTACAGACTGAAAGAGACGGCGGCTGGCACGTTCCACATTGACCACCTGACGCAGTTGCCCAACCTGAACGTCTATAACATATTGGAAGACCGGCAGGGACGCCTGTGGGTGGCAACACTGGGAGGCGGACTCTGTTACGCGCAGCAGCCGCAGGCTGCCAATCCGCAATTCGTTGTACCCAAGGGCTATCCGAAAGATGTGGCTCAGCGAGTGCGTTTCCTGACGGTGACCCAGACCCAACAGGGACAGGTACTGCTGGCAGCCACTACCGAGGGACTGATGGTCTGCAAGCTGGAGCAGCAGGCTAACCGCATGCACTTCCGACTGCATCAGCGCGAGGCCAATCGTGCGCAGAGCCTAAGCAGCAGTGCCACGATGGATATTATGAGGGCTCCCGACGACCGACTATATGTCAGCACGGAGAGTGGCGGCTTAAACCGTATAGAGGACAATGACTTGCTGAAGGAGCAGTTGGCCTTCCGACACTATACAGCCCAGAACAATCTGCTACCTACCGATGTCGTGCAATCGATGGTTTCTTTGCAGAACGGGAAATGTGCCATCGTGAGCAGCCACCTGATCAGCATCATTGACGGCACGAAGCAATACAGACAGTTGGATGCACGCTACTTTAATGCTGACTACCGCTTCAGCGATGCCCATCCGCAACAGGTCGGCGATAATCGGTGGATTTTTGGACTGAACGACGGAGCATTTCTTACGTCAATACAGCAAATGCAACGTCCTGCCTATCAGCCGCAAATGGTACTGACGAACTTAGTGGTGAGAGGTGAACAGTCAGAAGTGAGGGACTGTTGGAGTATCGAACAACTTGACACACTGTCCCTACAGCCCCATGAGCGGAACATCACCCTACACTTTGCAGCCATCGACTATCAGGCAGCAGAGTGCATCGGCTATGCATTCCGTCTGCTGAACGACGGTCAACGTGACACCACACAGTGGAACTACATTGGCACCAACCGCTCCGTGACGCTGCTGGATTTGGAACCTGGTACCTATCGACTGGAGGTTCGTTCTACCAATGCCGACGGCGAATGGCTGAACAACCAGCGGGTACTGACTGTTATCGTGCAGCCTACCTTTTGGGAGGCGTGGTACGGACAACTGCTCTTGGTAATTATCGTAATAGCTGTTGTGGCAGCTGTTATTTACACCTTATTATATATTAGGCGCATCAAACGCCAGCAGCGCGAGACCTTGGAGAAGTATCTGGCGCTGATGGAGGGAACCCCCCTCCCATCCTCACCCATGGGAGAGGGGATGTTAGCAAGCCTCTCCGTTTCCCCCTCAAGGGAAGATAAGAGTGAGGTTTCTCTCGACCCCATGCTGCAGCGCGTCATGCAGTTTGTCGAGGAGAACATTGCCAACAGCGACGTCAACGTGGGCGATATGGCTTCAGCGGCTGCCGTCAGTCGCAGTGGTCTGCAACGAAAAGTGAAGCAGGCCATGGGCATTACGCCACAAGACCTGCTTCGTGAGGCTCGCATCAAACGCGCCTGCCAACTGCTGCGCCAGACGGACAAGACCGTCGCAGAGGTGGCTTACGCCTGCGGATTCTCCGACCCTAAGTACTTCAGCCGCAGCTTCAAGCAAAGCACGGGTCTGTCGCCGACGGAGTATAAGACGCAGGCTTGACGGCAAGCGTTATTTCTGCACATATTTTCGACCGTTGATGATGACGATGCCCTTATAGGCGTTGTTCACTCGGCGTCCGTCCAAAGCGTAGCACACTAGGGCGGCTTGCTGTTGGACGGCTGTGCTTACGGTCTGGATGCCTGTCTCGCCACTCTGGTCAACGAGTTCTATCTCCTGACCTGCCGACGTTGCAATGTCGTAGACATAGGTGGTAGGCAGCTTGGTAGCAGGAATCTTCGAGGCATCAGCCACGATGGGGTCAGGCATCACGTAGGGTTGCATGAGCGCATTGCTGTTGTCGCCCTCGGCAGTTGTCAGCGCTGTGCCGTCAGCCAGCTTCAGCGGCGTGTTGCTGCGCAGACGCAGGTTGCCGCCGATGGTCGACTTCACCTTAACGGAAGCCACCTTGCCGTTCTGCCACTTCAACTCGGTCACCTCGAAGCCACCACGCGCACGCAAGCCCTTCACCTCGCCGTTAGCCCAAGCTGTAGGCAGGGCGGGCAGCAGGTGCAAGAAGCCTGCATGACTCTGCAGCAGCATCTCGGCAATGCCGGCACAGCAGCCGAAGTTGCCGTCAATCTGGAAGGGGGCATGTGCATCGAACATATTGGCATAGGTGCCACCGTCGGCATCGTTAATGGTAGCGTTGGGATCCATCAGCCGCAGCTGATTCTTGATGATGTTCAGCGCATGGTCGCCGTCGAGCATACGTGCCCACTGACATACCTTCCAACCCATTGACCACCCACGTGCCGCATCGCCACGACCTACGAGCGACTTGTGAACACCCTGATAGACGGTGGCATTGACGTAGGGTGACACTTGATTGCCAGGATAGGCTCCCCAGAGGTGTGACAGATGACGGTGTGAGTTGTTCTCGCGATCCCAGTCTTCCTGCCACTCCTGTATCTGGCCGTACCTTCCAATCTTATAGGGGGTGAGCTGTGCCTTCAGGTCGTCAAGTTGCTGGGCGAAGTCACCATCGACACCCAGGGTGCGGGCAGCCTCAGCAGTATTCTTCAGCACGTCGTAAACCATCTGGTTATCCATAGCCACACCACCAAAGATGGCACAGTTCTGGGTCTTGCCGGCATCGTCGGTATAAGAGGCCTGACCAGGATGGTTCTCAGGCGAGTTGGAGGGGCATACCACCATGTAACCTGTGTTGGGATCTTGCACCAGGAAGTCCTGGAAGAACTGGGCACAGCCCTTCAGCACGGGGTAGATGTCAGCCAGATAGGTCTTGTCGCCAGAGAAGAGGTACTTCTCCCAGAGGTGTGAGCAGAACCACGCATTGCACGTTGGCCAAACGCCCACGGAGTTGTTGTCGACAGCACCTGTGGTGCGCCAGATGTCTGTATTGTGGTGCAGGGTCCAGCCACGTGCGCCATACATCTTCTGTGCCGTTTCGGCACCTGTCACGCTGACGTCTTTCACCATCTGGATGAAGGGGTCGTGACACTCCGACAGGTTAGCAACCTCAGCAGGCCAGTAGTTCATCTCGACATTGATGTTGGTGGTGTACTTGGAGTCCCAGGCAGGATACTGACGGGCATTGGGGTTCCACAAGCCTTGCAGGTTGGCAGGCTGGGTGCCAGGCTGTGACGACGAGATGAGCAGGTAACGACCAAACTGGAAGTAGTTGGCTATCAGACCTGGGTCATTGGCTGTAGAGCGGAACTCCTTGATGCGGGTCTCTGTGTCTTTCTTCTCCTGTTCGCTGTTGCTGCCCAGATCGAGGCTGACACGTCCAAACTGCTGCTGATACTTGGCAGTGTGGTCGCTCAAGGTGGCATCATAGCTCTTCTGCTTATTCAGATAGGCAGTCATGTAGCCTAACGCTTTGGCTTCGGCATCAGCACTGATGTCGTTGTAGTTGACGAAATTGGTAGCTGACGAGATGATGATGGTGGCAGAGGTGGCATTGCTGACCTTAATGGTGGGAGCCTTGGGGTTACCGGCTACCAGACCGCCCTGCATGACATTCTGTGTTGTGGTGTTGGTCTGTGTGCCACCGTCGTTGATGACTTTGACAAATGTAAAGCAGTTCATCTTGTTAGCAACGTTCTCCGACTGCTCGCGCGCTGCCACGAGCGAGGCTTCTATCATGCCGTCGGCGGTTATCTTGTTGATGCCCAGTTTCTCCATATTGGTCTTGCTGGGAGCTGCATAGCAGACGTTGAAATTCAGCTTGCCTGCCTCTGAGGACTCCAAGCGGACTACGGTAACATTGTCGTCGAACGAGGTGAATGTTGTACGCGTATAGGTGACGCCATCAACGACATAGCTGGTCGTAGCTGTTGCCGTAGACAGGTCGAGCGAACGTACATAGCCCTGAGCATCGTGTGCGCCGTCAGTCTGACCTGCCTCCTCGTCGTCAAAACGCTGACCAGGGAAACCGATGAGCAAACAGCCGGCTGCCTGATACTGGGCACCGTGAGAACCCTGCGACATCCAGTTGGGGATAGCCAGCTTCTGAGCTGAGACGTAGTCTTTGTTGAAGATGTACTGACGTACCTGATTCAGCACCGTCTTGGCATTGGCGTTGTAGTTGCTGTTGGGCGACTGTCCCCAGAAGGTGTCCTCGTTAAGCTGCAGGGTATCGATAGCTACGCTGCCGCTGACCATTGCACCCAAACGACCATTGCCTAACGGCAGGGCTTCTTCCCAATAGGCAGCAGGCCGGTGGTACCACAGGCGGTTGTGGCTGTCGAGTACTGGGGGGTCGATAGGACGAACATCCGACGTGGTAAAGCTGGTGCTGATGGCAGAAGTCAGCACATTGCCGGCGAGGTCGGCAACGGCGTTGGCAGGCAGCGTCAGCGTGTAAGACGTCGTCAGGTCAAGGTCTGAATAGGCAAACGACACCTTATTTATATTTATAACAGGCTGCAGCGACTGGCTCTGAAGTGTCGTGTTGTTCGTCAGGGTGGCTGTCGTGCCGTCGCTGATGCTGACACCCTCGTTGAAGTGCATGACAACCTTGCCTTTGCTCAGAACGCCAGTGGCACCATTTGAAGGTGTGATGCTCAGCAGCTTTGGTGCCTGTGTGTCCTCAGCCAGAATGTTGAGGTACTTCAGGTTGTAGTTGCTGGTCTTCGAAGCCGACTGAATGAGCATGCGCACAATGAGCTGCTGCTTGTTGTCGGCTTGCAGGTCGTAATTGGCGTCGACGTAGGTGTTCCAGTGTGAACCGCTGGTGTAGTCGTCGAGTACGGTCCAGGTGGTGCCACCGTCAACGGAGTAGACTACGCCAAACTTAGTGCTGGAACTGGAACCATCGCCAATGGAGAAGTTCACCTTGATGTTGCTGAGCGACGTAGTGGGCAACGACACCTCAAAATACTGGTCGTGCTTGCTACCATCGGTATAGTCGGCTTTGGCTGTGAACTTGTCGATGCTGGCGGTGTTGAGGCGCAACAGGTAGTTGGGAGCCGAACCGCTGCTGGTCACCTGCCACTTACCGTCGCTGGTGTGAACGGTCACCTTGCAGTCTTCAGGCACCATCGCACATTCGTTAGGCAGGAAGTAAGGCTGCGTCTGCGACCATTTGGTGTTGGCTATCTGAGACCACCCTAATGTGTTGGGCGTGTAAGTGGCGGTTGTACCGCTTTTCTCTACATCATAGCCTGTAGAGAATTCCCACTTGGCGACAGCCGTCTGACTGGCTGAAGCTTTCACTGTACACAGGAGCAATAAAAGGAGTACCCCCATGAGTCGTAGTGTTTGTTTTGTTCTTTTCATTTTTGTGGATAATTATAAATTAAGGTGTTTGATAATTACGCTGCAAATGTATTCATTTTTCGATGGCGGTAGGGGTGAAAAATAAATCAGTAGTTAGTAAAAATGCGTCAAAGACGATGTTTGACGCATTTGTTTTACCCGATTGACGCATTTTTCTCCCCTTTATTATTATTAGTTATGATCTTCTACATTAAAGCGGTGAAGTGAAATATGGATTTAGCTATTTAGATCGATTTTTACTCGATTCAACTTAAACTTTCTTATAAATTCACAAATCGTAACATTTTATTGAGATAAAAGCACTATCTTTGTACCCGGATATCCAAACAATACCCTATGCAAGAGGCGAAAACATATAAAAAACGCCGAAACAATGGGAAATGCGAACATCTCAGAGCAATAACCCTGATATATTTCCTTCTGTGTTTCAGTACGTTACACTCCAATACACAATGGCACAAGCATTTCCATTTGGATGAGATGCCTGAACTGTCGCGTAGCGTGCTTGAAGTGCTGCGCCAACCACTGGAAGACCGCAAGATTACCATCAGCCGTGCCAAATACAACGTGGAATACCCGTGTTCGTTCATGCTCATCGCCTCAATGAACCCCTGCCCTTGCGGCTACTATGGGGACCCCACGCACAACTGTGTCTGCACGCCGGGCCAGATACAGCGCTACATGAACAAAATCAGCGGTCCCCTGCTCGACCGCATCGACATTCACTGTGAGATACAGGCTGTGCCGTTTGCACAGCTGTCGCAAATGCAGCCGGGCGAACCGTCTGCCAGCATTCGTGAGAGGGTGATAAAAGCCCGCAACATCCAGACCGAGCGCTTTAGTTCCCTCCCCAAGCAGGGAGTGCCAGGGAGGGTCCATTGCAATGCCCAGATGACGGAGCGCATGCTTCATGAGTTTGCCGAACCTGATACCGCCTCGCTTGACATGCTGCGTTTGGCTATGGAGCGTCTGAAACTCTCCGCACGCGCCTACAGCCGTATCCTGAAGGTGGCACGCACCATCGCCGACCTTGCAGGCTCAGAGAAGGTAGA
>Ga0256407_10010887_pt1 | contig 12698 bp, 12 predicted proteins | sample RumenRJG_04DNA_FD_193489 | JGI IMG/M metagenome (GOLD analysis project Ga0256407, IMG submission 193489) | Bovine rumen microbial communities from Lethbridge, Alberta, Canada - RJG_04 | ecosystem: Host-associated > Mammals > Digestive system > Stomach > Rumen | place: Canada: Alberta... | reverse complement strand
TTAACAGAACACTCAATTTTGAAAATTATTCAACTTTTTAAATAATTATTCAACGAGAAACCTTGGCCGTGTCCTAGATTTCTGTGCGTTCTGTGTGACATTAAAAACTTAGTTATGGAATGGAAAAAGATTGCAAAAGTATTCCTCAGGATACTGTGGATGCTACGCCTCGTGACACCACCGGAAGAGAATCCGTGCCCTCCGCGCCCACGGAGGAAGAAGAACGAGTTGGACGACAAGCCTCCTGCGGCGGGGCTGATGACGAGCTCGAAGAGCGAATCCGCCGTGATTGCCGCCGAACATGTCGGCGCAACCTATTCGTCGAACTGCTCAAGACTGTTGCCAAGGTCGCAGGTGTTATACTCGCTGCAATGGGATTGTCGTCGTTCAACGAGGAAGATTGACCTGCTAGTGCTCCACTGCTCAGACACCCGTCCCGACCAGGACTTCACCATCGAGAAGCTGATGCGCAGCCATCGCAACAAAGGCTATGGTGCATATCCAGGCTATCACATTTATGTACGGCGCGATGGTACCTTGTTCTATTGCCGACCTGTTGCTGAACGCGGTTGCCACGTGAAGGGCTACAACACGAGCAGCATTGGCATCTGCTACGAGGGTGGTCACTCGTGCAGCCCCGATGTCAAGTACGAGGACAATCGCACTGCCGAGCAGATGGTCGCATTGGACGAGGTGCTGCGCATCCTTCACGAGATCTATCCCGATGCTCGCATCGTGGGACACTGCGAACTGAATCCCCGCAAGGCTTGTCCTTGTCTTGATCCTCCTGCCTCAGTCGAGTATCAGTACATCATTAACGCTTAGGGATATTAGGGGATAATAAGGGAAATGAAGGGACATTAAAGGACATCACCTTCGCGGGTCCCGAAAACAATCGTCCCTAAAAATCCCTTAATATCCCTTAGAATCCCTAAAAATCCCTTAGAGAAAATGAAACATATCGTAGAGAGTGTGGAGGAGATGTACCACGCACGACAACCAACTGGCGAGGTGATTGTCGATGAAGTACTGGACATCCTCAGGCATTACAAGCTCATCTATCCGGAAGATGTGGCGCTGCTGATGGACGTCAAGGTCAGAGACCTAAGGTCAGCCTGGCATATGCTGACAGGCACACGCCTTGTCGATGTGATCACCCATTGGCGATTACTGCAGGCACAGGACTGGCTTCGCAAGCGCCTCGGAGAATTGTGCACCGAGAGCCTCACGAAGAAAGATCTGGTCAGACTGCTCAAAGAGACTGCACTACGCTGCGGATGGCGGTCGGAAGTAGTGATGTCGCACGTCTTCAAGCGCTTTTGCGGGTGTACTGCACTAGATTGGATAGTGCAGGAACAGAAAAATTAATCTACTTTGGAGGAAGCACTCTGACGGCCGACAGAATGCTTCCTCATTTTGCGCAAGTATTATGACGGCCGACAGAGTACTTTATGCTATGGGAAATTGTACTCTCACGGCCGACAGAATACTTTATGCTGCAAGAAGGAATACTCTAGCGGCCGACAAAGTATCATCTACATCTGCGGAAATACTCTAACGGCCGACAGAGGACTTCCGCATTTTGCGAAAACATCGTGACGGCCGACAAAGTATTTCCACGAAATGATGGAGTACTTCGACGGCAGATAGAGTTCACTATGCTACGGGATGGAATACACCAACGGCCGTCAGAGAACTTGCTACGATGGAAGAAGCACTCTCACGGCCGACAGAGTACATAATTCAAATTTACAGTATCATTGAGGCAACTTTTACAGTATCATCCTATCACTTCCCAATGTCCTGTTTTGTCTGAGCCGATGCGACGAATGAGATTACGATTTTGGAGGGTTTTGATAGTTCGAGCGATGGTAGGACGGGAGAGAAGGCATTGATTAGCAAGTTGTTCGTAGGTAAAAGTGGGGAAACTGCGAATGGTATCGAGCACCAGGCGCTCTGTCATCGACAATTTTACAGTATCATTTACAGTATCATTTCCTGTATTTACAGTATCATCCTGGCTCTTGAGCAGACGGATAAGGTCGCTTTGCGTAGCTATCACACGATCGGCAATGAAGTCGAAGAAGATGGATTTATCGGTGTGTGCTGCTTCGAGCGAACGTATATACTCATGGCGCAAAATGGCGGGGATGATGGCTATGGTAAATCCGTTGCGAAGCAAAGCAAGATTCATAAGCAGACGCGATACCCTTCCATTTCCATCGATGAACGGGTGTATGAAGACGAAGCGCAGGTGGAGTTCGGCTGCCAGCTCGATGGGATGGAGCTTCTTCTCGTTCCGATTGTACCAGTTGACAAGTTTGCGCATATCTTCGGCTATCCTGGCTACGGGAGAGACAGCATAGCGGCTACCACTTATAAATACCTTTATGCTGCGATAGACGCCTGCCTTTTCGGGGTCGATTTGCTGATAGAATATCCGATGCAGCGTCAGTATGTCTTCTTCCTCCAATTGTTTCTTTTCGGTAATCTCGTGCAGAAAATCGTAGGCTTTTGCGTGACCAACAGCCTCGTAGATGTCGCGAAGTGGTTTCCCCTCGATGGTAAGGCCGTCCTCGATTACCACCTTGGTTTCCGATTCGGTCAAACTGTTCCCCTCGATGGCGTTGCTCGTGTAGGTAAGTCCAACACGATAATATTCCCGAAGTGATTTCAACGTTTCGGGAGGCAAGGGACGATAGGCAGAGAGCAAACGATTGTTCTCGTCTGCCCTTTGGTATTTGCCAACCAAGATGTTCTTGTCGATGGATGTCATTTTATTACTATGATTGTTGCTGCAAATATAAGCGTTTTTTTCGACATTTACAAGTTTTTTGGCAAAAAAAACTGAAACGCATATGTTCCTCGAATCAGTCTTCTGCAACGATGCTTGTATATTCGCATTCTTCGTCATTGATTAAGACGAGGCCGAGGGCGTCTTCAAGTTTGGAGAGGGTTTCGAGAGACAGGTTTTCCTTGCCCTTCAATATCCTTGATACATATTGCTGGGAGCAATCCATTCGTTCCGCAAGGGCCTTCTGAGTCAAGCCTTGCTTCTTCATTTGCAATAGTACCTTTACAGCAATCTTTTGCGAGTGCTGCAACCATGACCAGTTGTCACGTCTCCATTCCGCTTCCTCCCGCCATTTCGATGGCGTTTCGCTCTGATGTGCTTCGAGGAATTCTATCGTTTCCTGTTTCATAGGGTTTCTCCTTTTTTTATTGTATTTCGGACATATAATCAATAAATCCATCAGCATCTATCGCACCTCCATCAATAAGGAAATTGCGAACTGTTTCCATTTTATTGAGTTCTGCTAGGGTGTGTGCACGTTCTTGCATAGTTCGGGTTAACTTGACTGCACCGCCTGTGATGATATAACAACCAGGTTCCAATTTGATTGCATAAATACGCAACCATGAAGCGTGTTGTGGACGATTTTTTATTCTTGCTTTTTCTTTACCCAAAAGTATCTCACTTGTTCGATTGTTTTCCAGCGGACGGAACAAAAGATCAAGATTCGCATCTGGAGAAATATCCAAAATCAAGCATTGTAATTTATGATTATCTTCTATTGTATCATATATTGCTTGATTAATGTCAGTAATCTTAAAATAAGATGTCAAATCAGATATATTTGCAAGGAAGAAGTTAACCAACCATTCAGGATCGTTCCATTGCTCAAAGAGGGTAAATAATGCATTGTCCTTGTCTCCGTCATAGCGAACTGCCCAAAGCGTATTATTCTCTAGAATTTTATCGAATGTCATAATTCGTTATTTTTGTCACTGCAAATATAGTAATATAATGGCAATAATACAACTATCAGTTGTGAATTTCTTTAAGTATAGGAAAATAATTTAAGATTTGACAAGTACAGTGAGCATTTTAGCCTGCGTTGCGCCGTTGCAGCGTTGCAGTTAGTTTTATGCTATTTATTTGAAAAATACTCGTGCACAAGGCTGCGGTAGCCGAGGGATTTGAGGTGGGGATAGCGGATGCGGTAGTTGGCCTTGTTGTGCTTGCCGGTGGCGAGGAAGCGGAGGTTGTCCTGGAGGTAATGGTCGATTTCCTTGAGGCCATCGGTGCGGGTGATCATGGGGAAGAACCAGCGCGACAAGGTGAGGGATTGTATGTCGTCCCTTTCGAAGAACTTGCGGTTGAAATAACGGATAAGGCCCTTCATTCGGCATCGGCAGGGATGTCCTTCTGGGTGCGCCAACGCAAGAGGAGACGCGTCTTGCGACGAATCTTGTCCTTCATCTTGCGCTTGGTGGCTTCGGAAATGTCGATTTCGTTGCCAAAACACTTGAAGCCAAGGTATTCGAATGGCTCGTCGGGGCGATAGATCTGCTCCTTCTCGGGATTCACTTCGAGGCGATACTTTTGAAGGAAGGCCGAAAGCGTGCCGATATGCTGTATCAGGCTCGGCTCATCAGGCGCAAAGAGGATGATGTCGTCGGAATAACGTGCATAAATCACGTCATTTTCGGCAAAATGTTGGTCAACCTCCTTCAAATAAATGTTGGCAAGGAAGGGCGAAATGGGCGTACCTGCCATCACGCCGTGAGGTTCGCGGACAATTTCCCCCTTGAAAATGGCACATTCTTCGGTGAGAATCTGTTCGAAAAAGCGGTAAAGGGTTGGGTCTTCGGCCAATAATTCGCGCAAAATCGGCAACAACAGTGGGATGGAAATGGAGTTGAAGTAGTTGTGGATGTCCACCTTATATGCCCACATGTGACGCCCGTTGGTGGCACGAAGAATGTCGTGGATGGCATCGTGCGCCGTCAAACCGCGACGGAAGGAATAGCAATTGGGGGAAAGGGTGGAGTCGAAGCGATAGAGGAGGTACGACAGGCATTTGAGGACGTTCATCTCGTCATCCTCGAAACTATATACCACGCGCTTCTTGCCGCTTCCCATCTTGTTGACCAGGTGCTTGGTGGGAATCGATAGGCCTTCGCCACGCAACATACGTTCGACCACGGGAAGGTACAGCTTCTCGGAAACGAACGTGTCGGCGACATCGAATTCGTGCCAGTTGAAGCGACCTTTCTGCAGGCGATAGGTCAGGAATTCCTCCCAGGTGAGTTGATGGGAAAGGGCGAGGAGGAGGGGCATGGGTATTTATGGGAATGGATGGGAATGGATGGGTGTCGATGGGAATGATGGGAGCGGATGGGAATGGATGGGAGGTAATGGAATAATTAAGAAAAAAGGAAAAGGGGAGGATTTTGAATTCGCAAAATTGCGAATCACGAGATGATACGGCCGCCAGTCGCCTGCAAGACATAATCATCGGGCGCCGCTGCATCCACTGCAGGCGCAAAATGTTTGCATCCCCTTTTCCGGTAATTTAGTGTCCGAGCATAAGGTCCTTGATACGCTCGATGACGTAGTTGCGCTCGTTCTCCATCTGCAAATAGAAATTGATGTAGGGCATACCCAATTTCTTGCAGTACATTCGGGAAATGAGGTACTTGACATTCTTGTCGTGCGAATGTCCACCGCCCAGCATCACTACGCCGGCAGGCTTTTCGCCACGATAGAGGACGAAGGTGTAGGGCTTGCCCCATTCGGCCTTGTAGGTCTGATAGGGACGCGTCTCATAAAGCTGGAACGTGTCGGCGGTGAATCCGGTGAGGTCGGTCACGGGCACATCCCTTTTGACGTTGAACTGCGGGAAGTTGGTGCGGATGATCTCGTCGAAATACGCCACCCATTCCTCATAAGTTCTTTCGTCAACAATCTGCGCCTGGGCACTTTGCGTGGGTTGTGCGCTTTGCCTTGTGCTGGACGAGGCTGGACGCTCATCACGATTGTAGTGAGCCCCTTCATCCTTGCTGTAACCCTGCTCTTTCATCTTTTCCTTGATGGCATCGGCTGCTGCATCGAAAGCGACGCCGAGAAGTGATTTAAAAAATCCCATGATATTAAAATTTTAATATGTCCGCTGCAAAGATATGGAAAAAGATTATATGATGCAAATATTTCTGCAAAAATATTTGTTTTTAGACAAATATGTGTTGTTTAGCGAGGATTTATTGGATTATTTCGCAGCTTTCTGCCTAATCTTCTTCAACTCGTTCACAGAAAGCTGATAATGCTGGGCAGCCGCCTTTTCGTGCCATTCGATGGCCCTGCTGATGTCCTTTGCCACACCAAGACCATTCTGATAGCATTCGGCAAGGTAGTACTGGGCCTCGGCATTTCCCTGCTCGGCCGCAATCGTGTACCAACGCACGCCCTCAGTTAGGTCCTTTTCGACACCCCTGCCTGTGCAGTAGCACCAACCAAGATTCTTTTGCGCCTCGGCAAGGTCATTATCTGCAGCTTTACGGAACCATTTGACGGCTTCTTCGTAGTCGCGTTCACCATAGAGGCCCGACTGATAGTAATGACCCACCTGGTTTTCGGCTAAGGCATAACCCTGCTCAGCCGCTTTCATGTACAGTTTGCCGGCTTCGTCGTAGTTCTGTTCTTCACCCACATAGGCGTGTTCGTAGCACCAGGCAAGTTGGTATTGTGCACCCGGGTCGCCCTGATCGGCGGCCTTCATATACCATTTCGTCGACTCCACGATGTCTAGAGGCAGGCCCTTTTTGCAATAGAAATAGCAATCGCCGATGGCCTTCTGAGCCTCTGCATTACCTTTTGCCAGCTTCTTGCCATACTCTCGGAAGGCTTCCGTAGAGGTTATCTTTTCGATTTTGCTGAACAGATTGATGGCGTCCTGCAATTGCGGGCAATCGCTGTTCCGGGCTCTTTTGATTGTCTTGTTGAGCGTCTTGAGCGCCTTGTTGAAGTTGCCTTCGGCGACGTATTCGTTCTGCACCTTGTCGAGCACACCTGTGATGGCATCGCAAGGGGTATTGTTTTGCGCCTGCGCGGGTAGGGCTAAGAGTAGAGTGGCGAGAAGAAGATGTTTCATAATTTATTTTTTTATTTTTTCTTTTTTTGTTTTTTATAAAAGAAATGGACGCTGCAAAGATAAGGAAAATCTGATTTGTATGCAAGAGATTTGGACAAAATATTAAAAAATTCCCAGGGTGTCTATCTCTTCGACAGTCACCCTGGGGCATTGTCATACATCTTTAAATGTTACAATGAGGATAAATGGTATACACACATATTTATTTATAAAGCGTGCTGATAATCGCTTTATCTTTCAATCATCTTTTTGCCATTGCGGATGAAGAGCTGACCAACAGCGGGATGCTGGATGCGGCGGCCAAAGAGGTCGTAGCTCAAGGCGTTGCCAGGTTGCAGCATTTCACTTGCAATATTGACGATGCCCATGATGTCGCCATCTTTCAGACGGATGACGATGCCGGGACACTTCTCCTGAATCTGATCCCAATAGGGGTTCATAAGTGTCACCTCCCTCAGGTCGAGCACAGAGACATCGGCAGAGAGCTTGGCGAGAAGCAGGGCAAAATCGTCGAAATCAACACGGAACCAGTCGCCATTGGTGTTCTGGCAATCGCCGTGCAGCAGCGAACCTGTTACCTTCACCTCGCCTGAAAGCGAGCCATCGGCAATGTCGGTGAGCTTTACACCATCCACCTTGGCGGGTTCTTCGATGACCAGATTGTCCACCCAAACGTCCTGAGGCTCAGTGACGTCGCCTGTCTGTGCGGTGATAGCCATCACGCCTGGGAAGTCGTTCAGGTTGGCGTTGGTCGAGAAGTCGAGCACGATTTTCTGCCACTTACCTTCGCTGCCATACCATGCGGCAGTCTTTTCCCAGTAGTTGTCTACGCCGTTGGTCGGGTCGGACAATTCGACCATTACGTTGTCGTTCTGTGCCTTGCGAATCATCAGCGACACACGACGAGCGCCGTCGAGGTTGGGTGTCATCCAGTCGCGGAATGGACAAGCCAGATGCTTCTGTCCGAAGTCGTTGCCCGTCATCGTGAACTTCAGGCACTTGGCCGATGGGTTGATGCCGTCGGTTTCGGGATTATCGACCAGCGAAGGATTTCCACGATCCCACCATCCGCCAAATTCGTTGCGTGAAGTGATTGATTCGTCTTCACCGTCCCAAAGCACGGTTTGGGCATTGCATACTGTTGCGGCAAATGCCAATGCCAAAAAGATTGTCTTTTTCATCGTTTTACGTTTAAATTATTGCTGACTTACTTTCACATCGCTGACTGTTACCGAGCCACCGTAGTTGTTGATACTCCAGCAGTTCTTCTGGATGCCATAGATACGCTGTGTGTAGCAGCAGTTATCGTTGATGTACATCACAATGACGGAGTTGTCGGTGTAGATGTCGATGTTATAGGTATTGTCGGCTGGACGCTCGAACCAGTATCCGTCGATGCCATCGACAAAGCCCTTGCCTTCGGGACCTTCCTGCTCGAAGTTCACCTTGCGGTGATTTTCGTCCTCAGGATTGACCACCATCGTGTAGTACTTGTTCGAATCGGTGCCACGCACGAACGAAACGCCGAACTTGTCCCAGTTGTTGGAGGTCTTTACGGTGAACGAGATGTGGTTGCAGGTGCCCAGGCGGTTGTAGAGCACGTAGGCATCGTTGCCCGAGAGGGTGCCGTTCTGATAGCCGTTGGAAGCCATCACATTGACATTCACTGCGTTGTTGTACTTTGCAGCCATGGCAGGCACAGCGCCGAGGGTAAGAATGCCGTTGGCGTGCTGGATGAGCTTGTGGCAAACCAGTGTGCCCGACCAGTTGGGCTCGTTGCCATCGCCACCGCCTACGCTGATGTTCTTCTCGTGAACATCGGCTCCCGAACGGAATGGACTCCAACCCCAGATGTAGCGGTCGGTGCCGTTCGAAGCAGTCTTGCCAGCATAGAAGGCGCGGGTGTCGAGGATGCCCTCGTGACCATCGGCTGGCCATTTGGGACCATCGTTGAAGCAGTTCTTCAGCTCCTCATAGGTTGGAGCCACCATGTACTTCACCTTGCGGCTCCAGCTTGTGCGAACGCTTTCGCTATATACGCAGTACCAGTAGTCGCCCAGCTTGAAGATGTCGGGGCACTCGAGCATACGGTCCCAGATCATTCTGATGCGTCCTACGTGCTCCCAGTTCTTCATGTCGTTCGACTTGAACTCTGCGAAGCATGGGTCGCCACCCCATTCGGGATAGGTGGCGATAACCATGTGGAAGAGACCGTCTTCGGCAACGAAGATCTGCGGGTCGCGGAAGTCGTTGGAAGAATAGCCGAATTGAGGACCATTGATCTGCCAGAGTTCGTCCTTCGTCCAGGTCTTGAAGTCGGTGGATGTGGCACGCATCACCACCTCGCGGTACTTGCAGTTGCCGTTGTGGCCGGTGTAGTAGATGTAGTAGGTGCCGTCCTTCCAGAAGCAGCAGCCGGTGCCGAGGGCGGCATCCTGTGCGTAGTCGTTCGAGCCGAAGGGGATGATCTCGCCGAGCGATTCGTACGAGGCGCCATCGGTGGTGGAAACTGCCCAGATGGGGTGGAAGCGATGGCTCATGTTATTGTCGAACTCCTGCAGGTAGAGCACCTTGAAGTCGCCTGCCTTTGGGTCGAAGAAAGGCATGGGGTCGCCAACGCGTCCGATGGCTGGCTTATAGTAGGTGTTGAAGCCTGCGTCGTCGGTGGGAGCGAAGAAGGTAGTGCTGCCCTCCCAATCCCTTGCAGGATCGCCATCGAACTTTTCGTCACTGCAAGCCGTCAGCATCAATGCTGAAAGAATAACTGCGAATGATGAATATATCATTGTCTTCATAACTTGTTAGTTTTTACTTGGTTAAATAATCAAAAGCATTGAGCATGATCTTACCCATGTTGTCGTGGTAGTTGGACGTGTATGGTGTTGGCGAGTTCCAGTCGAAGAGACCTGAACCGAAGCAGATGACGCCGCCATGGCCAAATTCGCCGCTGGCACCCTTGAGTTCCCAAGAGGAGACGCTGTTGTCGCCACCGAGGGCACGACCGCCGGTCTTTGCCTCGAAGGCATCCTTGCCGCCGCCATAGGTATCCCAGAAGCCATACTGCGAGGTAGTGTTGCAGATGGTGTAGTCCTTATCGAGCGTGTAAACGGCATTGTCGGGAGCACCTGGATAGGTCTTGAGGCCATTCCACAATGGATGCGTGATGTCGTAGGCATAGAAGTGCCATGGATCGTCACCCATGAGGTCGGAGCCTTCGCCGCCACCGCCGCCCCAAACGTTGTTCGGATAAGCGTCCTCAGGCATTGCACCAAGAGCGATAGCATAGTTGACAGCCGAACGACCCAGTACGAATGCGCCGCCATTCTGCCAGAATTCCTTCATGCGAGCAAGTGCAGTCATGGCACCTGTCTCAGCCTCGGCAAAGCCGTTGTAGTTGCCGAACGATGGGCAATGACGATGGTAGAAGATGAGCTTGCACTTGTTGAGTGAGATGTTGCCACTTGCCACGTCGCTCCACGAAGCATAAGCTGCGCTTGTGATGTTGCCGGTGAGCCACTTGGCTGCTGCCTTCTCCTCGTCGTTAAGGAGCTCGATGTTCTCGGCTTCGCCCACGAAGAGTGCTACGGGTTCGTCGATGAGGGTTACATAGACGGTATAGACGTTGGTGGCCGTGTTGTCGTTGAGCGTGAGCTGGAAGGGCTCGGTGAAGTTACCCTTGGTTCCGCTGGCTGGCGAGCAGGTTGCATCTTCGCTGCACTCCACTTCGAAGGTGGCATTGGTGAGGTCGATGCCGCTGTTGGCCATGACACTTACGGTGACAGTCTTGTCCTGCTGGTTGATGGCACCCTTCACGCCTTCGAGGATGAAGAGGGTGAGGAGGGCTTCGTCGTTGCGAACAGCAATCTGATAATCCATCACGAGGTCGCCATTCATGATGTGCAGCGAACGGTCGCCGTCGAAGTTGAGGTGGTCACCCACCTTGAGGTTGGATTGTGCACCCTCGGAAATGCGAAGGGCGGTGATCTCCATATCGCTCTTGCAGTCGAAGGTCTCGGGCACCTTTACCTTGACAAGGCGCTTCTCGGTGTTGATGATGCCTTCATACTGACCATTGAGCTGGAACTGCTCAACGAGGCAAGAACCGCTGACGTCGATGCTGCCCGTGTTGTCCTCGGAACAGGAGACGAATCCAAGGGCAAGGAATGTGCAGAGGCAGATGATATAATGTTGGATTTTCATATTCTTTTATTTATTAGGGTTAAGAGACGTTCTGAAGGGTTCTGAAAGGTTCTGAAGGGTTCAGAAGGGTTCAGAATGGTTCTGAAAAGTTACCACTGACCGCAGTTCTGCGTATAGTGTCCGTTGGAGGCAGCCATCTGCTCCCAAGGTACAGGAAGGTACTCGTTCTTGTTGGCCGTGAATTGTGAACCTGCGAGGAAGATCATCTTCTGGCTTTCCTCCGAGTAGTAGCGATTGAGCACGGTGGCAGCGTCACCCCAGCGTACGAGGTCGAAGAAACGCTCGCTCTCCATTGCCAATTCAAGACGACGCTCGGTCTTCACGATTTCCATGGCCTCCTCCTTCGAATAGGAACCATTGTACATGCCTACTGCATAGTGTACGCCGTACTTGTTGGGGTAGTTGGAAACGACGCTGGCGTTGGCCATATCGGCAGCACGCTTGCGCACCTGGTTGACGAGGGCGATGGCCTCGGCTGTCTGACCGAGTTGTGCAAGGGCTTCGGCACGCATCAGGAGCACGTCGGCATAGCGGAAGACGATGCGGTTCATCGAACTTGCCCACTGTGAGTCACAGAGGTAGAGATAGATGTCGGTGAGTGCAGGATCGACATTCTGCTTCAGTGAAACGAAGTAGCCGAATGTGCCACCCGAACGGCTCCAGGCATTCGACTCGGACATCATGAAGTTCGTGTTGAACATGTAGGGTGTGCCGGGAACGCCCACGGTGACGAAGAGACGTGGATCGACGGTTTGATTGGAACCAACCTTGTAATCGTCCGTAGTGGCACTGCTGGCCATTGGAAGACCATTGCTGTTGGTGCGATAGGCATTCACGAGGTTGATGGATGGCTTGTAGAAGTCGCAACCCGAGTCGTGAACCTTTGGAATACATGGCACGATAAGACGGTTGGAGAAGTTGAGGTTGCCATAGACGGTACCGTCGTTGCGCGAATACTGGATGGCCCAGATGCTCTCCTTGCCGTTCTCGTACTGCTCTTCGGGACGGAAGTTGTTGTGGAGGTCGGGTTCGAGGCCATAGCCGTTGTAGAGCGAAGCAGCGGTGTATTCAACCACCTTCTGCAGGTCTTCGGAGCTTACGGAAGTCACCTGGTTGGTGTTGGCATCATCCTGATGATAAGCCTTGTAGAGATAAACCTTTGCGAGGAATGCGGCACAGGCAGCCTTGGTGGGGCGACCCTTTTCGCTTTGCACAGCGGGGAGCACGGCGTAGGCATCCTGGAGGTCGTTGATGATCTGCTGCCAGCCTTCGTCGTTGGTATATTCGGTGTTCGAAAGAGCGTTGTAGTCGGCTTCCTGCATGTTGGGCTTGTTCACGAAAGGAATCTTCTTGAAGAGACGCTTCAACTGGAAGTGACCGTAGGCGCGGAGGAACTTCATCTCAGCAGTACGCTCCTGGATGATGGGGCTCTCCTGATCGGCACTTGCAAGGATGTCGAGCGAAAGGCTGACACGCGAAAGATAGTTGTAGAACTTGTTCCAGATGGAGCTGAATGGCCAGTCGGTGGTCATCACACCGGTACTCTTCTCCAAGCGGTGGAAA
>Ga0256407_10010886_pt1 | contig 12698 bp, 16 predicted proteins | sample RumenRJG_04DNA_FD_193489 | JGI IMG/M metagenome (GOLD analysis project Ga0256407, IMG submission 193489) | Bovine rumen microbial communities from Lethbridge, Alberta, Canada - RJG_04 | ecosystem: Host-associated > Mammals > Digestive system > Stomach > Rumen | place: Canada: Alberta... | reverse complement strand
AACAACTCTTACCATATTGAAATCAAATTAACTTATGATTATTGTACAGTTAATCACATTTAATATCGAGTCATAACATTCAAATTTCTACAATTTGTCTGTAAACTAGCTTACAATGCTTAAAACAATGCTCATCACCGCCATAAATGGCAGTGTTTTCGCATCCGGTTAGTGGATAAAATGAGCAATAAAGATAAAGTTTTGCGGTTGATAGACTTTTTACAAGCCGTAGTATTAGCATTTATGACTGCATTATTCAGTATTTTTGCATATGCTGTTATGACTGTTCTTGATGAAAAATATAGGTCTACGATAGTTTTTTGTGGTATGGCTTTTCTCCTTATTTCAATTGTTATTTTGGTAGTTGCTATTTTTATAAGTATAAATAAATTGGAAAAGATGAAGTGAGGGACAAAATGGGTGGTTTTTTATTAAGCTTATTTGGAATTATAGCCTTTTGTGCACCAGCTTGGTTTATCTGCTACCAAGTTTATAAAATGGACAAAGAGGATGAAAAGAAAGGCTCCTCTAATTCTTAAGAGAAACCTTCTAGCTTCAATTGAATATCTTAATTTAGATATTTAAATACTTCTCAATGAAGGCGATTACCTTATCCACGCCTTCATTTTTCTTTAAATTTGTAAAGGTCCAAGGTAGCTTTGGACGCATTTTCATGGTGTCCTTTTCCATCACCTCTAAACTTGCACCAACGTATGGAGCTAAATCAGTTTTGTTAATTACAAAGAAACTTGATTTAGTAATACCAGGCCCACCTTTACGCGGGATCTTCTCGCCTTCAGACACATCAATTACATAGATGGTAATATCAGCAAGCTCAGGGCTGAAAGTAGCAGATAAGTTATCACCACCACTTTCAATAAAGATTAAGTCTAAATCTTTAAAGCGGTGATTGAGCTCATCAATAGCAGCTAAATTCATGGAAGCATCTTCACGAATAGCAGTATGTGGGCACCCTCCTGTTTCTACACCAATGATGCGCTCAGCATCTAGTGCACCAGCCTCAGTTAAAATTCTTTGATCTTCTTTTGTGTAAATATCGTTAGTTACCACTCCGATATTCCACTTATCGCGCATAGCTTTACATAGCATTTCAATTAAGGCAGTTTTACCACATCCAACCGGGCCGCCTACGCCCACTCTTAATGCATTTTTACTCATTTTTTAACTTCTAAAAATTCTTGAATATTGACTCTCATGTAAAACACTTAAAATTGAAAGATTAACTAGCCCACTTCCAATATGGTCGTCAGTAACTTCTTTACTTTTTTCAATAATTTTAGAAATTTTACTTGAGAGTTCATCGATAATTTCCCAAGCTTGAGTTTGACCAATTGGAACTAGCTTAATTGCAGCAATGGCTTGGGACTCGATATAGGAAAAGGAAAAAGATTCTAAAACTACGTCTAGAGGCAAACTCTTAGCTTTAGCAAATAAAGCAAAGGCACTTAGATATGAAGACTTAGCTACCTCTAAATAATCCTCTTTAAGATTTAAATTTAAAGATCTCATCAGTCTTACTAAAGCTTGCCCTTTAGCTTGCTCTTCATTACGTAATTCTATAGTTGTACGCATCGCAACAGCTTTATTGGTTAACTTCTTAAAATCTTCAAGAGAGTTACTTTCAAAAAGACGCTTTAAAAGAGGCAATTCAAAGTTTTTAATAGTGTGTTTTAAATTGTGCTCTAAGTACTTTTTAAAAGTCTCACTATCCCCTATAAGGCCAAGTTCTACGGCACTTTCAAGTGCTTGAGAGTAGCTAAAGCCACCTATAGGCAGATTTGGTGAAATTAAACTAAAAGCTGAGGCTAACATACAAAAACGAACTCTTACTCATGATGGTGTTCGTGGTGGTGTCCATGCTCTTCATCATGATGATGCTCGTGATCATGATGGTGATTAGCGTAAGCACCAGACTCTGGTTCAAACTTAGCTTTTTCATGAGTTAAAGTTCCACCTAACTTTACGACCATGTCATCTAGTACATGATCAACTTGATAGCGTAAAAAGCCATCTTGTGAAATCTGCAAAGGCACATGGCGATTACCAAGATGATAAGCAAGCTTTGTTAAAGAAATTGCATCTTTGGCACGAATGGTACTTACTTCTTCTGGGGCAGAAATTATTTTTAAGATCTCTCCATCTTCATTTACAAGTAAATCACCATCGTGCAATACAGTGCCGCGCTCAACACAAATTGCTACCTCATTGCCATTAACATCATTCTCGATAATTCTGCTTTTAATTCTCTCATCGATGCTAAGTTCAATTGAGGTAGTAACCTCTCCTTTGTTTACAATCTGATTAAAAGTTTTCATTTTTAGAACAAATAATATCTCTGGGTTAAAGGAAGCTCTTTTGCTGGCTCACAGCTTAATAACTTACCATCAGCGTGAACTTGATAGTTTTGAGGATCAACTTCAATTACAGGCAAATAATCATTTAACTTCATATCCTTTTTAGTTAAATGACGAGTGTTTTGTACAACACCAATTAAGCTCTCTAAACCTAATTTTTTATCAACACCAGCCTCAACTGATGCTTTTGACATAAATGTCATGCGGGTACGAGGTAGAGCTTTACCAAAGGCACCGAACATTGGGCGGTAACGCACTGGCTGTGGTGTTGGAATTGAAGCGTTGATATCTCCCATTAAAGCATATGAAATCATGCCACCTTTTACTACCATCTCAGGCTTTACACCAAAGAAAGCTGGTTTCCAAAGTACAAGATCAGCTAGTTTGCCGACCTCAACTGAGCCTATTTCATGAGACACACCATGGGCAATTGCTGGATTTATAGTGTACTTTGCAACATAACGACGTACTCTAAAGTTATCATTGCGCTCGTTATCCTCAGGTAAGGCACCACGTTGTGACTTCATCTTTGAAGCAGTCTGCCAACAACGGGTAATGGTCTCACCGACACGACCCATAGCCTGTGAGTCTGATGAGATCATAGATAGTGCGCCCATGTCATGAAGAATATCTTCTGCGGCAATCGTCTCACGGCGAATACGAGATTCAGCAAAGGCAATATCCTCAGGAATTGATGGATCTAGATGGTGACATACCATCAACATATCTAAGTGCTCATCAATGGTGTTTACAGTATAAGGACGAGTTGGATTAGTTGAACTTGGAAGTACGTTCATATAACCACAAGCTTTTAGAATATCAGGTGCGTGACCACCGCCTGCGCCTTCAGTGTGGTAGGTGTGAATAGTACGACCCTTAAAAGCACCAATGGTACTTTCAACAAAGCCAGCCTCATTTAAAGTATCAGTATGAATTGCCACTTGTACATCATACTTATCAGCAACTGACAGACAGTTATCGATGGTAGCAGGAGTTGAGCCCCAGTCCTCATGTAACTTTAAGCCCATGGCACCAGCTTTTACCTGCTCTTCTAGAATCTCTGGAAGTGAGGCATTGCCTTTACCTAGTACACCAATATTTACTAAAAGACCATCTGATGACTCTAGAAACTTTTCAATATTCCAAATACCTGGGGTACAAGTAGTAGCATTAGTACCGGTAGCAGGACCCGTACCGCCACCGATTAAAGTGGTGATACCAGCTGAGATGGCCTCTTCTGCCTGTTGAGGTGAGATAAAGTGGACGTGGCTATCAATACCACCTGCGGTGACTATCAAGCCTTCACCTGAAATAACCTCAGTACCCGCGCCAATTTGAAAATCCACGCCATCTTGAATATCAGAGTTACCAGCCTTTCCAATTGCGGCAATGCGGCCATACTTAATACCGATATCAGCTTTGTAAATACCGGTGTAATCGACAATAACAGCGTTAGTAATTACAGTGTCGACAATATCTTTATCAACCTTTTGACCTTGGCCTTGACCATCACGGATAACCTTACCGCCACCAAACTTTACCTCATTACCATAGGTTGCAAAGTCTTTTTCAACCTCAATAATTAAAGAGGTATCAGCTAAACGAATGCGGTCACCTACGGTAGGACCAAACATATCAGCATAAGCTTTTTTAGAAATCTCGCTCATAAATACCTCCAACTAGTCTTTAAGCTTGCCCATGATCTCTTGTCTAAAGCCGTAAATCTTGCGTTCACCTTGATAAGGGACTAAGGTTACAGTTCTCTCAAGACCTGGTTCAAAACGAATTGCAGTACCTGGAGCAATATCTAGGTGCTTACCTAAAGCTTTATCTTTGTCAAAAACTAAAGCAGGGTTTACCTCATAAAAGTGGTAGTGAGAGCCTACTTGAACAGGTCTATCACCGGTGTTTTTCACGGTGATAGTGGTCTTAGGAAGACCTTTATTTAACTCAATGACGCCATCGTCAACTAATATTTCACCTGGGATCATATAAGCCTCTAGATAATTGGATTGTGGACGGTTACTAATTTAGTGCCATCAGGAAATGTTGCTTCTACTTGAACGTCAGTTATCATCTCAGGAATGCCTTCCATCACATCATCACGAGTTAAGATGGTACGGCCATAATCCATAAGCTGTGCTACCGACTGACCGTCACGAGCACCTTCTAAAATGGCAGCTGAAATTAAAGCTACAGCCTCTGGGTAGTTGAGCTTTAAGCCACGGTTCTTACGACGCTCTGCAACTAAAGCTGCAGTAAAGAGCAACAATTTATCCTGCTCACGTGGAGTTAAATTCATAATTTCTCCTTAAGTTGACCAAATACGTGGAGGACAAGGCTCAAAGCCAATGACCTCGACACGAGTCATCTTCCAAATCTCAACAATGGCGTTTTCTATGATTTGGTTGTCATTAGATAAAAAACGCACTACTAAATAATCAGAAACTTTGCCTGCTGCAGCGTAAAAAGAAAGCTTGTTATTTTCACTTACACTGTTTTCTTTAATCTCTTGCAAATACTCATTTATTGTCTCTAAGGTCTTATCGCTTACAGCATTGCACATATAGGTACCAATGTAGGGGCAAGATAAATTGCCAGAGATAGCCTTAAGATCGTCATCACCTTCAATAAAGCAAGTTTCAATGAGCTTTTCGACACCATCGTGCTTGATGGTAATGGTGTTGTAAAAGGCTGAGTTTGCAAAAGGATCGTCAATATCTGCCATACCGCATTTACTTACATCACGGAAGGTAAACTTGGCGTTGCCTTCTAAATTAAAGGTAGTTTTAACTTCAGTGTGGGTACCTTTAAAGAAGATATTTTGCGCAGGCATATACTCAAATGAGGAGTCATCTTTGACACAAAACTCTTGTATAAACAAAGATGACTTATCACTTGTTTTATAAAACTTAGTAGCACCTGGGGTAGTTACTAGAACGTGGCAGTTAGGCTCTACAATACAGTCAAACTTTAAGCTGTCAGTTCCTGCGATGCCCCCTGGTGGATGGAGCATATATACATGGCAGCACTTTTCAGGGTAAAAAGGCTTTTGCACCATCAAAGGACCTTGATGGAGGTTACGACTTAACACCGTCTTACCTAATGAATCTGCCTTAAACTCTAAGTGGAGTAAGGCCTGCCATGTATCAAAAGACATCTTAAACAGTTAAATACTTTTTAATTAAATCTTCATTTAAGTCAGACATCAGACCATCAGCTTTGTGTTCACCACGGTCAATGATGTAAAACTTATCGCCCATCTTTCTAGCAAAGGGAAGTTTTTGCTCAACTAAAAGCACAGTCAAACCAATCTCTTTATTAAGCTTTCTCATAATTGCTGCAATTTCAGAGACGATGTTGGGCTGAATACCTTCTGTTGGCTCATCAAAGATAATAAGCTTTGGATCAATTACTAAAGCTCTACCTATAGCTAGCTGTTGCTGTTGACCACCTGATAAGTCACCACCTTGACGATTTTTCATGTCATACAAAACAGGAAACATGTCATAGACAGCCTTTGGGATAGTCTTTAAACCATCACGGCGAGCAGGAAGTCCTATTTTTAAGTTCTCTTCAACAGTTAAAAGTGGGAAGATCTGACGACCTTGAGGTACATAACCAATACCTAAAGAAGCTCTATCTTCAACTGAGAGATGAGTAATGTCCTGACCATCAAATTCGATAGTGCCAGAGGCGATTTTGTGCTGTCCCATAATGGTATCCATTAAAGTAGTTTTACCTACACCATTACGGCCCATGACGCACAAGCACTCGCCTTTGCTTACTTCTAAATCAATATCCCAAAGAGTATGAGATTGACCATAAAATTGATTAAGTCCTTTAATCTTAAGCATCTTTTACTCCTTAGTACCTAGGTAAACTTCAACTACCTTCGGATCAGATTGCACTTGATCCATGGTACCTTCTGAGAGCACATGACCTTGATGAAGCACAGTTACCTTCTTAGCAATTGAGCGCACAAAGTCCATATCGTGCTCAACTACAATTACAGAGTGGGTACCGGCAAGAGAGGTTAAAAGCTCACCTGTTTTATACATTTCTTGACGAGTCATACCAGTTACCGGCTCATCAACTAGTAATAAACGAGGCTTTTGCATTAAGAGCATAGCAATTTCAAGCCATTGCTTTTGACCGTGAGATAAGATCTTGCCAGGCTTATCACGCAAATCATTCAAGTTGGTAATTTGCAACACATGATCCATCATGTCAATTTGCTCAGAATTTAACTTGCCTGTAAATGTAGTCCATACTGTCTTTGGTGCCTTCATAGAAAGTTCTAAGTTTTCAAACACGGATAAGTTTTCAAAGACAGTTGGCTTTTGGAATTTACGGCCGATACCTGCTTGGGCAATCGATGGCTCATCCATCTCAAGTAAGTTATGAGTCTGACCAAACCAAGCAGTGCCACTGTCAGGACGAGTTTTACCAGTGATAATATCCATCATCGTAGATTTACCAGCACCATTAGGACCGATGATGCAGCGAAGCTCACCTTCTTCAATGTAAAGGTTTAAATCATTGATAGCCTTAAAGCCATCAAAGCTTTTATTGACACCTTCAACATATAAGATCATGCCGTGGCTATCTACAGGAGCATTAGCAAAGCTCTTTTTCTTATGAGGGATCTTGCTTGCAACATACTTAGTTGCAAAAGCTTTGATACTCTCTTTATCAATACTATGCATGTTCTGCCTCCTTTGTCTCTACTGGAGTACCCTTGTCACCATCACCCTTATCTGCCTTTTTAGCTTTAATGATGTCAATCACACCAATCACGCCTTTTGGTAAGAATAAGGTTACAAGTACGAACAATAGACCTAGTGCGTATAGCCACTCATCTGGGAACACACCTGTAAACACAGTTTTAGCGTAATTTACTAAGATGGCACCGATGATGGCTCCGTATAATGAAGCACGCCCACCTACAGCTACCCAAATAACAAGCTCAATAGAGTTAATTGGGTTAAACTCACCTGGGTTGATGATGCCAACTTGTGGGACATAAAGAGCACCAGCAATACCTGCTAAGATGGCGCCGAAGACAAAGATAAAGAGTTTGAAGTATTCAACATGATAGCCAATAAATCTAACTCTTGATTCACTGTCACGAATAGCAACTACTACACGACCAAGTCTTGAATTTACAATAATGCGGCACAAGATATAGCCAATTGTTAAAGCAGCTGCGGTGCAGATTAAAAGAACATCACGAGTGGTATTTGAGGTAATTGAAAAACCTAAAATATCTTTAAAGTCAGTTAAACCATTGTTACCACCAAAGCCTGTTTCGTTACGGTAGAAAGCAAGCGCTAGCGCGAAGGTTAATGACTGAGTGATAATTGATAAGTACACGCCACCTACACGAGATTTGAAAGCTAAAAAGCCAAATACAAAGGCAAGTGTTGCAGGTACTAACATGATTAAAATCAAGGCAATTGGGAAATGGCCTACACCATACCAATACCAAGGTAGCTCATGCCAATTTAAAAACACCATGAAGTCTGGAAGTTCAGCATTACCATAGACACCACGAGTACCAATTTGACGCATCAAATACATACCCATGACATAGCCACCTAGGGCAAAGAAGGCAGCGTGTCCTAAAGATAAGATACCTAAATAACCCCAAATTAAATCTAAAGATACGGCAAGTAAGGCATAGCATAAGTACTTACCAAATAAGGTTACAGTATTTGAGCCCACATACAAGGTATCCCCTTCAGAAAATAGTGAGTTACCAAGTAAAATTAAGAGCACGAAAAACCAGACAAAGCCTAAGACGCTAAAGCCTTTTTTATCGTTTTTAACTAGTGATACCATCTTAATCCTCCACTGATCTACCGCGTTGTGGGAATAAACCACGTGGACGTTTTTGAATGAATAGAATTACAGCTACTAAGATGATGATCTTAGCTAACATCGCACCATAGATAGGCTCTACAACCTTATTAGCAATACCTAAAGTCATACCAGCAACTAAAGTACCCCAAATATTGCCTGCACCACCGAAGACAACTACTAAGAAGCTATCGACAATGTAGTTTTGACCTAAGTTTGGACCGACGTTAGTAAGCTGAGATAAAGCCACACCGGCAAGGCCTGCAATAGCTGAACCTAGACCAAAGGTTAGTGCGTTAACACGACCTGAGTGCACACCCATGTTACGCGCCATCGCACGGTTTTGAGATACGGCACGAACCTGTACACCTAAGGTTGAGTGTTGTAAGAAGTAACGTAAGCCAAAGAACACAGCTAAACAGAAGATAATGATGTACAAGCGGTTATAGGTTAATAATAAGAACTCATTAACCTTAATTGAGCCTGCCATAAAATCAGGAATTACTACGTTCTTATTTAAAGCTGTGAAGATAGAACGTACTGCTTGTTGTAATAAAAGGGAGATACCAAAGGTAGCAAGTAATGTCTCTAATGGACGACCATATAGATAACGAATTACAGAACGCTCAATTACAATACCTACTAGGCCTGCGACGATAAAGGCAGCTGGAATTGAAAGTAATAGTGCAATGCCTGGGTAATTAGGCATGATTTGTTGCATTACATAGGTAGTGTAAGCACCGATCATCATGAGCTCTCCATGAGCCATGTTGATAACGCCCATAACACCGAAGGTTACAGTCAAACCAATGGCAGCTAATACAAGTACTGAGCCTAAAGATAGACCAAAGTATAAGGTCTCAACACCTGAATAGAATTTTTGAGAGCTATTTAAATCAGCTACACGATGCTTGGCGTAGATTTTATTTGAAACATCACTGTCGTTATCAGCGATATTTTGAAACTTATCAACAAGTACTGGGGAGTCAAAGTCCTCTAAAATACGCATCGCACCATTTCTAATCTTCGCATCCTCACTATCAAGATCAGCTGCTGCAATGACATAGTTTAAAGCCTGAGCAAACTCTTCATTCTCACCTACTGCTTTATCACGTAATACAGCAAAAGGCTCAGTTTTATCACTTGAGACTTTACCTACTAAGCCATAAGCTTCATTGATACGTTCATCAATATCAACTACAGGGTTAGTTAAAGCACGAATAGATAAAGTTAAAGCTAAGTCTTCACGGATAGAGTTGTTAATCGCAACTTTCTTTAAGTCGCGTTTTTTACCCTGGAATCTTGTATTGTCTGTAACAGAAATAAAACTTTGATTTTGGGTTGCGATATATAAACCGCCATTCTTTTTATCAAAGTACAAAGTTGAATTGTTAAGTGCATTTAAAAGTGGGGTGACAAATGCTTTCTCACTTTTTGATAACTCAGAGATTGCTAAGGCCTTTTCATCAAATTTTGATGAGCGGTTTGCAAGGATCTCCATAGCCTCATTTTCATCCATGGCATAAGCACTAAAGCTCAACATTGCCATCAAGAAAACAGACAAAGCTCCCACTACACTTAGAACTCGTCTAAATGCTTTCATAATCTAACCTTTGATTGCTAAAGAAAACCCCGCTGTCATTTTGGGAGCGGGGCTTAAGATTTTTTACTTAATTACTTAGAGCTGCCACCGCACTTGCCGGTCTTTACATTGAAGTTACCGCAGTGTAATGGGTATCTCCAATCTGCAATTAAGTCCTTTGAACCTGGTAGGTAATCTGACCATTCATCAGCTACGATGGTAGTTGGAGTCTGATCTACGATTTGGAACTGACCATCATCTTGAATTTCGCCGATTAGTACAGGTTTAGTGATATGGTGGTTAGGCATCATGGTTGCGTATGAACCTGATAGATTTGGAACAGTTACACCAATTAAAGCATCCTGTACCTTTGATGAATCAGTAGTACCAGCCTTTTCTACAGCCTTAACCCACATGTTAAAGCCGATGAAGGTTGCCTCCATTGGGTCGTTAGTTACACGGTTTTCATTACCTGTGTACTTGTGCCACTTTTCAATGAAATCATCGTTAATTTCACTATCAACTGACTCAAAATAGTTCCAAGCAGCTAGGTGACCTACTAATGGCTTAGTATCAATACCTGCTAGCTCTTCTTCACCTACAGAGAAGGCAATTACAGGAATATCTTTAGCACTTACGCCCTGGTTACCTAACTCTTTATAGAATGGAACGTTAGCATCACCGTTGATAGTTGAGATCACAGCAGTCTTTTTACCAGCGGTACCAAACTTCTTGATATCAGATACGATTGACTGCCAATCTGAATGACCAAATGGAGTGTAGTTGATCATAATATCTTCATCTTTAAAGCCTTTAGACTTTAAGTAAGCTTCAAGAACCTTATTAGCTGTACGTGGGTAAACATAGTCAGTACCAACTAAAGCCCAACGCTTTACGCCCTGCTTTAATAAATAATCTACCGCAGGAATTGCTTGCTGATTAGGTGCAGCACCTGTGTAGAATACGTTACGTGATGATTCCTCACCTTCGTACTGTACTGGGTAGAATAAAATACCGTTTAACTCTTCAACTACAGGTAAAACTGATTTACGAGATACTGAAGTCCAACAACCAAAAATTGCTGATACATGATCTTTTGAAATTAACTCACGAGCTTTTTCAGCAAATAGTGGCCAGTTTGAAGCAGGATCAACAACCACAGCCTCTAACTTCTTACCTAAAACACCACCTTTCTTGTTCTGCTCATCAACAAGCATCTGCACAGTATCTTTCAAAGTAGTCTCTGAAATTGCCATGGTGCCAGATAGAGAGTGAAGCACGCCAACTTTAATTACGTCTTCAGCATGAGCACTTACGGTTAGGCCTAAGCCTAAAGCAAGAGCTGCTGTCATCTTGGTAATTGAATTTAACTTCATAAATAATCTCCTAAAAACATTCGATGTATTTAGATTAGTGTTTTAGAAAATGTAGATCAAATTCAAAAATTTAAACCTATATTAAGATTTGTTACTAATTTTTTAAATAATTTTTCTTTAAAAACATACAGTTAAATAAACTTAAGGATTTTTTAATGCGTTAATTTTAATCTTTAAAAAATTTAACTATTCTTTGTTGTGGTGCAATCAAAGTTAATTTTGCTATATTTTGAAAAGTTATTTCACCTTTTTAGCGCACAGTTTTAACCATCAAATTTTCAAAACCACGCCAATCTTTTGTTTTGTAAAACATTTTCTAAATATTTAAAATTAGGCCTTCATTGCGCAATTAGTGAAGATCAAGCGTTTGCACAAATACAAAACAATTTCGCACTAAAAAATAGCATTTACTGTATTTTTAGTGCACTAAAGTAATTAAAGCTTATTACCCCATATACTCTAAAGCAGTTTTTCAAAAGGAGTTTGTTATGGCTTGTTTTAGCGCATGTGTTGCCGAAGCAATTGTAGCTTTTGGTGTAAAAAAGACTTTAGAGCATCATGAAAAGGCTGTAGGTACCTACAATGAGCACAGTCTTTCAAATAAGTTATCTCTTTTAATTAAGATGCTTTTAGGAGGCTCCTTACTACTTTTAGTAGAGCACATTTGGCACGGAGAGATCTCTTTTTTCTACCCATTTTTAACTGCTATGAATAGCCCTGAAGATACCCAAGAGATGCTACACGAGATCTTAACTGTAGGTGGTTCAATGGATCTTGCTATAACTTCAGTTTGGGCAGTCATTGCATTTGCTAAGTCTTTTACAAAGTCATTATTAGGTGACAAAGCATAGTAGGTAATTTTAGGAGCTAATATGTGCCTTATCATTACAGCGATTGCTTTTGTGCTTTGCTATATCTTAAATAAAAGATCTTACTCAGATTTTAAAAGCTTACTTACAGTGATCTTAGGCTCATCTGCTTTGATGTGGACTGTTGACTGTACTTTCGCTTTGGTCAATGATGGTGAGTTTTTTGATTTAAGTTTAGATGATACTTACTTAGGTTTATCTGTAGTGCTGGTAGCTTTGGTATTTACAAGTTTAGTTGCAGCTATCAAGAAAGTAGTTGCTTTAAAAGCAAATTAAGTTAAATTCTCAAAAACTTTACTAAGTTTACTTCACCGTGAAAGCAACCCCCACTTAAAGCTTCGCTTTTGAAGTGGGGGCTTCTTTGCTTTTTTGGTTCAATGTAATTTCTTGTGTGATCTGAGTTTATTTTGACGACTCAGATCTTTTGCTTTCAAGAAAAAATATTCTTCATCAGGATAGCCATATCCCATCCTTCTAATGTTTTTAATGAGGTTATTCGTCCCCTTAATTTTTCCACTAGTGATGTGATGCTTACCGAAGTTGATCACACCTTCATAATGATTACCTAAAAGCTTTGCAAAGCGTTTAAAGTGGTCATTATTAGTACCGTGGCATAAAGCAATGATTTGACCTA
>Ga0256407_10010884_pt1 | contig 12699 bp, 9 predicted proteins | sample RumenRJG_04DNA_FD_193489 | JGI IMG/M metagenome (GOLD analysis project Ga0256407, IMG submission 193489) | Bovine rumen microbial communities from Lethbridge, Alberta, Canada - RJG_04 | ecosystem: Host-associated > Mammals > Digestive system > Stomach > Rumen | place: Canada: Alberta | collected... | reverse complement strand
AGCAAGAAACTCATCGTTTACTATGCGGGGCACGGCGTGCCCGACATCCAGGCCGGCAACAAGGCCTATCTGCTGCCCACCGACGTGTTTGGCACCAAGCCCACCCATGGCATCGCCCTCGACGACTTCTATAGCCTCCTGGGCGGTCTGGGATTTGAGCGTGTCACTGTTTTCATCGACGCGTGCTTCAGCGGTGTCAACCGCGACAATGAGGGACTGAGCATCGAGCGGGCCGTCGAGGTTGAGGCCCAGGACAGCCAGCCCAAGACGGGCAACATGATCGTCTTCACGGCGGCTCATGGCAACGAGACGGCCCAGAGTTACCAGGAGGAAGGACACGGCTTGTTCACCTACTACTTGCTCAAGGAACTCCAGGAGTCTCATGGCATGGTATCCTATGGCAGGCTGGCCAGCGAACTAGAGAAAAACGTGAGCAACGTCGCGCCCACCCTTGAGATGCGCAAGCACCAAACGCCCAAAATCTTCACATCATTCCCCACAGACGTGTGGAAGAAGTGCAGTTTCTAGCCATCACCATCATCACAATAGATGCCCATGAACGAGCAGCAATACCGTTATTACGCCTTTATCAGTTACAACTCCCGGGACACGGCATGGGGCAAGCGGGTGCAACGCAAGTTGGAGAACTACCGCATGCCGGCCACGCTGTGCTCCGAGCGAGGATGGAAACGCACGCCGCTTAGGCCCATCTTCTTTGCGCCAACCGACATCCAGCCTGGGGGCCTCGGCAAGGAGTTACAGGAGCGACTGCGAGCGTCCCGCCACCTGATTGTCATCTGTTCACCCAATTCGGCCACGTCCGACTGGGTGGGCCGTGAGATCGAGTTCTTCCACTCGTTGGGTCGCACTGCCAACATCCACTTCTTTATCGTTGACGGCGTGCCCAACAGCGGCGACCCCGACACCGAATGCTTCAATCCGGTCGTCAGCCAGTTGGGTATTCCCGAAATCCTGGGAGCCAACATCCACGAGAAGGCCTACCGCTGGCCATGGCTCAACAAGGAGAGGGCCTACGTCCAACTGGTGTCCAAACTGCTGGGGGTGGAGTTTGACTCCATCTGGCAACGCCACAAGCGGCAACTGGCCAGACGCGCCGCCACATGGATTCTGGCGGCAGTGGCCATGTTGTCGATGCTGCTGTGGGTCTGGATAGCCAATCAGCCGTTCGATGCCCGCATCGCGCTACAGGAAGCCTCGCCCCACAACGGGCAGTTGCCGCCGCTCCACGACGCTGTGGTGACGCTATCACTCGACAACGAGGACAAGAGCGATACCATCCTGACAATGGAGCAGACGGCCTTGTTCTCCAACATTCCGCACCGCCTCATGGGTAGGGAGGCCCGCATCGTCGTCACTGCGCCCGACCACTTGACCACCGACACGACAATAACGCTCGACCGCGACATCACGGTCGGCATCAAGCGTGACGAGCGTGTCTATGGACTGGTGAGATTTGCCTTGTGGAACCCTGCCACCGAGGAGTTCATCACCCACTCGGCCGTGCAGGTCGCCGGCATCACCGCCACAAGCGATGCCAGTGGACAAGTCAACATCACGGTTCCCCTGGATCGGCAGCGGCAGTACTACCAGGTCAAGGCCTCGTTTCCGTTGGTCAATGACACCATCTATATGCCCTGCGGCGAGAACGACGTTTTACAGAAGAGAATCTAATAAAAAAACTAACACTACATGGACAAGAAACAGTACATTCCCAATCCGATTGACACCAGTGACATCACCCTGGACGAAGGACTCACGGCGCTCGTCGAGCATATGGCCAGAAACGTGCACGAGGTGTGGGCACAGAGCCGTATTTCTCAAGGCTGGACCTGGGGACCACAACGCGACGACACCCTCAAGACCCACCCCGACCTCGTCCCCTATGAGGACCTGACCGAGGTCGAGAAGCAGTATGACCGCGACACGGCCACCGCCACACTCAAACTGATCATAAAACTAGGTTACAACATCAACAAGGAATGACGATGAAAAGAATGCTAACAATCATCGCCGCCTCATTGCTCCTGGCACTGGGCGCCACGGCCCAAGCCATGGAGACTCCCGCGACGGCCACCTACACCAGCAAGGCTTATCTGAAATCGGACACAGCCGTCAACGGCAAGACAGCCGACGAGTGCTACATGTTCCTGGCCGCGCTGGGCAAGGCCGAGCAAGGCAGCCCCGAGGGCGCGGCAGCCGAACTCTCGTTGCTGCTCAACCTGTTCGAGAGCCGCCATCCGGGTGCTGGCGACGTTTCCATCCAGGAAGTGGCCAAGTGGGCCACCGAGTGTGGCTGGTTTGCCCATGCGCCCCGCCACTGGGACGAGACGGCCGGCGAGGCCTATCTCGAGGTCGCACGGTCGGTGATGGCCGGGAACCGCGTCATGCCGCCGTTCATCCTCGAGCACGACTGCATGGAAGACCTGGCCTATATCGAAACCGATGGTGTGCGCTACAGCCCCTATGACAAAGACAAGTACGTCAGCGGGGTGACGATTTGCTACCAGGCGCCAGTCCATGAGCACAAGGGAAGGAGATTCGGCTTCAAGCGTCCCACACACTGGACTTTCTACAGTTTTCCGACCGCCAAGAGTGATCCCTTTGGCTACCTGTGCGGCAAGGATTGTCCTCACCACAACGTGACCGACCCGCAAGACATCATCAGGTGAACCTATAGACCACCATTTTTTAAACTACAAGCCCGATGTTTCATCCACTTTGGCAGTGTAAACATCGGGCTTGGCGTGATGATAGGCTGGGCGTTAGCGCTGTGGGAGGGTGCGGACGGGGAAGTTGAAGTAAGTGTCGGGGAAGGGCTCGTCCTTCAGCGTGAAGTGCCACCACTCGTTGTCCAGCGGCTTGAAGCCATGGCGCAGCATGGCCGTGCGCAGCACCATGCGGTTGTAGAACTGCTCGCTGGTGAAGGTGGGCACCGTCTGCTGGAAATCCAGCGTCTCGGGGTTGCCGCCGCCATAGTCAGGATGACTCTCGATGCCAAACCAGTCGAACGTGCCGCCCATGTCCAGTTCCTTGCCCGTCTTCATATCCACTAACGTGAGGTCCACCGTCGAGCCACGCGAGTGACCGCTCTTCTCGGCCACATATTCGCCCTCAAACACCTGCTTCTTGTTCAAGCGTGGATAGAAATAGGCCTTGGTGAGCGTGTCGGTCTCGTCAAGCGCCCAGTGCAGGAAGTGGTCCACGGCGCGCTGGGGGCGGTAGGCGTCATAGATCTTGAGCACATAGCCGTGGCGCTTCAAGTCCAGGCTCACGGCGCGCAGGCTATCGGCTGCCACGCGTGTCATCAGCGCCGTCGGCTCCTCATAGCCGTCAATCCTGGCGCCCACAAAGTTATAGGTGCTATGGTAGCGGATTTCCAGAATCGCGTCGGGCACCACGTCGGTGATGTTGACAAACTGGCTCGAGTCCATCGTCTTGTCATTCACACGCGCCACATCCTGGGCACTCTTGCAGCCCGTCAGCAACCCAGCGGCAACGACCAGCGCCACCGACAGCAATTTTATAACATTGTTCTTCATATACTTGTAGTTTTTAATCCAATTCGACTACAAAAGTACACATTTTCCCCAAATCACAATGTAACAATTCAGCCAAAACGCATAATCACAATTTCACGCTAAGTCACAAAGCCGCGAAGGAATTGTTTTTAAGATAGTTATAAAATATACTACTCTTATCACAACTGCATGAATGACGACTCGTAATTGTTTTAATAACCATTGAAACAATTAGTTAATCAAGTCAATATTAAACACTTAGCAGTTTCGCGAATTTGCGTGAGGTTATGGCTGAGATGATTCACTGAATTGTTGTAACCACAACATTCCCTGTCAAAAATCAGCCATCCAGCAGTGCCGCCGGGTTATCTCTCATCCAACTCCCCCTTGTGTTTCTCCTTGCGGGTGTAGGTCTTCTTGGAGCGGTGGACACGGTTGGCCGAGTGGAACCCGGGGCCCAGCACCTCCTGCTGTCCCTCACGGTTGCCACGACGCATCGCCTTGATGACATCATCCAGGCGCGACTTCTCTTTCTTATTCTTCTTTGCCATAATACTCACCACCCGACAAAAACCATGCCAACAGACAAAACGGAAACAAAAAAACTCCCACCGAAGCGGGAGTATAGGTTTTACCCTTCGGCCTATAGGCCTTATTGTGATAAGATGTAGGAATCTTATGGGTGCAAAATTACAAAAAGATTTTGCACTAGCAAATTTTATTTGTAATTTTACCGAAAATCTAATGTAAAAAATATCATTTATGGAAAAAATATTAGGAATAGACACAGGAACCAATAGCCTCGGATGGGCCATTATCGAAAAAGATGAAAAGGGAACCCGACTTATTGATAGAGGTACTAACATCTTTACCGAAGGAGTAAAAATCGAAAAGACGGGTATCGAGTCGTCAAAGGCGGCTGAGCGTACTGGATACCGAGCGATGCGCAAGCATTACTGGCGGCGCAAGGTAAGGAAAATACATCTGCTCACGTTGCTAGTGGAGAATAAGTTGTGTCCGCCACTGGACTACAACGAATTAAGAGAATGGAGGTTGAAAGGCATCTATCCTCACAATGATGATTTCATGGCCTGGCAACGAACCGAAGACAAGAAGAATATAAACCCCTATCACTTCCGGCACATCTGCCTGACCGAGAAATTGGATTTGTCCAACCTCACCCAACGGTATATCCTGGGCAGGGCCCTTTATCACCTGAATCAGCGACGCGGTTTCTTGAGCAACCGTAAAGAAACCTCCAAGGCAAGTGAGGGAACCGTGAGCAAGGACATTAGTGCCCTGACAGCCGAAATGCGCGATGCTGGGTGTGAATACTTGGGCGAGTATTTCTATCAACTATACCAAAAAGGCGAAAAAATCAGGCAACACTACACAGCCCGCAATGAGCATTACCTGAGAGAGTTCCATGCCATCTGTGAGAAGCAGGAATTACCACAGGAATTATCACAGGAATTAGTGAATGATTTGGAGCGGGCGATTTTCTACCAGCGGCCACTCAAATCACAAAAGGGCACTGTGGGTACCTGCACCTTTGAAAAGGGGAAACCGCGTTGTCCGTCATCGCATCCCCTGTTTGAGGAATTCCGCATGTACAGTTTCTTGAACAATATCAAGATTCAGACACCCATCGACAGCGAGTTGAGATACTTGAGCGGAGACGAGAAATCCAAGATTCTACCCTTGTTCAAGAGAAAGAGCAAACACACCTTCAGTTTTGAAGATATTGCCAAGAAACTTGCAGGCAAAAACAAGTATAAATACTACCGTGATAAGGAAGACAAGCCCTTCAGGTTCAATTACCAGATGGATACCCAGATTCCGATGTGCACTGTAACAGCGCAACTTGAAGATATTTTTGGGCAGAATTGGTTAGAGGGCGCCTGTGAGGTTTATACGCTTGCCGAAGGCAAGACACCCTACGAAATCCTGAATGACGTGTGGCATGCCTTGTTTTTCTATGACGATGAGGAGAAACTCAAGGGTTTTGCCAAGAGCCGATTGCAGTTGACAGAGGATCAGGCCGAGAAATTCTCAAAAATCTCGATGCCCAATGACTATGCCGCCCTTAGCCTGAAAGCAATCCGCAAAATATTGCCCTACCTCAAGGACTATGGCCTCATCTATTCCCATGCCGTTTTCTTGGCCAATATTGACGCCGTGCTCCCACCTTTCTACAGCAGATTTGAGAAAGAGCACCAGAGGGCCGTCGATATCATCATCAATGCACTGCTCGACTATGACAAGAAGCATGATGAACGACCCTTGGAATTCTATCTCAAGGATTTCATCCGCGACAATTTTGACGACGTGGATACCGAGGACTTGAAAAAGTTGTACCATCCGTCGATGATGGAACATTATCCAAGGGCCGTGCCAAACGCCGACGGCATCTACCAACTGGGCTCGCCACGCACCAGCAGCGTGCGCAACCCGATGGCGATGCGTTCCATGTTCCGATTGAGAAAAGTAGTCAACCTGCTGCTGGCTAAGGGGTATATTGACGAGAACACCAAGGTTCACATCGAGTTCTCTAGGGACCTGAATGACGCCAACCGCCGATGGGCCATCCAATCATGGCAACGCACTCAAGAGAAAGAACGCGACGAATGCCGCAAGCGGATGCAGGATGACCTCATCATCGCCAACCCAACTGATACCGACATCTTGAAATATCAATTGTGGGAAGAACAGAACCACAGATGCATCTACACAGGGGAGCAAATCGGCATAACCGATTTTCTGGGCGCAAATCCCAAGTATGACATTGAGCACACGATTCCCCGCAGCGCCGGTGGCGACAGCACCAGGATGAATTTAACCCTGTGCAACAGCAGGTATAACCGCGACATCAAGAAGACCAAGTTGCCTGTTGAATTAGCCGAGCACGAAGCAATATTGCAACGCATCGAGCACTGGAACGAGCGGGCAGAAGAGTTAAACAAACAGATAAGACGGCTCAAGGGCAACAGGGCAACAACCAGGGAGGAGAAAGACAAAATCATCAGGCGCCGGCATCTGTTGTCGCTCGAGCGCGACTACTGGAGTGGCAAGTACAAGAGATTTACCATGACCGAAGTGCCTGAAGGATTCTCCCGCCGACAGGGAACCGACATCAGCGTTATCTCCCGATATGCCCGCCTGTTCTTGAAATCGGTGTTCAGGCATGTCTATATTGTCAAGGGTATCGCGACATCCGACTTCAGGAAAATGTGGGGTATACAAGAGGAATACACCGCCAAGGAGCGCGTTAACCACGTTCATCACTGCATCGACGCCATCACCATCGCGTGCATCGATAACGTGCAGTATGCTAAACTAGCACAATTCTACCACGATGATGACGCATACAAGCAAGGGAACGGTTCAAAACCTCAATTTGAAAAGCCATGGCCCACGTTTGTTACCGACATCAAGCACATACAGGATGAACTCTTAATTGCCCATCACTCTAAAGACAACATGCCCAAGCATACAAGAAAAAGAGAGGGTAATGTCATTGTTCAAGGCGACACAGCCAGAGGCTCACTGCACAACGAGACCTACTATGGAGCAATTGAACGTGACGGTGACATCAAGTATGTCGTTCGCAAGAGTCTGGACAGCCTTGAGTCAAAAGACATCAAAAACATTGTCGATGATGAAGTGCGCCGCAAGGTGGAAGAAGCCATTGCTCAGCATGGCTCACTCAAGAAGGCCCTGGAACTCGGCATCTGGATGAACGAGGAGAAGCAGATACCCATCAAGAAAGTTCGAATCTTTGCCAACTCAGTAACAAGACCCATCAACATCCGGCAGCACCGAGACAAGTCCAGACATGAACACAAGCGCCAATTCCATGTTCAAAATGACCGCAACTATATGATGGCCATCTATGTCGGCAACGATGGTCGTGGAAAAGAAAAGCGCGCCTTTGAAATTGTCAGCAATATTAAAGCCGCCAGTTTCTACCGGAGAAGCAATCAAGAGCCAGGAGGACAACCGCTGGTGCCCAAGAGTAAGATTGGCTTGCCGATTAAACACCAGTTAAAAATCGGTTCCATGGTACTTCTCTATGAAAAGAATCCTGAAGAAGTGTGGAAACTCAGTAAGCACGAAATTGAACGTCGTCTTTACAAAATCATCGGCTTAAATTCATTTGCTGCTAAAACCAGCAACTACGGAAGGATTTCATTAGTTCATCATCAAGAAGCAAGACCCAGCAGTGAAATCAAGTTGAAAAATGGAGCATATCAATCTGGAGAGAATTTCCGTTCAGGTATCATATTGTTACATACTCAGTTCAAAGCCCTTGTTGCTGGTGAAGACTTTGAGATTAATGACCTTGGTGAGATAACTAGATTAAAATGATAAAACAGACAAAAAACTTATCAGCGAACCCATTCAATTAGAAATAATTTGGTAGTTTTGCACTATAAATCTGCATCAATAAGCCACTTCTTATCTGCGAAACTTAATATATCCAACTGATAATAAGACAGATATTTGCAATAAGTTGTGGTTTGATGTAGGAACCGAATAAGATACAACGGAATCTCGACGGGTATCATATTGCTGGTGTTGTGGTTTGATGTAGGAACCGAATAAGATACAACTTCCTGGTCAACGGGAAACTCATAGAGTTGTTGTGGTTTGATGTAGGAACCGAATAAGATACAACCGACAAGCCGAATAATGGCCGTGCAGACATGTTGTGGTTTGATGTAGGAACCGAATAAGATACAACCCACGGAGCAGTTGCAGGCACTACTTAGCAGTTGTGGTTTGATGTAGGAACCGAATAAGATACAACTAACTTGAGTTATGTGCTGATGAGTATCGGTTGTGGTTTGATGTAGGAACCGAATAAGATACAACCTTAACATCGAGGTGAATCTGAGCCACAAAGTTGTGGTTTGATGTAGGAACCGAATAAGATACAACCAAAGCAATGCAGAAAGAGCAGGTCGTTGAGTTGTGGTTTGATGTAGGAACCGAATAAGATACAACTCCGAAAGACAACGACCTACACCAGGCGCGTTGTGGTTTGATGTAGGAACCGAATAAGATACAACGGATGGCGTGAGAGCAAGATGCACCGTGAGTTGTGGTTTGATGTAGGAACCGAATAAGATACAACCCGCGAGAATTTTTCGACAAGGTGGCCGCCGTTGTGGTTTGATGTAGGAACCGAATAAGATACAACTGACTTTCAGTCACCTATGAACTGGCACAAGTTGTGGTTTGATGTAGGAACCGAATAAGATACAACAGGCCGTCAAGGACTATTGCCGATTGCTGGTTGTGGTTTGATGTCGGAACCGAATAACGTACAACCAACTGACGAGTACAACAACATCGGCAGCGTTTACCACGATTAGGGCGATTACAAGAAAGCGCTGGAGTACTTAATGAAGGCATTGAAGATAGAACGGTTGTCATGAGGATTTACAGATTGTATTTCTTGTGTTTCTTGTTTTCCTTTTAATTTCAATGGATTGTTGTTTTTCGGGGGTGGGAAGGAAGTGGCGAGGGCGGATGCCGTGGTGTGGCACCCGCCCTCGCGATGATGGGTTATCGAGGTGTTTTACTTCTCGAGTTCCTTCTTGATGCGCTCGGTCAACATGGGGACGATCTTGTGGAGGTCGCCGACGATGCCCAGGTCAGCCACGCTGAAGATGGGGGCGAACTTGTCCTTGTTGATGGCGATGATGAAGTCGCTCTCCTCCATACCGGCGAGGTGCTGGATGGCACCGCTGATGCCGCATGCCATGTACAAGTTCGGACGGACGGTCTTACCCGTCTGGCCCACCTGTACCTCGTGGGGCATCACGCCGTTGTCAACCATGGCACGTGACGAAGCCACCTGTCCGCCGAGGACGTCGGCGAGAGCCTGCAACTTGTCGAAGCCTTCCTTGTCGTGCACACCGCGGCCGCCGCTGACGAGGATCTTGGCCTCGCTGATGTCGGCCATCTGCTTGTCTGCCTTGATGGTCTTGACGAGTTTCACCTTGAACTTGCTGGCGTCAAAGGTGGGGTTGAACTCGGTGACGATGCCCTGGCGGCCGGGCTGGCGCTGCATCTTCTGCATCACACCGGGGCGCACGGTTGACATCTGGGGACGGTTGTTGGGGCAGATGATGGTAGCCATCAGGTTACCGCCAAATGCGGGACGGGTCATGCGGAATTCGGGTTCGCCGTCCTTGTCGGGCTCGATCTCGAGTTTGGTGCAGTCGGCGGTCAGACCGGTCTTGAGGCGCGAAGCGATGCGCGGTGCCAGGTCGCGGCCGATGGTGGTAGCGCCATAGAGCACGATGCTGGGCTTGCGGTCGATGATGATCTGGCCAACGGCCTGGGAGTACTGCTCGCTCAGGAAGTCCTTCAACTCGGGAGCGTCAACGACGATGACCTCGTCGGCGCCCTGCTCGATGAGGGCCTGTGCCTGGTCCTTGATGCCGCAGCCCAGGAGCATGGCAACGACCTTCTCGCCGAGAGCGTCGGCCAGGTCGCGCGCTTTACCTAGGAGTTCAAATGCAACGGACTGGATGACACCCTCGCGCTGCTCGGCAAAAACGAATACGTTCTTATAATCTTTCTTATCCATAATTTTCAGTTTTAAGTTTTTAGTTTTTGAGTTCTTAGTTTTAAGTTTTTAGTTTTAAGTAATAATTGCTACGCCTGAAGTGGGTGATTGTACTTGAAACTTAAAACTCTCAACCTAAAACTCTCAACTTAAAACTCATTTAGATAATGTGTTTAACTTTGAGTTGATTAACGATGAGTTCGACAGCCTCCTCGGGGGTTACCTCGTGCACCTCGCCGGGGGCCTTCATGGCCTTGGGGAAGGACTTGAAGACCTTGGTGGGCGAGCCTGCGAGACCCAACTTACCCTCATCAACGTCGATCTTGTCGGCACTCCAGACCTCGACTTCCTTGTCATAGGCCTCCATGATGCCGCTGACGCTCATGTAGCGGGGTTCAAAGGCTGATGCCAGAACGGTGAGCAGGCACTTGCCCTCGACCTCGAGGACCTGGATGCCGTCCTCGTTCTCCTTGTCGACCTGCAGGTTGCCGTTGTCAAGCACCTTGGCATCGGCGACATAGGTGATCTGGGGCAGGCCCAGGTGCTCGGCCAACTCGGGGCCGACCTGAGCGGTGTCACCGTCGATAGCCTGACGGCCAGCGATGATGAGGTCATAGTCCAGAACGCGGCACAGGCCTGACAGGGCATAGGACGTGGCCAGGGTGTCGGCACCGGCAAACTTGCGGTCACTCAGCAGGATGGCACGGTCGGCGCCCATGGCCAGAGCCTCACGCAGCATGACGTCGGCCTGGGGAGGTCCCATCGAGATTACGGTGACATTGGCACCGAACTGGTCCTTGAGCCTCAAGGCGAGTTCAAGACCGCCCTTGTCATCGGGGTTCATAATGCTGGGAACGCCTTCACGAATCAGAGTACCCTTCACGGGGTCAATCTTGACAACGGTGGTATCGGGAACTTGTTTGATACAAACGATAATATTCATAATTCTGTTTTCTCGAGTTTTAAGTTTTTAGTTTTTTGGTTGTAAGTATGATATGTATCGCCCGAAAATGGCAACCGTACTTAAAACTTACAACTTAAAACTTACAACTGATTATTTAAACAATTGTCCGGCAATCACCATGCGCTGAACCTCGGATGTACCCTCATAGATCTCGGTAATCTTGGCGTCACGCATCATGCGCTCAACAGGATATTCACGGGTGTAGCCATAGCCACCGTGGAACTGCACGGCCTTGGTCGTCACTTCCATTGCGGTCTCGGCGGCAAAGAGTTTAGCCATAGCGGCGTCGGCGCTATAGGGCAGGTGCATGTCCTTCTTCCAGGCGGCGCTGCGAACGAGCAAGCGTGCGGCCTCGACCTTGGTCTTGAGGTCGGCCATCTGGAACTGGGTGTTCTGGAACTTAGCAATCGAGCGGCCAAACTGCTTGCGCTCCTTGGTGTACTTGACGGTCTCGTCCATGGCACCCTGGGCAATACCCAGAGCCTGTGAGGCGATACCGATGCGGCCACCGTCGAGGGTCATCATGGCAATCTTGAAGCCCTTGCCCAGTTGGCCGAGCAGGTTCTCCTTGGGGACGATGCAGTTTTCAAAAATCAACTCACAGGTGGCGCTGCCGCGGATACCCATCTTCAACTCCTTCTTACCGATGGAGAAACCGGGCATACCCTTCTCGACGATGAAGGCCGAGATGCCCTTGGTGCCCTGTGACTTGTCGGTCATGGCCATGACGATGAACACATGGGCATTGGAGGCGTTGGTGATAAAGATCTTGGAGCCGTTGAGCACCCAGTGGTCACCCGCATCAACTGCGGTGGTCTGCTGCATGGCGGCATCGGTGCCAGCATTGGGCTCGGTCAAGCCGAAGGCGCCAATCCACTCGCCCGAAGCGAGTTTGGGCAAGTACTTCATCTTCTGTTCCTCGGTGCCGTGCTCCATGATGGGAGCGACACACAGCGAGGTGTGGGCCGACAGGACTACGCCCGTGGTGGCGCACACGCGGGACAGTTCCTCAACGGCCATGATATACATCTGGACAGTGCCGCCAGCACCGCCATACTGCTTGGGCACGGGAATACCCATCATGCCCAACTTACCCATCTTCTCGACAGTCTCGATGGGGAAGCGCTCCTGCTCATCAATCTCGGCGGCAAGGGGCTTCACCTCGTTCTCTGCAAAGGAGCGTACCATCTGCAGGAACAGTTGTTCAGTCTTTGAATAGCTAAAATCCATTTTTTCTTAACGTTTTTAGTTGCAAGTCTTCAGTTGCAAGTTTTAAGTCTAGTAAATATCGCCCGCAATAGGTAATATTACTTAAAACTTAAAACTCACAACTTAAAACTTAATAAATCAATACTTGTAGAAGCCTTCACCGGTCTTGCGGCCCAGCAGGCCAGCGCGGACCATCTTGCGCAGCAGCGGGTGAGGACGATACTTGGGATCGCCAAACTCGTTGTAGAGCACTTCCATGATGGCAAGGTTCACGTCGTTACCGATGAGGTCGGCCAGTGCCAGCGGGCCCATGGGATGGTTGGCACCCAGCATCATGCACTTGTCGATGTCCTCGGCGCTGGCGATGCCGTCGGCCAGGATGCCCACTGCCTCGTTGATCATCGTGA
>Ga0256407_10010883_pt1 | contig 12699 bp, 7 predicted proteins | sample RumenRJG_04DNA_FD_193489 | JGI IMG/M metagenome (GOLD analysis project Ga0256407, IMG submission 193489) | Bovine rumen microbial communities from Lethbridge, Alberta, Canada - RJG_04 | ecosystem: Host-associated > Mammals > Digestive system > Stomach > Rumen | place: Canada: Alberta | collected... | reverse complement strand
CATAAGTTCATTTTTAATTTCTTTTTTTACAATATTGTCAAATTCTGAAGATTCTTCAGCCATTAATTATTTTTAAAATTATTATTCTTTGAAATTGTTTATATAATTATATTTTATAAAAATGGAAAAAGAAAATAAAAATGATAGAAATCAAATAAATTCAAATGAAAATGAAAATGAAAATGAAGTTATATTTCCAATCATAACAAAAAAAGAATATGAAAATAATATAAATGAAATAAAAAATAATATAAAAAAATTACAAGACAATATACCAAATATAAAAAAATATAGTCCAACTTTAGAAGAGAATTTTACACAATTTATCACAAATTTCAATAATAAAATAGAAGAAGAAAATATTTTAATAGGAAAATATAATAATGAACAAGTTTTATCAATGAAATTTTATTTAAATATTAATAAATTTGATGAATTAATTTTATTAAATAATATACTTCATGAGTTTATCAATAAAGAATTTAAATCATATGAAAATATGTTAACCCAAAAAAATTTATTTGAAATAAAACATCCAATTGCAAATTTTATTCAAAAAAATCCTCATATTATTTTAGATTCAACAATTTATGATAAAATAAAAGATAAAATTGATATTGGAAAATTTTATGATAAAATAGATAATAAAGAAATAAAAGAATACATAAATAATAATAATATTCCATTAAAAACAATTTATATTGATAATAATGTTGGAGAAATAAAGAATTTATTAAATCAAAATTTAAATCATTTAAATAATTTAATTATGAGTAATTTAAATGAAAATGATTTACTAAATTTATTTAATAATAAAAAATCAGAAAGTTTATTTCAAAATATTATTTTAGAAAAATGTAAAATAAATGAAATGAGATTCAGTTTATTATTCCCAAATATTCATAATTTATATTGTGAAAAATTACAATTTAGTCCATATGGATTTGATAAATTTTCAAATATAAAAATATTAAGTTTAATTAATTGTAATTTTATAGATTTTACATTATCTCAAATAATACAATCCATTATACCAATTAAAGATACTTTACAAATATTATCTTTTTCAAATAATAGAATAACATTATTTAATATAAATCAAATATTTTCAAATTTAGAAGTATTAGATTTATCATATAATAAAATTTCTAGATTTGAAATAATTTCTCTTGAAAAATTTCCAAAATTAAAAATTTTAGATTTAACTTCAAATAATTTTGCATCATTAACTAGTGAATGGTCATTATTTTCAAAGCATTTATCAAAAGGTAAAATATGTTTATTTTTTCAAAATATTTTTGTGATGAGACCTGAATTTAAAATTATTTATTATAAATATTTTAATGATAATTTACAATTATTAAATTATCCAATAAAAAATATAAATTTTGAATGTTTTTTTGATAAAAATAATTATGAATTATTAAAACAAATAAATTTTAATCTTTTTCAAAATTCAATTACTTCAATAAATCTAAATTGTTGTGATTTAGATGATGATAAAATTTTTGAATTACTAGAAAATAATTTTTGTTTATTTAATTTAAGAGATTTACTATTAAAAACAAATAATTTAACAAATAAATTTTTTACTGGATTTAATAAAAAAAAAATGTATAATTTATTCCCTAATTTAAAAAAAATTAATTTATCAAATAATAATATTAAATTTGATAAAATTGAAGAATTTAATGATATAAAAGATTTTTTATTTAAAACTCAATCTCTCAAAAAATTATATTTAAAAAATTTACCAATTGAAAATAATATGACTGAATATTTAAAAAAAGAATTAAAATTTTTTTATGACTCAAAAAAATCTAAAAAAGCTAAATTATCATTAACATTTCCTGAAGAAGAAATAAAAAATTTAATTTTATTTTTAAAAGATAATTCAAATGTCGTTATTTATTTAAAAACAACATTAAAAAAGGAATATTCATCAAAACTTAAAAAACATTTTAATTGGATATATAATAATTTTTCATTTGATGATAGATAAGTATTTAAATATAAAGGAAAAGTATTTATTTAATAATAATAATTTTATAATTAAATTTTCCTACTAAGAACTTTTTTATAATTTCCTTCAATAGGAATATTCATATTTTGTTTAGTATTAATTTCATAAGCTTTTAAATATTCATTTAAATCATCATTAACACTATTTCTATTATTAGTTTCAGTATCTGGAATAAATCTACTTTCATATTTAATACTTCCTCTTCTTTCTTTTTCTTCCATAATTTTCTCAAGTTCATATTGAATTTTTTGTTCTCTATTCATACCAATTAAATTTAATAAATTATTTTCATTATTAATAAATTTAACTCCTTGTTTTATAAAAGGTAATTCTACATCATTAGTAACTTTAAATTCTTTTGATATTTCAAAATGCTTATATTCAACTCTTATTAAATTCCACATTCCTCTTCTAAATATTTCTAAACTACTTAAAATTATACTTAAACTTTCTGGTCTAATAAAAGCATTTATAACTTCTGGTGATAGTGTAATTAACCAAAGAAATCTTAAAAAAAAATCTAAAATTGATATTAAATAATAAATATATTTTTTTTTATAATATAATTTATCTCTTAAAGGATAATTTTTCCCTTTTTGTAATAAACCAAAATCCATTTTAATATCCCAAGCAAAAGAATAACAAGAAGAAATAAAAGTAAAAATAAACCAAACTGGATGTAAAATAGGAAAAGTAGGCCAAAAAAAAGATAAACAAGCAACAATAATATTTAAAAAATATTTAATAATATTATAAACTTGAGGAAATTTTTTTTTAGTATCATAAATTTGTTTTAAACATTGAAGTATCCTTAACATATTAGGAAAAAAAGCAATAAAAAGATAAATTCCTCTAGTTTTACTACAATGATCAATAATTGCATATAAAGGAGCATCATAATATGCATAATAACAAAGAGTATATTCCATATCTCTCATTGTTGAAATAAAAGTAGTCATTTGATCAATAAACCAAACGTGTCTAAAATCAGTTTTTAAAAGAAAACTTCCCATACTTTCTGCGAATAATTGATGTAAATAGATTCTTCCTTCATAATTAAATACTCCTTCAAATGGGAAAAATATATATAAAATTAATGAACCCCAACATATTAATGGTAAAATATGTGATGGAATTGACATAAAAAGATTTGAAACTAAAGGAATATTTGCTCTTTTTATTATATAAATTAATGTTGAGGCAAATAATAAAAATGTAAAAAATGATGCTCTTTTACATATTTCAATTACTGTTGAAAAATGATTATCAAATTTGAAAATTACTTTATAACTTATATTTGATTTATTCCAAAAATAAACATTAAATCCTAAAATCCACCAATATAAACAAACTATAAAAAATCCTCTAAACATTGGAAATATTGATTTAAAATCTGGATCTCTATCCATATCAATATCATAATTATAAGCTAAAAATATTATAAATATAAAAATAAAAAATAATAATCCAATAAAAAATCCTAAATAAAATGATTCTGTTTCAGTTAATTTTACAGTAGATATATAACTTTTTAATATTTTATGTGTTTTCTTTTTATATTTTCCACTAAAATAATGTATAAATGTTTTACTTATATTATCTTTCATTTCTCTTAATTTATCTTGACTATTTAATAATTCTGTATTATTTTCAATAAAATCATTTATTATTTTTCTTAAATGACTTACTTTTTCTTCTTCATCTTCAAAAAAATATTTAAAATATTTATCATATTTTTTTAATAATTTTTCTTTTGCCTCTTGATTTAATGAAATAAAATCTTCTAATAAAGAAACTTCTTTATAAACTTCTTTAATAGCAATTTCAAAAGTATCTTCATATATTTCAAATTCATTAATTAAATCAGCATGATTTATTTGTTCAGATATACTATGAAATCTTTGTTTTAAACTTCCATAAAAAGTTTCAATAAAAAAATGATTAACTTTTTTTAACTCTTCTTTAAATTGTTCAGTAAACATATTATCCATTTTTGAAAATTCAAAATCATTATCAGGAATATAATTTGCAAGAAGAGAATTATTATCTATACTATTTTGAGATAAGGCAAATGAATATCTTGTTTTTGGAACTGCTCTGTCTAATTTTTTTCTATATTGATGTTTAAATGGTTCTAAAATTTTTAACATTATTTGATAATTAAGATAAAAATCTTCCCAAGTTTTTATTTTTCCTTTTTCGAATTTTTCATAAAACTTCATTTTTTATTTGTTATTGAAAAAAATATTAAATAGTATTAATATATATTTATTTTGGAAATCAATATAAATAAATAAAAAAAAAGTATTATGTACTTCAAAAAAAGTTTTTTATGATTTTAATGTTTTTAATTATCCAATATATATATATTTTTTTTTATATAATTATAGTATAAATTTAAGAAATGAAATTATAATATATATTAAATTAATAAATAATTAAATGGAAATCAAAAAAAAAACTATTTGAAAAATATAAAATCTTCAATTATCCCATTTATTTAAAATTGAACAATATTTAATTTATTTTTATATATTTAATCAATTTATTTTATGTAATAATAGAAAGTTATAATAATATCATTATATAAAACAAGGATAATAAAAATAAAATAAGTTATAATTATATTCAATTATTTATTACTTTAATTTCTAAAAATTTAATTAATTTTAATATTTGTTTATGTATTTAAATATCTATTTTCAGTACAAAAAAATTAATCTTAAAAAAAAATTAAAAAAAAAATTACTTCTTTTGCATTTTTAAATATATTTAATTATTGTAAATGAACCTAAATAAATCATTTAAATAATGTTTTCTTTGTCGAGTAAAAAGTATAACGAAAATAAATTTTTTCCTTCAAAGTTATTTTTTACTTTTGAAAAATTTCCAAATAATAATGAAGATAATTCTTTTGAAAATTCTATTTCAAAATGTGATACAAATTTCACTTCTCAAAATGAGACAATTTCAATAAGACATTGTTTAACAAAAGAACTATTAGATACAATTGATTTTTCTATATTAAATGAAACAAAACAAAAAGATTTTTTTAAATCTTCTAAATCTTATATAAATAAAAAAGATTCAAATTGTACTTTTAATTATTCATTTAATTTCTTTCTAAATAAAAATGAAAATTGTAAAAAAAATTTATGTATAAAAAAAGAAATTACTTCTAATAAAAATTTGGATAATCAATCTATTAAAAAGAAGAAAAAAAAGAATAAAAAAATTTTTGAAGAAAGAGAAGGTGATTGGAATTGTTATTTTTGTAAAAATTTAAATTTCTCATTTAGAAAAAAATGTAATAAATGTGGTGTTATCAAAAATTTTTCAGAAAGTCTTCATGATAAATGTATGGAAAATATTTTGTCAATTATAAATAATAACCAAAAAAGAAGAAAAGAGGATTCCTCTTTTATTTAAAAGTGTTTAATGATATAAAAAAGAGGATATTACTTTTGTGTAAAAAATTTTAATTTTTGAATTTATAATTCATATAATTATATTTATGATTTATTTTTGAGTATCATATATTATATAATGTTATAAAATTATATATATTGGATATATATATTTAAATTTTAATAAAAATTCATTTTATTTTTTTCATTCTTTTTGCATAGTTTTTTTTTTAAATAAAATTTAAATGACAAATATTAATTTTGAATTAATTGTAATTTCAAGATTAAAATTTAGAATTATAATTATAATTTGAAGAATATTCACCTTTCATAATATTATTCAAATTAATTCTTTCTAATTCTTCAGAAATATCCTTATTAATTTGTGTAGTTGTTTTTAATCTTTTTAATACTTCATTTTCTTCTTGTTCAGCTTTTATTTTTTTTGCATCAGCTTCTTCTTTTAATTTATATTCTTCTAATAATTGTTTTTCTAATTTTTCTTTTAGTTTTATTTTTCTTTCTCTTTCTAATTTTTTTTTCTTTTCTTTTTCTATTAATTGTTGTGATTTAATATATTCATATTTTGATTTATTATTATTTTTTTTTTCTTTATCTAAAAATGCAATTAATTGTTCATTATATTGTTTCTGTAATTTTAATAATTTTGCATCTTCATTTATTTGTTTTTGTTTTTCTAATTTATTTTTTTCTATTCCATTTTTTATATCATTTTTTAGTTTTTGATTTAATTGTTTTTGTTCTTCTATTTGTTTTTCTTTTTTTAATTTTGCATTTTCTAATCGTTTTATATTATCTACAACATTTTTTAAATATATTAATTTCTCATTTTTTTGTTTTTTTTTATTTTCTATTTTCTTCCAATTTTTTTCTTCTTCACTTTTTAATTTATTTAATCGATTATCTAATAATTTTGCATTTTTTTGTGCTTCTTTTCTTTCTTCTTTCATTTGAATTAATCTAGAATGAAGTTCTTGAAGATATAAATCTTCTTCATCATATTGGTCATAATTATAATTTACTTCTTCTTGATTTGCATATTGAAATTCATTATTATAGTCTCTATCCATTTAAAAATTATTTTATAAAGTATTAAAATTTATTTTTATTATGAATATTGTTAAAAAAAGAATAATATAATATTATAAATTAGAATTCAATATTTTTTATAAATGATAAATTTTTTATTTTTTTTTTTAAATAATAAATAAAATTAAAAAATATAAATTCTAATCAAAAAAATCTATTTTTATTAATTAACAATAAAAAATAAAATAAAAAAAAATATTAAGCAATTTACTCAGGTTCCTGAGCATCGACTTCAACATCTTTACTTTTATGTTTATCATCATCAATTTGTGTATTTTCTTGATAATTCATTTCATCATTTTTATTTTCTTCAGTTTTACTAACTCTCTTATTAATCATAGGATTATTATAAATTTTAGGTAAAACAACAGTTCCATTCTCATTAACTTTTCTTAATTTTTTAACAATAATTTGATGTTCACTACTAAAATCATCATCTAATTTTTTTGTATTAATAAAAGGTTTTGTTATTCCCATTCTTTTATATAATTCATCATTTTCTTTATCAATTTCTTCTTGTATTTCTTTTCTTCTATTATTTTTACAAATTGCTAATTTTGTTCTATATGAATTAAAAAATGAATTGTCATATTGTTTTGCTTTTCTATTTGATATATCTTTTATTTTTTCACATAATTCTTCATTATCTTTTTCTACTCGGAATTTATACATTGGGTCTATTTTTCTTTTATGTATACTTTTTAAAGGTTCTTTAAATGGATTTTTTCTATTTCTAATTAATGCTAAGTTCTTATTGTGATAATAGGAATTTGTTAATTTTAATACTATATTGTTTTTATCATAAGAATCATAAAATTTTTGTGTTTGATTCATTATTTAAAGTTATATTTTTATTTATTAAGTAAACAATTTTAATAATTTATATATAAAAAAAACAAAAATAAAAAAATAAAAATAAAAAAAAAGAATAAAATAATTTTAATTAATTAATTATTTCTAAATTAATAAAATACATTTCAATCTTTATTTTCATCATTACCATTTATAATATTATCAAATTGTGGATTGGCTCTATCTAAAGAAGTTAAATCAACAAATTGTCCATATTGAGCATATGAATTATTAAAATTCATAATATTAATTTTATCAGGATTCTCATCACCACTATCATCACTTTCCTTATCATCACTAAACTCAGCATCATATTCAGAATTATCCTCATCATCTCCTTCATTAACTTCACTTTCACTAGTATAAACTTGTCTATCATTATCACTATCATCATCATATAAAAAATTATTATTTTTTTCATTTTCCATTTCTTCATTTTTAATATTTTCAAAAAAATTCATTTTAGCAATTTCAACATCATTCATTTTAACATCGAAATTAGGTTCCATTTTCAACCAAGGATGATTTAACAATTCTCTAGCTGATGCTCTTTTTTCAGGTAAATATTCTAACATAGGCATAATAAAATCACTTAAAGCTTGTGCTTCTTTTTCTTTAAAATGATATTTCATCATTAAAACATTTTTCAAAGGAATTTTTGGTATATTATGTACACGTCTCATTTCACCTTTTCGATTAAAATATTTATATGAATTTTCACCACTTAAAGCAAAATTTTTTGGCATTTTTCCTAACATTCTAATAAATTTTGCAATATGATCATCATTCTTACTATATGTTTCTCCTTTTCTTGGTGAGAATAAATAATCTCCTGTTGCTAATTCAAATACTATACAAGCTAATGACCATATATCTGCTGTTTCATTATAATTTATTCCTAAGAGAACTTCTGGTGAACGATATTGTCTTGTTTGAATTGCTGTACTGAAATGATATGTAAACCAACATGCATTTCCCATATCACAGATTTTAACTTCTATTGAATTATCTAAGGGAGGACCCTTCATTTCTAGCAATTGAGAATATTTTTGGATTATTGATTCTTTCTCTTTTTGGGTTTTTGCTTTTTGTAATTCTGTGTTACGAGATATTATGTTGTTACGATAGTTTATGTCGTTTTTTATTCTTTTTTTTTCTTTATAATAATAATCGAGAATTTGGGAATATTCGTCTATGTCAAAGGGCTCGAGTTCGTCTTCACTTGAATCATTATCAGTTTTATGAAGGGATAAGTTAAATTTGGGCATTGATGCTATTTTTGGTCTGTCTACTAATTCATTTATTTTATATGGTAATTCTTTATTTTTATTTTCCTTTTTTTCTATTTTTTTTTCTGATGTTTCATTTCCTATTTCATTATTTTTTTTCTCCATTATTTCCTGTATTTTAATATCAATTTCTGCTTGTGATAATCCTTGTCTTTCTAATTTTTTAATTTGTTTTCTTTTATACTTTTGTCTCTTTCTCCTTTTTGCTTTACCACTTAAAGTATTAGTCATAGTAGCATTTAAACTACTCATTTCCATAGTAATTGATTCATCATTATTAACTGTATTATTAATAGTAGTATTATTTAAATGATTAATAGTACTATTATTTATTTTAATAAAATTACTCTCATCACAATTATCATTAATACTATCATAATATTCTTTTTCAGCTTTTGGATCATTTAAAGAACCAGTCAAAGCAATTTGTTTCAATTCCTCATCAGTTAAACAAACAAGAATATTTTCAGGTTTTAAATCCGTATGAATAATATTACAAAATCTATGTAAAAAATCCAACCCAATAAGAATTTGTTTAGTAATAATCCTAATAAAAGGTAAAGGAATCCCTCTATAATTATATCTTTTAATTAACTCTAACAAAGTAACACCAACAATTTCAAAAACCATACAAAAATGTCTCCCATGAATTCCAGCATATAAGAAAGAATTAAGTAACTGAACAGTTTGTGTATGTTCCATAACATCCAAATCCTTAATTTTCTCAGGTTGATCTTTCCAATATTCCTTAAGTGATTCTAACCATTCCTTATCAAAATTATGTTTTGCTAATTCTTGTAAAATTTCAACTTCATCATAAGCAGCATTAATATATCTTTGATCACTTTTTTGTATTTTAATACAAACATAATTCCCATGTTTAATATCAAAAGCTAACCAAGCAGTAGAAAAATGACCCCAACCTAATTTTTGTGTTATTATATATCTATCTAATAATACTTCTCCAATATGAACTGGATGATAACCTTTTGGTTTATAATCTGATAATCCTTCATCTTCTGAGTCCTCACCTTCTGTATATTCAGGAGGATCCATTTTACGAAAATTGTAGTATTTTAATTTTGATGGGGATGTTATGTATGGGAATGGATTTTTTATTTTGGGAGGAGTTTTTTCAGTTTCTTCTATTTGATTAGGTTTTGAAAAGGAAGTGTTCAGTGGGGTATCGTTTTGGGATATGGATTTTTGGGATGTTGGTGATTGGGGTTTGGGCTTTTTAGATTTTTTGGATTTTTTGGATTTTTCTATATTTTTTGTTAAAAATTTTTTTTTTTTTTGAGTTAGATTATGGGGTATTTACTTTTGGGTTTGGTGTTCATTTTTTTTTTTCTTTGGGTTTTGAAATTTTTAAATATTAAAATTATTTTTAAAAATTATTTCAAAAATTTTTATATTTTTATAAATTTTTATTTCATTTATTTATAAAAAACAATGAGAATAATTTAATTTAATTAAAAACAAATTTTCAAATTATTTTATTAAAACTAAATAAAATGTATTATTTTAATTATAATTATAAATATAATATATATATTATTCTTATTATTAATGAATAATAAATAAACTACTTTGATTTATAATTTTAATATTTTTAAATCTATATTTAAAAAAGATATTTGAGAAATAAATTCAATTAAATATTACAATTTATTGACCTGAGAAAAATTTTATTATTAAATTGAGATTATCTAATTTTTATAATATTATCTATATTTTACATATTAATTCAATTATAATAAGACTTAATATAATAGAAAAAATTAAATATAAATAATAATTCCCATAAAAAAATAGGTAAAAAAATTTATTTTTTTTTTTATTTATTTATTATTTTTTAAAACCTAAAATTTTTTAATCATCTTCCCTAGTTAAACTTTTTAAAACAATTTTATAATTTGCTAAATCATTATTTAATTTGGCAATTTTTTCTTCTAATTCTTTTTTTTTTTCAATTTGTTCTTTTTTTCTTGGTCTATTGGGCATTTTATTAAAAATATTATTTAAATCATCTCTTTCTTTATTAAATTCAGCAATTTTATTTTTATAATATTGAATTTTATCATTTTTATTTTGTGGAATAACATCTTTTTTATTTAAATCATCATTTTGATTATTATCATTATTATTATGATTTTCATTATCATCATTTTCTTTTTTTTCTTCATAATCATAATTATTTTTATTTCTAATTGAATTTAAAACATCATTATCATCATTAAGACTTTTAATTTCTCTTTCATAAAGTAATTTATCTCTTTTTACATTAAATAATTCATCTGATAAAGTTTGATATTTCATATTAAGTAATTCATATTGATTTTTAATTTCTGCATAATTTCTTTTTATCATATCATAATTTTGCTTATTTTGTTTATTATCTGTGAATTCAGAATCAAAATTTTTTTGAAGTTCTTTATTTTCATTTGTTAAATTTTCATTTAATAATGTTAATTCTGCTATTTTTTGATTTTTTTTTTCATTATCATTTTTTTCAACATTTAATTCATCTTGTAAATTTTCTATTCTTTTTTTATTTTCTTCATTTTCTCCTGCAACTTTTTCATATGTATCTAAATATTTTCTTAATTTTTCATCTTTTTTTATTATTTCTTTTTCTTTTTTATCTAATAATTCTTCTAATTCTTTAATTCTTGTTGATAAATCTTCATTTTTATCTTTTTTTTTATTTTTATTTAAATCTTTATCATTATCTTTATTTAATTCTTTTGGTTTATCTTTAATATTTTCATTATTAATTTGATTATTTGAATATAAATTATTTAAATCAACATTTTTATTTATTCCTCTTTTTATTCTTCCTTTTTGAGGAATATTTTTATTTATTTTTTTAATATTATTTTTTTCTTCTTCTTCATTTTGTTTTTTTATTTTTGAAACTAAATTTTTATCAGTTATATAATATTTATATTTATTTTTCATAAATTTATCAAAAGAATGAAAAGTTTCAATTTCTGTAATTAATAATAAATTATCATTTAAATGTAATGGTCCAGTATATTTTTGTTTAGATTTCTTTTTATTAATTATAATATCATCTTCATCATTTTTATTATTATCATTTAAAATTAAAGGTCTTGCTACTGAATTATATAATTCTTCAAATTGTTGAATATTATTTATTTCTTCAGGAATATCAAATTTTTGTTTTGTTTTTTTCTTTTTTGGAGGATTATTATTAATTATTTGATTATTATCATTTAAATTTTCATTTTTTTTATTTTGATTATTTATTATTTTTTTATTTTCAATATTATTATTTGTATTATTAACATCTATTATTTTATTATTTTCATTTTCTTTTTCTATAATTTGTTCTTTTTTTTTATTTTTATTTTCATTTTTATTTTCTTCATTATTATTTTTTTCATTTTCTTCATTTTTATTTTCTTCATTATTACTTTTTTCATTACTATTATTTTCTTCATTTTTTTCATCTTCATCATTTTTTTCATTTTCTTCATTTTTTTCATCTTCATTATCATTTTTTTCACTTTCTTCATTTTGATTTTCTTCTTCTTCATTATCATTTTTTTCATTTTCTTCATTTTCTCCTTCTTCATTTTCATTATCATTATTCTCATTTTCTTCATTTTCACCTTCTTCATTTTCATTATCATTTTCATTATTTTCATTTTCTTCATTTTTATTATTATTTTCTTTATTTCTATAACTACTTTCTTTGATAAAATTATTTTCATTATTATCAACTTTTCCTTTTTCTTCATCATCTGATTCATTATCTTCAATAATTTCTGCATCATCATTAGAAATATTATCATTTTGACTTTTTTCATTATCACTCATTTTAATTTTATATTTTTTTACTAAAATAAATTTTTAAAATGGAAAATAAAAGTTCTTCTAATAATAATTCATTTTTTTTAGAAAAAACAATTAAAATTGCTCAACAATATAAAATCGATAAAAAAAAACTTGCTGACTTTTATCAAAAAAAAAAAAAAAAAAAAAATAAAAA